>ULQG01032194.1_pt1 | contig 41678 bp, 42 predicted proteins | sample 1954251 | NCBI WGS metagenome assembly ULQG01 (sample SAMEA4835649, study PRJEB28245) | human gut metagenome | biome: gut microbiome; material: fecal sample | place: Denmark | collected 2008 | reverse complement strand
GCAAAATTGATTATAAAGAATGATTTCTATTTTGCAACCGGGATTTATAAAAAAAGCCCTCTCAAAAGAGAGGGCCGGAAAAGTATGCGGTTAATGATAAGAACGCATCAGCCCGGCCAGAACACCCTGAACCCGGACACGCTGTGCCGGCAGACGCCGCGGCTGATAGGCGCTGTTACAGGGAATCAAAACGACTTCGTTGTTCTCGCGTTTCAGGATTTTCAGCGTAGCCTCGCTTTCATCGACCAACGCAACGACGATTTCGCCGTTATTGGCCGTATCGGCTTTTTTGATAATGACGGTGTCGCCGTCCAGGATACCGGCCTCAATCATTGAGTCGCCTTCAATCGTCAGCGCGTAAAACTGGCCGCGGTTGACCATCTCAAACGGCACCGAAACCTTTTCCGTTTCGTTAGCAATCGCTTCAATCGGCGTGCCCGCGGCAATTTTTCCGTAAAGCGGAATTTGTGCGGCGCTGTTTTGCAGGGCGATTTCACGTTTTTTTTCTTCTTCAATGATTGCCTTCGGTTTAAACTTCGGCATTTTGATAACTTCCAGCGCCCGCGCTTTATGAGGAAGCTTTCGGATAAATTCGCGCTCTTCCAGAGCTTCGATTAACGCGTGAATGCCCGATTTTGACTTCAGTCCGACGGCGGCCTTCATTTCTTCAAAGGAAGGCGAGCAGCCGGTTTCCTTGATAACCTTGTTGATGAACATCAAAAGCTGGTATTGTTTTTGGGTCAGCATATCAAAAAGCCCTTATAAAAAAAGTAGAACACCGATGTAAATGTTCTACTTTAGTTCTTTTCTGCTGTCAAGCGGAAATGCTATCTTCCTTTCTTGCCTTTTGCGGCCTTAATCAGCTGCGGCGGCATTTTCAGCGCCTGCGGATGCGGCTTTTGGGCAACGGCCAGCGAACTGACCGGCGCGAACGGTACCAGCGGTTTCATCGCGTTTCGAAGCTCGGCCGCTTTTTTCTCGTGTTTGGCTCTCGCCAGCTTAATGCTGTTCATGGCTTCTTCAAAGCGCAGCCAGTCGAGCGCCAGACGGCATTCTTCCTTATATCTGGTTGCCAGCCCCCATCTTTCTTTCCGAACTTCATACGACTTTTGGATGATGTCGGCCGTGGTTACGCCGCGTTTTTGTCTGCCGGCTTCGGCTTTTGCTCTGGTCAGGGCCTTTCCATAGATGCCGGCAATGACTTTGGGCGACGGATTTTGATTGGCGGCCGACATGACCGTTGCCAGAAAAACTTCGCCGCGGTTGTCAAAATCAAGTCCCGGAATCTCTCTCAGGGCGGCATAAACCGGCTCGTATTTGACGATGCGCATATATTCGTCCATCTTATGCCGGAAATCTTTGGTTTTTGACAGATCGCCAAACATGGTCTTAAAGGCTTTGCTGCGGCGCGCTTCCGTGGTTTTGCCCAAGGCGGCAAGCTTGGGATAGTCCTTGGCGACGCCCGGCCAGACGACTTTGTCTTTTTTCTTCAGTCCGAACAAAAACGTGTTCATCGTGCCGCCGATGTCCATTTGATACAGTCCGAGATATTGGTTGCTGCCCATAATGTAAGGATTCATGCCTGATTCAAACAAATGCCCGACGTCCGGGGCTTCCATTTCGGCAAATTTCATGTCGACGCCTTTGTATTTGCCGCCGGCTTTGACCTTCATGCTGTTTGCGGCTTCCGTAAAACTGACGGTTTTTTCAAAATCAGCCTTATTGCCGGTTTCGGCGCTTATTTCCGAGTTGACGTCGTCGCGGCTGCTTTCGGGCGCTTTGGGCGCTGCGTTGGCTGTCTGCGAAAAAAGCGTAATCAAACCCGCGCCGAAAAAGGCTTTGTACTTCGCCGGGATTTTCTTGACCGCGTCCACGGTTTTCTTCCACAATAAAGCGGACGCCTCTCCGGCATCCTTCATCAAATCTTTTTCCATTTTTCTCTCCGTTTATTCATTAATAATATAGTCTTTTTCCGGCCCTTCGTCCAGTATCTTTTGCAAATTGTCTTGAAAAAATATTTGCCAGCGTTTATAGTTTGTTCAAAACTTGAAATTAATTCGCAAATAGGAACAAAAATGACAATTGAGACCAACGTCCATCGTGAATCCCGCCTTGCCAAACTAAAGGCTCTGCAGGACAAGGGGTACAACCCGTATCCGTATCGTTTCCGCCCTGACGCTTTTGCCGCCGACCTTCAGGAAAAATATAAGGAGCTTGAACCCGGCGCCGATACCGAAGACCGCGTGACCATTGCCGGCCGCGCCATGGCCGTCCGCAACAACGGCATGTTTATCGACATAAAGGACATAAGCGGAAAAATTCAGGCTTTCTGCCACAAAAATCATTTGAGCGAGGAAGATATTGAACGGCTCAAATGCCTGGACGTCGGTGATATGGTCGGCATTTCCGGCTATGTACGCCGTACGCCGCGCGGCGAACTCTCGATTGCCGCCGAAAAGTTTGACATCATTTCAAAGTCGCTGCAGCCGCTGCCGGAGAAGTTCCACGGCCTGACCGATGTCGATGCCCGTTATCGCCAGCGCTATGTTGACTTTATTATGAATGAGGACAGCAAGGAAATCTATAAGAAGCGTTGCCAGATAACCTCGGCTGTCCGCCGCTGGTTTGAGGAGAACGGTTTTCTGGAGGTGGAAACCCCGATGCTGCATCCGATTATGGGCGGCGCCAACGCCAAACCGTTCATTACCCATCACAATTCGCTGGACATGGATTTGTACCTGCGCATTGCACCGGAACTTTATCTGAAGCGTCTGATCGTCGGCGGTTTTGACCGTGTATTTGAAATCGGCCGCAACTTCCGCAACGAAGGTATTGATAAAAGCCATAATCCGGAATTTACCGGTCTGGAAGCCTATCAGGCCTATGCCGATTACAATGACATGGCCGATTTGTTTGCCAGTTTGATTCCTTACGTTGCCGAGAAAGTTCTTGGTACCGACGTCATCAGGTTCGGCGAACATGAAATTGATCTTTCCAAGGGTTTTGCCCGCAAGTCGATTGTTGATTTGGTTAAAGAATACGCCGGTATTGACCTTATGCAGGCCGAAACGCTGGAAGAGGCCAAGGCCATGGCCAAATCCGCCGGAGTTGACGCGTCGTCCTGCTCATGCTGGGGTAAAGTTGTTCAGGAGGTGTTTGACGAAAAGGTTGAGCATAATCTGATTCAGCCGATTTTGGTCATGGATATGCCGCGCGACGTTTCGCCGCTGGCCAAAACGCATCGTTCCAATCCACGGTTGGTCGAGCATTTCGACGCCTATATTGCCGGCATGGAAATTGGCTGCGCTTATTCCGAGTTATCCAATCCGCTGGAGCAGAAGGAGCGTTTTGACGCACAGTGTGCCGCCCGCGATGCCGGCGATGACGAAGCTCAGATGCTGGATGAAGATTATGTCGTCGCGCTTGAGAACGGTCTGCCTCCGACCGGCGGCATGGGCATGGGCATTGACCGTTTGGCCATTTTGCTGACCGGTGCCGATACCATTCGCGACGTTATTGCCTTTCCGACCCTGCGCAAGAAAGATTAAGTCTTGACAAAGGCCGCCGGAAAAACAAAAAGGTTGCAGCGGAAAAATCTCCCCCGTCGGCTTAAATGGCCGGCGGCAGGGAGCTTTTTTATTTTTGCGGCATTATTGGCGGCGGCTTTGTTTCTCGAATTTTGGCAGAGAAACGATGATAATGCGGCTCTTTTTGCCGGTGCCGTGCCGACGGCGCTGATTGTATTGGATACGGTTCCGGCGCAGTCGGAACCGGAACTTTGCTATTATCGCTATCAGCCGTTGACGCCTTTTCCCGAACCGGGAAACCGTTTTTTGCATGATGATACCGAAGATGTGAAGATTGCCGCTGCGGAGAAAATTGATGCCGAGTATCTGGCGCAGGCTTTGTTTACGGACGAAGAGGAAACGGATATTTCCTATCGCATTGCCGGGATGGTGGAAAACGGCGTTTCAACCGGTGTCAGCACGGCTGACGGCATTTGGGACGTTTTGTGCCATGTCGAAAAAAATGACTTGGCCGATCGCAAGTCTTATGAGCTTTATGAGGAGGAACTGCCCGAAAGCGAGGTTCGAGATGAATTTTCCGATTCCCGCGACGGCTATTTTGTATATAATCGTCATAAGGACATCAAAAATGTTCATGTTACCCTGAGCCGCAAACCTTATTATTTCGGTCCGGAACCGGTAATTGCCGTTGTTATTGACGACATGGGCATCAATCAGCGCCGCACGGCGGATATCAGCCGTTTGAACGCGCCGTTGACTTCCTCTTTCCTTACCTACGGAACCGGATTGAACCGGCAGGTAAAAAAGGCAGTCCAGGCCGGTCACGAAATCATGATACATGTGCCCATGGAACCTAAAACCAAGGCTAATCTGGCGCCTGATACCTTAACGACGGAAATGGACGAGGCCGAAATAAAAAACGGACTGCAAACCATGCTGCAAAAATTTAAAAATGTCCGCGGCATCAATAATCACATGGGATCGCAGTTTACGGAAGACAAACGGCGGATGAACTATGTGATGGACGTTTTGCGCGATAATAATCTGTTTTTTCTGGATTCCAAGACGTCGGCTCAATCGGTCGGCCGCAGTGTTGCCCGTGAAAAACGGGTGGCTTATGCGCACCGTCACGTTTTTTTGGATAACGAAAACCGGGTCGACTATGTGAACAAACAACTGCGCCTGGCAGAAAATATTGCCCGACGCAATGGTTATGTGGTTGCCATCGGCCATCCGAAGAGCGCAACGTATCAGGCGCTGAAAGAATGGCTGCCCCGCCTGCCGGAAAAGAAAATAAAGCTGGTGCATATGAGCGAAATCGTAAAGGTTTTAAACCCGCAGCTGAAGGCTTCTTTTGAAGAAAACCCGGCCGAATGAAAATTTTTTTGCAAATTTTTAAAAATATGTCTTGACCTGAACGATATTTGCATATATACATTCGTTAGTTTTTTGGCAGATTGCTGCTGAAAAGTCCTAACGGTCCCATCGTCTAATGGTTAGGATGGCTAAGTAAAAAATTAACGGTGTTAATTTTTTGTCTGCAACATCTTGATTGTCTTAACGAGTGAGCGCCGAGGTGTCAAGCGATACGAGTTTTAGAGAATCAAGCTGGTGTCCTTATTATTTTGAAGTACTAACGGTCCCATCGTCTAATGGTTAGGACACCACCCTTTCACGGTGGCGATACGAGTTCGAATCTCGTTGGGATCACCAATTGCGATACCTTCCTTTTTGGAGGGTATTTTTTTGTTTAAAGACCTGATGTAATCGTAAGGTTTCCTTAGTGTATACGAGATTTTACGGTCTTGCAATTTCAAGTTCGAAAGTAAGAGGTGCAAAATCTCTCTTTTTGTTTCTACTTTCGAACTCTGGAAGATTTGGTACGCATTATTACCCAAGGAAAGTATTGTGGCGACTGCGATTGAAAACTTTTCATCAGCTTCGGTCAGCAGTTCCGACTTTCCCTCGAGTTCGTATTGTTCTTTTTTGAGGTCTTCATTCATATCACGGTATTCTTCGGGTGTAATTTTCTTTTTAAGCAGTAGCGACCGCAAGTATTTAATTTGTTCCTGACAGTCATCGTATTTCTTGCGAATGGCTTTTACTTCTCGGTTATGAATTTCATTCTGTCGGTTTATGATTTTTTCCATATCCGACCTGAGATAGCTCATTATCTCTTGTGGTGCGGACAAGTTTTTCAATTCGTCTTCGATTTGTTGTAAAACAACGTTTTCATTAACTTGCGGATTCTTGCAGTTTCCCTTGAAATGTGAACACTTTAAATAGACATACTCTTTACCGCTTGGTTTTGTTTTACGGTCACTACTAATCATACAACCGCATTCCCCGCAAGTTATCAATCCTCTAAAGATAAAAGGCTTTTCGGTGGTTTTGAAGTGTTTGGGTTCTTCCGGTTTGCGACCGTGCATAATGTCCTGACACGCTTTAAAAAGTGCGGGAGCAATTAACGTTTCGTAGTTATGTTTGTACCACTGGTTTTTATATAACATTTCCCCGATGTAGAATTTATTGTTTAGTATGCGATGAATTGTACTTGTATCAAATGGTTTCCCCGAAAAACGGCTGACCAATCCCCATCCTTTACATTTTTTCATCATATCCTTAACTGAATAAAGCCCTGTTGCATATTGTTCAAAAAGTTTCCGAATAATCGGCGCCCGTTCGTCATCGATAATAACGGTGGCTTTCCCGTCTGATGTTCTTATATTTAAATAGCCCACAGGAGCTTTCGACATACACCGTCCTTGATTGACTGAATAGTCCATACCGTAAACCACATTATCTCGTAGGCTGAGGGCATAGTTTTGAGCCATAACAACATTTAAACCGAGTATGGTTAAATCTCCGGCTTTGGAAGTTTTATTTAATATTAAGTTATCTTGAGTTAGGTGAAGTTCAAGTTGCCCGCTTTTTCGCATTTCATCAATCATTGTGTAATTCTTAAAGTTACGAAATAGTCTGTCAGTCTTCAAACATACTAAAGCAACACCTCCACGTTGTTGTTGGCAGAACTTTATTACTTCCATAAATTTTTTGCGTTCTCCTTTGGTGCTGCTTTCTACTATTTCTGCATCTTTAATTATAGTCAGCCCTTTTCTCTGACAATATTCAGTTAGCATCTCCAGTTGATTTTGAAGAGAGTTTCCGTCGCGTTCCTGCATAGTGGTTGAAACTCGTCTGAATAAAACGGCATTCGTTATCATTTTCAAATCTCCAATTGTTAAAAACAATAATATTATGCAGTTTTAGACAAAACAAGCAATTTGTTTGTTTCTAATAATGATTATTAGATTTCTTCAATAATCGTTTCAATATCGTTAGACAATTCTAATAATCAGATAAAATCGTTGGGAACAAACAAGTTCTCAGCTAATAATGTTTAATTTAGTCTTCATCTTGTAAGGCAAATGAGTTGTCTTTCCAGTCAAGCGACTGTGTTTTAATTTTGTCTAAATGATAGAGATGAAAAAAGTTGATATAATCAAATCGTGGTATCTTAATGAAGTTTTGTCTGACGACGAAGCTCTGGCTATCTATGACCGCTTATTGAAACTTTACCTCACTCTCTACTATGCGGATAAAGAAAATAGGGAGAATTCTGATGTCAGAATTTAATAAAAAACAACTGAAAGAGAAATTCACGAATATTAAAAAGGCTTTTGAAGTTTTTGATAAAATTGAGCTAAAGGGCCGAAAACATATACAAGAAGCTATTCTTGATTGTTATGACATTTATCTTCATTACAACGAAAAGTTAATTAAAAAAAGATGTATAAAGGCTAGTATTAAATACAAGGTGAAAAAACCGATGAAAATGATTTTAATACTTGCTATGGGCGTATCTGATGATTGTGATGATAAACGTATTAAAGCAAGAATCAGAACGTATGTTAGGGTTTTGAAACGGTTTGACAGTTTGGACTATGACTTTGACGAAGCTAAAGAAAACTTAAATCAATATGGAATTGATTATTTTGCTAATCCTCGCTCGAAAAATGAGGACGATACAGACAATGTGAATGATAATGAAGATGAGGATGACGATAGTGACAAACAGTTAGAATTACCTTTTGGTGATGGCGACGATGATACAGAAGACTATGACGAGGAGGAAGCGGAAGATGAGGCTGATGATGACATTGACGATGACGATGACGACAATAATGATGCTGATGTCAAGAGTTTGACCTCTGAATCTAAAAATCAGTCTTTAGGGACTAAAACCGTCAAATTCTTCCAGGCAAACAACATTAAGGATAAAAATTATGTCATTTGGGTTGTGGGTAACGAAGTGTATAAAAGTATAGATACGGCTCTGCTCAAGCGACTTGATGATTTTGATTTTATAAAATTGAAGTGAAAATTTTGAGAGGGGGATAAAGCCAATCCCCCTTTTTCAAAACGTTGTATTACAACGTTTTGGTTAAAAAATCGCAATTATGTATACAAACATAATCAAAACATAATGCAGTTAAATCAATAAAATAAAGGGATTACAAATGAAGACTTTTTCAGAAAAATTTGAACAGAACGCAAATTTACAATTGAGAAAAGTAACAAGAGCAATCGATTTGTATGTTAAGAATGTTTATATAAAAAGTAAGTTGATACGGTATGTTAGTAGTCAAGCTGGGTTCGGAATGATGCAGCCTCTGGCTCTTAAAAACTTTTCGGATGTTGTTTATTCATACTTGGAACCAATTATTGGTAGCGATAACATCTCAATGTTTACGGTTGTTGTCGATAAATATAACTTCGGACAGGATAATTGGAATTTTCAATACAAGTCATTTCAAAAGAAAATAAAAAAGATTTTTAAAGGATATGATTATATCGCTAATGTTGCTTTAGATGAATTTCCTCGGATATCTTTTCAACAAGACGGCACTTTGATGACACCGCATATTCACGGAATATTTTTTCGTACATTAACACGTTGGGAAAAGTCAAAGTTAACAAAAGCAATAAAAAAATACTTTCCGGAAAGTCGTATCAGACCATTTGTTGTAAGGGCTCAATATGATTTGGAATCTGCAATACAATATAGTTTCAAAGCCTTATTTGGTGGAAAAAGAACATTTCCGAGAAGAGATTTAACCGTCGGATTTAAAAATACGGATATGACATATAAAGCAATTTATGTAAACTTCACCCATCTAAAATGTTTCAAAATATATGATTTAGCTTTTGCAGGTGGAAAAGGTAAAGAAATTTTACGCAATATTATTAATGATATTGAAAATGGGAATTAATTATTAAGGTAATTATACACGGTGCGTCTGGATACGCCATATTGTTTGGCGATTTGAGTAATCGGTGTGCGGTTATTAATGAGCGCTTTTATTTCCTCAATTTGTTGGGCGGTTAGTTTAGGCTGACCGCCTTTATATTTGCCGTGCAGTTTAGCAAGGGCAATTCCCTCTCTTTGGCGTTCCAATATTAGGTTCCGTTCCAGCTCCGCCACTGCTCCTAACATCGTCATCATCATTTTTTGATATGGGTCTTGCCTATCGGGGGCAAACGTCAAATTTTCTTTGTGAAAAACAATTTTAGCTCCTTTGGCGGTAATCTCTTCAACCAAATTTAACAGGTCTTTGGTATTACGAGCCAGTCTGTCCATTGAATGGACGTTTACCACATCACCGGCACGAATATTCAGTAACATAGCTTGCAATTCAGGGCGGTCGGTATTTTTACCACTGATTTTTTCGATATAGGCACGGTCACACGCAATATTTAAAAGTTGTCGTTCGGTGTTTTGGTCGGTAGTCGATACTCTCTTATAGTTAAAAATCATATTTTTTGCTCCTTTGTGTAAATTTGGGGTTTATAACTTTGGTTTACACCTGTGCAATGAACCGTATTTTTGATGTAGATTGCACATAAAATCATCTGTGAAAGTACGGTATACTTCATTTGCATACCCTCGCTTTGATAACATACACGTCATTCTTGCTGATTTGGTGAATTTGCGGAATGTTGCGTATCGGAATTTGTTTAATATATCCGCTGTCAAGGAGCTTGATTGAACTCTTAACCTTGTCAACTGTCGTCCAATGCGAGTATTTTCCCTCTAAACCGATTAAAACGGCAGTATCAGGCATTTCTGAATATCGTTTAATTTGATTTATCACTTCATCAACCGACAGTTTCTTTCTTAACAGAGGGCGGGAAACCTTAATGGATATACCGAAATCAATTTTTAACTTTTCATCAATACAGATAAGATACATTTTTAGTAGAGAATTTTCTGTTCCGGTTAAATGGACATCCAATAATTTGCCGCAATTTTCCAGATTTATATAAATAGCATTCAACAACTCCCTTTGATAGTCCTTAGAAAGATGTTTTAGCCCACTGACAGCTTTTGTGGTAGAAATGACACTTGCGAAACATCCACATAAATAGGTAAAGCCCTGATTGATGACCGCCATCAATATTCATCTCCACGCATAATGGTTAAGACTCGATTTGTGACATTCGGGTCGCTGGGGTCAGGGCTGAAATAGTTATAATCGGCGTCGTAATAGTCGATTTTCCAGAAGTACGTATCGTTTTTGAAATTTATTGCACCGAAGTCGTGTTCTCCATAAGGGTCATTGTCCTCGATAAAATTATCGAATGCCTGAACTTGTTTCATAAGCTCATTTCGGTCATCATCGGTTAGTGATTGTACGCAAGGGGTAATAACCACCCGGCCACCATTAAATGACTTGCGAAACGAATCGTTTAATTGTTTGATTTTTTCAATATTCATTTTCTTGCCTTTAAAATAAAAAAAGAGCCTCAACACTAGGTTGAAGCTCCGATTGTTGGATTGAGATGTAATCGACTCTAACCAATTTATTCTCAGTTCATTAGTTAAGAGCCGTATCATTTTACACCTCACTTTCAAACATACAAAACCTTTGCTGCCCTTGCTAAAAAACAGCGCTATACTCGGTTTCATATATTTTGTGATTTATAATAAAAACGAATCGAATCAATTTTTATTATGATTAAATATAACATATTCTATTATAAATTGCAAGTAAAATATTATGAAAAATCAGATAATTAGTTGATAATTTAGTTGTATAAAAAACAATATATCAGGAGTTTATTACCGATGAAAAAATTATCTGACCCTAATGAAAAAATAGAACTTGTAAACTTATTGGCGGTTTTCCGTCTGGAGATGAAAAAGCTCCGGGAACAATTGAACAAAAAGGGCTATGTTTGCCGATATTGTGGAAAGCAAGCCCCCAAACCCCACGGCGGAAAATGTCCCTACAGTCCACACCCCAATAAATGCCACGAATTTATTAAGGCATAAAAAAATACCCTGCAACCAATCAGCCACAGGGTATTTGACCAGTTGTTAAATACTAAAACTTATATTTGGCGTTAATCAAACCAGTGTGGTCTTGGTAGTCCTCACGGAATTTGCCTTCGTAACCGAGTGAAAGTTCAACATTATCATTGACTTCCGCTGTTACACCGGCACCAAATTCCATTCCGAAACGGTCAAGAGCTTCACCATCAACCGCATAAGCCGAACCATTGGCCAAAGTGACGACTGAATTAACGTCATCATTCATCAAGTCATAAGTCGCGGCAATGCGAACTTCCGGTTTGATATTCATACCGTTAGACAGCTCAAAGTTCTTGCTGACCTTAGCACCGATGACACCGGTCAAAATATCGCTGTCATTGCCGGAAACACGTTGGTCGGCAGAATCTTTATAACTGTCCTGACTGATATGAACATAACGCATACCGACTTCCGGTGTTAAACCAAAGCCGTTGACTTGCATATCATAACCGGTCATAGCCTGTAAGCCGAAAGTTTCAACGTCATAGTCAGCCTTGACGCCAACGCCTGCCACGCTCTTGTTCTCTTCATAGTCAGACCAGCCGTAGGTTGCAATACCGTTTACATACCAGTTGCTTGGTTTGTATTCACCGTAAACAATCGCAGTATGGGTATCAACATCGGTTGAACGCATAAAACCGTCAATATCGGTGTTTGTGTAAGCGTAACCAATACCAACCTTAGTATCATCGGTTACAAACTTCTCGGCACCGAAAGCAATACCGAAACTGTCTGCGTCAAAACCTTTAGCTTTGGAAGTATCGTCCAGTTTGGATTTGTTGAACATACCCTGAACCCACATTGCACCACGTTTGAAGATATTGTCACCGGAAGACATACCTTCGCCACCGGTTGAGATTGAATCACCTGTCAGACGGGTTGATACAGCGCCAAAGACCTGATTAGCCGTTTCAGTCTGGGTTTTCTGAACCATTGGTGCAACTTCCGGAGCAACTGCTGTCAAGGCGGCAACATAGGCCTGTTCGTTACTTTGTGAAAGATCACTTAGTACCGAAGCAACTGCTTTGGCTTTCGGGCTTGCCGTTGATGAAGATGTTAAAGTATCCCAAGCTTCGGCTGTGGCGGCGTTTGTCGCAGAACCTCCGGCATCAGCAACAACATCGGAAGCTGAGGCTGTTCCCGTAATTTTGAATGAACCGTCCTCAAAGCTAATGTCATAACGATTGTTGTCGGCAATTTTATTAGTAAAATCACCAGTTACATTGCCTTGTAAGAAGTTAAAATCTTTAGTTTCACCATTTGCAACGACACCGCTATCTAAGGTGACTTTCATTGTGGTATCATTACCAATATTGATTGTGTTTGCATTGATTTGGCCGTAATTGTCTGCCGAAGCAACTTTCAAACCAAGTGTTGAATTATCGGCAAAATCAACCGTTGTCGCAGTTAATTTGTTGGTTCCGATATCTAAACCAGCACCACCGGCGACAGATACATTCCCGATTGAACCAGTATCTTTGTCATAAGTCAAAGTACCTTTGCTGACATTCAATGCTGTTATATTACCGATAGTTCCGCCAATCGCCTTGCTTAAAGAATGGTCGGCTTCGAAAGTCAGATTAGAACCGGTGACATTACCGCTGATATTGGCGGCAGAGTTTTTAAAGCAGAGATTGCCGGAACCGCTGACATTGGTATTGAGTTTACCCGACAAGTCAATTTTGGCATTTTCGCTTTTCATTGCAATATCGCCAGAGGTTAAACTAGCCCCGTTGGCTACCGTAATTGTTCCTTTTGTGAAGTCAATATCACCGCTAATTTGGTTGTTTCCGTTTGCGATAATAGTTGCATCATCTCCGTTTACAATAAATTTGATAGCGTTTCCGTCAATTTCTTGGTTGTCATTGGTATTGAGCAACAAACCTGAATTTTCATTCATAACCAATTTACCGCCGGTCATATTGACGTTGCCCGTATTTTCTTTACGCATTTCAATATAAGCGTTTTTATTCAACGTGATATTTCCACCGGAGATATTAATATCGCCACTGGTTGCAGTATCATTACCTTTATAAATACGGGAATCGGTTAAATTAATATCACCACCCTGAATATTGACATCAGCCCCGTCACCTTTAACAAAAACACCAGTATCGGCACTATTACCGTTTGATGTTGCGGTCAAGGTACCGCCTGTCATCGTGAAATTATTAGCACCGTCTAACAATATCCCAGAATTGTCGTTAATATTGAGTTCACCACCGCTTAAATTGACGCTTCCGGTGTTGGTATCATACATTTCGATATATGCTTGATTGTTTAAGGTAATTTTACCCCCAGAGATATTAACATCACCTGTTGTATCAGTGTCTTCCTCACCTTTGGCAATACGGGCTTCGGTTAAATTTATAGTACCGTTTTTTATGGTTACAGAGGAATTTTCGCCTCTTACAAAAACACCGGTGTCAGCACTTCTACCATTGGAAGAAGCAGTCAAACTACCGTTTTCCATTGTAAAGTTACCATTAGAGATAATTCCACTGTTATTTCCTGAAATGGTTATATCTCCACCAGTTGCAACGGTAACATTATCTCTGGAGATGAGTTCATCTGTGATTGTTTCTTTGGAACTGATTGTCCAATCTTCCGCACAAACATTTGTTGCCGAAAAAGCGGCGACAAGTGCGGTTGTCATTAATAAAGATTTTTTCATACGATTAAACATCCTTGTTAACTAGTTAAACAAAACCCACCATTCATAAAGAAAGGCGGGCGGATGTTCGAAAACCGTATACGTTTAAACGGCTCGGCTTATTTGGCTGAGCCTTATTCACCGACATCCGTCCAAGTAGAATCAGAAGTCGGCACTGGTTAAAGTCGTGTGCACACGACTAAACGTATAAAGGGTTTTCGACGCCCTAAGCAGAAAATCTGCTCAAATTTACTTTATAAGGCATATTTGTTAGAATCAAGTTAAATCATCAAAAACCCTCTGGAATTTAAACAAATAAGCCGATATGATGTGTTTTGTAAGGGATTAATTTGATGTTAAAACTAATTGATTGAAGGCTACTGTGAAAAAACTACTTTCTTTATTAATAGTTCTGTTCTTGGTGTCCCCAGCTTTGGCGGCAGATAGTCAAACGGTGGTTCTGAATACAAAAACCTATATTTATCATAGCCCCGACTGTAAGTGGGCTAAAAAATGCACAAAGAACTGTATCAAAACCACCAAACAAAAAGCCCAAGCTCAAGGAGCAAGGGCTTGTAATGTGCATAGAGTAAAACCTAAATATCTAATTTAAGTTGGTTATCTATATCTTTTTTCATTTGTTCTATTTGGGATTTATTATAAACTTCTATCTTTAACAAGCCATTATCTATAGCTTTTGAAAACCAATATTTAAGTTTTTCAATATGCATATGGGAGCGCTCAATATCTTCATCGCTATCAATAATCATAACTTTTAAAAATGAATTATTGTTTTTTGCTTTACTATATAAATATATACGATTTAACATCAAATATAGTTTATCTCGGAAAATTATAGGAGATGTACCTGCTTTCACTTCGATAAAAACTTCACTATTTTCTGTTTTATAATAACCATCAAAATTAATTTTTATGTCGTTTGAAATTGGATCTATAACATCAATAATATCATTAATTTTTGCTTCATAAATGAAATTTGTTCGATTTTTACTTTCATAACTTAGTAATGTCTTTTCTGCATCTTTAAAATAATTCCATTTTTGTTCTCGTTCTATCCTAGAAAGAGATTTCTCAGTATTAAGTACATCTTCTTCTTTTGCTTTTTCGCTTTTTTGTTTTTCTTCATCACTAACAGCTTGAACTTGTAAAAGATTTCTCAATTGTTCTATATCGAGGCCATTAAAATTTAAAGTACTTTGATTCTGGTGACAACAAACCGTTGTACTAACATTTAACAATTGATTTAACAATTCAGAATTTTTTTGTTCTAATTTAGTATTTTGCTCTTTAGTATCTTTAATAATTTTATTTAACTCAAATATTTTTCCTATACGGATTTGCTCATATTTTCCAGCATAAAGAATTAGCAAAAGAATAAAAATAAGAACTAATATAAACATAGAAGAATATGTTATTAAAGGTGAAAAATTTTTAGGCTGATAAAAAGCCAACACAATGATTCCATAGATACTTATAAAAATCAAAGCTGTTGAAATGGATTTTATAATTGCTAAAAATTTAGTCATCAATCACCTTTCTTATTGTTTATCGTCAAGAACAAATAAAGATAATTGTCTTGGATCTTCTCTGTATCGTTTTCCTTTTGCTGTTTCGATATACCCATCTTTTAATTCAGTACCTAAAACAGCCGTAACAGAATAACTTGATGGTTCTTCTTCCCCTCTCTCATTTATTTTTTTCTTTATTTCTAATATAGCTGACAAAATATTATTACTTCCAAACTGCAAATTATTATTTAAAATCTGCTGTTTAAATTCTTTATCTTTCATATAGAAATCTATTATTTCTCCGTTATAAATACCTTTCCATTTTATATTACTATTGTTTAACACAGGTGAAACAATTTCAATTGTGGCATCTTCATCAAGCTCAATAATTTGTTCTGGAGTTTCAATTACAAAATTACTGAATTCACATTTATTAACTCTTCCGACTTCAATAATTTCTTCATTTGAAACTTTTTCAATTGAAAATGCTGTTACATTCTTATCTTCATTTAATTGTTTATATATGGTTGATTGTTTTCTTCTAATCTTTCTTACTACTTCCCCTTTATTTAACTCAGGTAACTTCTCATCAATCTTTTTCAATAAATCCAATACTTGTTTATCTTTTTCATCCTTCTCAATCGCCTGTTGTTCTTGAATGGCCAAAGCATCAATTTGTGCTTTGTAGGCCTGTATTTGTAATTCTTCCAATTCTGGATTTTTTGTTAAAAAATAGGATATTAAAGAGATTATAAAACTAACAAAAAATGGAGCATATATACTCGTAAAAAGTAATTTATCTTTAGCTGTTTTAGGGCGAAAAAGAATAATATCTTTTATACCCCCTTCATTACGTGCTAATATGTCAATATGAATATTTAGCCCAAGAGTTTCGGATACAATTTCAATTATAGAAAGGATATTGGCCTCACTAATATTATGAATTTTTGCATCCATAATATGTAAACCATCTCTAATATGATAATGGATCGTTAATTCATTGTCTAAATGTGCATAATCCGTTGAGATATTTTCAATCATTAAAATATCATTAGACATTTATTACCCTTTTATTATTGATTTTGTGTAATATTACCACAACTTAAAACAAAAGCAAGTGTCGCATTAGTTGTATGCACGATTTTTAATAATAAAGTGGATTAAAATTAAAACGATAAACGACACACAAAAAATAAAAGCACTTATTGCCTGGTCAGGAAAATAATGGGAATCGATATTTTTAGGACTTTTACTTGACTTTTTATGCTAAATATGCTTTAATATACTTGCTTTGGGGCTCCCAATGAGCTCGTTCGTTGTATACCGAACTAATCACCTCGTCAGAGGAGATAGTTTGGTATTTTTTTATTCTGACTGTTTCCTTTGGTAGATACGATTAGTTAAATAAAAGGAGACAGATATGAAAGGAATTTTAAGAGAATATATTTCACAACAGATTCGTTCAAATTGTTTTGACAACATTCCTTTAACAACAAAAAGGATTAAGGAATGTTATCAAGGTGCGAGTAATTCTAAAATTTTTGATGAATTGTGGATGTTGGAAAATTTGGAAATTATTTGTATAAAACAAGCTGCGCGGTCTCGAAAAAGTTACAAAGACCGTGAAAATTGGCTACAATGGAAGCATAAAATTTGCCGCTACATTATTGATATTCTGAAACCGGAATATTTTAATGTAACTCCCGTTTCGGCATCAGATTGGGCAATTAAAGCTTTTGTAGATACCGAAAAATGGGATTTTGTGCTTCAATTTAATGGAATTGATGAAGATGTTCGTATTGACTTAAAACCTAGAAAAGGGAATAAAAAATCATTGCTGAGGGATTTTTGGGAACAAGCTCAAAATAAAGTTAACGAATGGTGTGAATGCCCTTTTGCAAAGCCTCATACATCAATTTCAACATTCTTTGGACGTTTTTGTAAAGAACTCCAACCATATTTTATCGAATTAAAAAAAGGTGGGTATGAGGCACGATTTACTCCTGTTATTTATCCTCAAGTTTTAATGGCAAAAGGCGTTAAAGAATTTGTGTTTTTTGGCGGAACAGATATTGATGTTCACTATAAATGCAAGTTTGATGAGAATGGTAATTTTATCGGTTGGCATAAGTGCTGATATTCTTGATTATTTTGTAAAAATGCTTTGGCTAACTGGTATGTTTCCATTGTAGCTTGGTAATAGTCTCTGGTTAGCCAAAGTTCGCAATTCGTTGCGAAACTATCACCAATACAAAAAACCTCCCTTGCGGAGGTTTTTTGTATTGGTAAAGAGCCCAAGAGAGATTTGAACGAGTAGAGTTCGGACTGGAGCGAAGCGGAAACGGGCGTATGTGAAGAACGAAGTTGCAAACCAGCCAACCTCGTTCGGCGTGGGACAAATTAAAAAATAATCTTGGAGGAGGAAAATGGAGAGGGGGAAAAGCTTCTTGGGGCAATAACCGCATTTGGTTGGAACCGGCTCAAGGAACAGATAATAAAGACAGAACAGGGCTCTCTATTCATGGTGGTAAAGAATATGGCTCTGGCGGATGTATTGATTTAACAGATAAGATGGATGACTTTACCGATAAATTTAAGAAATATGGGCATGATATGATTCTTAATGTAAAATATGATAAAGATTGTTGGTAATTTTTATTGTTTTTAAGGTAAATGCTGAATATACTAAAAGCAAATTTAGCCGAAGGTGCAATTATGAAAATAATCCAACTGATACCTTTTTATCTATTGTCAGTATTATATGCCTTTGCAGTCTTTATCATCACAGTAACATATCCTGATGATATGACAAGTGATGGTATGCCTTGGAACGCTGAGGCTTTAGGATGGGCATATGAAAACAAAATTAATTATACCATTTTTACAATAATAGATTTATTGATAATAATTGCACCTACGGTTTATGCTTGGAAGAAGCGTGAAACAAATCTCGTAAAAGCCTATATAATACTATCCATTCCGGCTCTTTTCTACCTGGTAAGATATATATATTTTACCAACTTTTTTAATATATAAATGCATCATATAGCCTCATTTAATAAAATATAATCGTCATATGTCTCCGAGATTTGAACTCGTAAAGACGAGATTGACTACAAGCAAAAGGCGGGCGGAAGAACGCCGGTGAGCAATCGCGAATGAGCGCAGTAGAACAAAGCATTGCGAAGCAATGTCGCGGACAGTCTCGCTGGGATCTCAATAAAAAAACCTCTCTCCGTTAAATTTAAGGAGAGAGGTTTGAATCATTTAAAATAATTTATCGTTGTTTTTTCCGGTAACGATAACTTTCCTTCAATGTATTTAGCAGAGCACATGCGACCGCAAAATACAATATACCCGTAAACAAGTACCAGAGACCGGAGTTTTTAAAGCCAGTATAAAACTTATAAACGCTGTCTGTTTTAAATGCCAAAAGAATTGCTAAGGCAATTACGGGCAAAGCCATAAGTCCCTTGCGCAAAGAGCGTAATCCGTTTTTAATGCTTCCGTTTTCCCATTCGTCACATATTTGAGAACGATAACCTGCATCAAATATTGATGAGCAATAACAAATTAATGCCAGTATAATGAAAAAGCATTCCCAACTGATGAAAATCGACAGAAGAACAAACAAATATGCCGCGATATTGATCCTTCGAAAAAGTTCTTCTCGTTTTTCAAGCGCTTTAAAATAAGGAGCGAGGTCTTTTCTTGTTTCCATACCTAAACATAACGGCTACCTTTTTAGCCGGGTCTTAATTAATAATATTATTTTGCAAAGAGAGATAGCAGCTTGTAAACAAAAGTCAAATATTTTTTTCTAAACTGTTTTTATGCCCTTTCCGGCTGATAAACTTTTTTGCCTGCGGCAATATAGCTGCGCAAAACTTCTTCGCCGGCCTCGCTTTCGATATTTCCGTAAACGGCAATTCCGCGTTTTTTGAATTCGTCGAACCAGTTCGGCTTAAATCCTTCGTCAAATCCGGTAATTTCTTCAACCCTTTTGGACGGTACTCCGAAATAAACGGCTTTTATGCCGGACCACATGATACCTCCCAAACACATCATGCAGGGTTCGGCGGTAACGTACAAACTCAGGTTGGCGGAGGAAAGGTCAAAAGTATTCAGGGCTTTTTCGGCGGCTTTGATGGCGTTCATTTCCGCATGGTTGTTGCTGCAGCCTTCGCTAACAACGCTGTTTGCCGTTTTGGCAATCAGCTTCCCTTCTGCGTCATAAACGGCGGCCAAAAACGGACCGGCCCCTTCGGCAATAAGGCTTTTCAGTTCATTTTGCAGCTCTAAGATAATTTTTTTTGCCCGTTCAAGCTTGACCGGGTTGATTTTTTCGTTGGATACGATGTTTTTGTCTGTATGGTCTTTTGTCATTAATGTTCCCGAAGAGCAATATCTGTTAATTTGTGTGCTTTATGTACAATAAAACGCTCTGACTTATTTTTCAATATTTTTAAGCGGTTGAAAATTTTCTGAAAAATGACAAAATTGTTGAAGTGAAAAATTAATGTATTATAATCAAAGACAATTTTACTTTTCCAGAGCAGAAAATATGCAAAAACTAAGCAGAATCAAAAGCCCGGCACTGAAACGGGCCGTCATTGGTTTAGGGCTGATAACGGCATTCGGCGCCGGTTATCGGCTGAATGAGGCAAAATGGCAACAGCTGGCCAAAGAACCGGAGAAAAAGGTCAGGGAACTTTCCCCGGCAGCGTTCCGAATGGACGAATATACGCCGGAAGGCGTTAAAATCGCCGATTTGGCGGCGATAGACGCATTGCCTTTCCGCAATCCGGATTCTGCAAAATTTGCCGCGCTCCGGCTGGACAGTCTGACAGTCGATTCGCTGCAAAGCATAGCCCGTTACAGAAATGAAAAAGGCAGGCTTTGGGCTGATGCGCTGAGTTTCGGCGCAATTGAAAAACGCAAAAACAAACTGGTACAGGAATTGGATACGGTTTACAGCGAAGATTTTCTGAAGACCGGAAAGGAATATTATAAGCTGGTTTGCCTGGAAATTTACAAATGCGGCCGCTACGGCGAAAATCGGGATTTGTGGGCAAAAAGCGATGATGAACTGCGCCGGGAAGTAAATTTCGGACAAAGCCTGATGAAAGTTAAAATGGGCGTGCTGAAAAAAATGCAGCGGCGTTCGGCCTATCCGCTGAAAGAGTTTGAGCGCGATTTTCGCCGTACGCGAATGGCGCAGTCCTTGCTGCAGGAGCGGCGGATGCGGCGCGAAAACAATAATGCCGTTGCCTGTTTGGCCGCGGCGTCGGAAAGGGAACAACGCGCCGCTTTCGAAACGCGCAAGGATTCTCTGCGCCGGTCGTTGTATGAAAAGGCTGCGGCAGAACGTCGTGCCGGGTTGGACAGCCTGCTGCACCCGTTTAAATATATGCAGCAGACGCTTTGGAACGGTGCCTCCCGATAGTCCTGTTCCTGAATTTGTTTTGGTGAAGGTTTAGTCCAGTTCAATCCGCGAATTCTGGTGCCAGTTTATAAACTGCATCAGTTTCTTCTTGCTAACGGCCAGAAATTTTGCCGACAGTTGATACCCGGTCAGATATGCTCGGGCAAAGGCAAATTTTTCCTGTCGGGTTTGCGCGGCCAAATGTTTGACGTCGGGCAGGGGAATGGTTTCATCCCGACTTTGCGCGAGGGAGTTCAAAACGGCGTTTTTCAGAATATTGTTGGCAAAATGCTGCATCTTGAGAGCGCCGCGGCTCATGTTGCTTTTGGGCGCAAAGCCCAGAAAAGAATGTTCGTCGGCCGTGTCGTTATCCTCCGGTTCCCGGCTGTCGTCCGCCTCGTCCCTATGCGACAGTTTGTCCCAGAATTCTTCAACGGGAACCAGCTTGTATGCTTTGGGCGGATTTCCCTCAATGCCGCTTTTGTCAATCTTGGCGCACATAAAAACGTTTCCTCCTCTTGAAGGCAGTCGGCAAAGCCCAAAGTCGGGTTCGGTCATCTGCAAAAATTCCTTAAAGGCAGTTTGCAGTTGATTATGATCGTCGGCCGCCGATTCAATCGAAACAAAACTGGATGCCGATGCAATATAGGGACAGTCCGGCGCATAGTTCAGAACCATCAGCCGGCTCAAGACAAGTTTTTGTTCCGCAGGGCTGTATCCGAGGTTTTTCATTTTTTCGGAAGTCAGTTTTTCCAGTTCGCGCGCTACATATGCACCGTGGCAGTGTGTAACGAAATTGGCTTTGCGGACATAACGGGCGGCCGTTTCGGCCGGCAGCCGCTTTTTGCCGCCTTCGGTCGAGATTCGCGGCAGCAGGGGTTGTTCGAAAATATCCCGGATGTAAGCCGGCTTCAGAGTCTCCTCTTTTTCCTGCGCTGACAGTCCGGCAACAACCTCGTCAAAGGATTGCGCCTGCGCGCTGTAATACAGGCAGCGGCGGGCAAGCCTGTCATGATGGAAATCGCCGAAATTGCAAACGGCCACACAGACGCGAACCGGTTTTCTTTTCAGTTCCGGAACATTTTTGACAAACGCGTCGGTTTGTTTCAGATAACCGTTGTATTCGCGGATATGGTCGCCTTTGCCGCCCGAGCCGCCGATGACGCAAACCAGTGTTTCGTCAGGGCGGATCGTTCCCGCCGGCTTAATCCGATACGGGGAATCCGCCGATGTTTCCGTCCGTTCGGCCAAAAAGGCAAAACTGATGCCGCGGCGCCTGGCTTTAAAAGCGGCCGTAATTTCTTTGATGTTCATCTTAAAAACCTTAGTCTAAATGACGTGGACAAAATAACTTATTTTGTTTAATTTGTCAATATTCGGTTTGCCTGCGGCGAAACCAATCTAAAGGGTAATTTTATTTTGTCGGTTTCATAATTATATATACGATGTTTTTTTATTAGCCGAACAACGGTTGACAGGGAGCGTTACAATGAAAAAAAGTCTGGTTGCACTGGCGTTTGGAACCATGGGTCTGGGAATTGCCGAATTCGGCATGATGAGCGTCCTTTCGGTCGTGGCCAAGGGGCTTGATGTTTCCGTTTCCGAAGCGGGACATTTTGTTTCGAGCTATGCGCTGGGAGTTTGCGCCGGTGCGCCGGCCTTGGTTTTTCTTGCGCAGGGAAGGTCGCTGAAAAAGCTTCTGATAATGTTGATGATATTGATGTGCTTCGGCAATTTTATGGCCGTCATTGCCCCAAACTACGGGTTCATGCTGGCGGCGCGGTTTGTTTCCGGCCTGCCGCACGGCGGTTTTTTCGGGGTTGCCGGCATCGTTGCCAAAAAGCTGGCGCCGCCGGACAAACAGGTTGAAGCCATGGCGGTTATGATTTCAGGCATGACTTTTGCCAATCTTGTCGGTATTCCGATAGCTTCATATATTACGCATATTGTAACCTGGCATATGCTGTTTGCGCTTGTTGTCGTGTGGGGAATATTCACGGTTTATGCTGTTGGCAAATGGATTCCCGACGTCGGGCGCGCTTCTTCCGGCAGCCTTGCGTCTCAGTTCCGTTTTTTGAAAAAGCCGCAGCCGTGGCTGCTGCTGGCGACGATTATGCTCGGCAACGGCGGCTTGTTTTGCTGGTACAGCTACATTAACCCGATTATGATTGACGTTGCCGGGTTCAAATCCTATTCCATGGCCGGAATTATGATAATTGCCGGTTTGGGAATGGTCCTCGGCAACTATGCCGGCGGCCGCCTTTCCGGGCGCGTTTCGCCGGTTTGTCTGACAACCTGCATGATTGCTCTGATGTTTACGGCTTCGCTGCTGATGTTTTTTTGGGCGTCGCAGGCTTGTCTGGCGCTTTGCCTGATGTTTGCGGGCGTGTTCGGATTATTCGGCGTTTCCGGCCCCGAGCAGTACCTGATTATCGAAAATTCGCCGGGCGGCGAAATTCTCGGCGCCTCAAGCGCACAGATAGCTTTTAATCTGGGTAATGCGCTCGGCGCATATCTCGGCGGCCTGCCGATGGTGTTTGGCCGAAGTGTTGAATATTCGGCGCTGCCCGGCGTCTTCCTGACCTTGCTCAGCCTGCTGGCGATTTATTTTTTCCGCCGTACCGCCCAACCCTCAAAAAAATTTTCACAGGATTAATATTGATTCCGGTTGTGACTTGTGGTATATTTATCCGGTAAAATTATAAAAAAGATATAGATATGAAAAATTTGGTAGAAATCATCGATCCGCATTTTGTCGTGGATTTGATGTATGCCGGAACGGCGCATAACATGACCGGCTGTCCGGTTTATGAAGAAATCGGCATGGGCAATCACGCTTATGTTCATCAGGATTTGTGGTCTGCTTTGCAAAAGCTGATACCTTATCTGGAAAAAACCGGACGCAGGCTTAAAATTTATGAAGCCTTCCGCCCGGTCAAAGCCCATAAGCGTTTGTTTGCCGTCATTCCGCAGGACGGTTTCTTCATTCCCGAAGCCGAACGCTCACCGCATTGCCGTGCGACGGCCGTAGACGTGGCGCTGCTTGAAGCCGACGGAACCGAACTGGTTTACCCGACGCTTGTTGATGCCTATAATCCGTACTATGCCGCCGAAGTTCAGGCCGGCAGGTTGGACGGCTTTTTCGAATATTTGAAAAAAGCCGCGCTGACCTATGAGGACGAAACCATCCCGGAAGCCATCCGCAACCGCGATGAACTGCGTGCCCTGATGGAAGACATCGGTCTGGCGCCGGTGCCCCGGTTGCACGAATGGTGGCATTATGAGCTTCCCGACGGTCGGACTGACAAATATCCGGTAATTGACCTCTGAAAAACAGAAAAGGCGTTTTCCTTAAGGAAAGCGCCTTTTCGTGTTTTATCCGCCCCCGAAATTCTCACCGTGGTTCATCGTCATTTTTTTGATTATACATGGTTTTGGCCGCTTCGTGAATACATTGCTTAAGACGCTTTGCCAGATTCCGGTTGTTTATCCGGTAATAGTCTTTTACCAGCTCAAGCGTTTCCGTCCGGGTCATCGGGTCTTCTGCCGCCGCTGTCGGCTGTTCAAAACGGCATGGCTTGCTGTCGGGTAAAAAGAAACTGCGCGGACTTTGCGCCGCAATTTCTGCCGCCATGTCTTCGAAAAAGAAATTGACCGAAACCCCCAGAACCTGCGCCATGTCCCATAACCGGCTTGAGCCCATGCGGTTCATGCCGCGTTCATATTTTTGAATCTGCTGAAATGTTACGCCCAGTTCTTTGGCCAGCTTTTCCTGCGAGATGCCGAGCAGGGCGCGGCGGCTGCGGATACGGTTGCCGACATGAATGTCAATCGGATTGGCGCTGCCGTCCGGCAAACGTCCGCGGCTGCTGGGTCTGTCCGTTTTTTCAGAAAGTCCGTGATTGTTGTTGTCCATTGCATTTGCTCCCAAAATATAAAAAAGTCATGCCAAACCGTACTCGTGCGGGAAAATGTATAAACGCCGTGTCTGCCGCCGCGAACGAATTCGGAATGATGAAAAAAGGGAAAGCCCAAAAAAAACACCGCGCTTCAGGTTGAAGCGGCGGTGGCCGGGCTATGTAACAGAAGTTATACCAACGAATAACCGCCCGCAGACATAAAAGTCTGCGGACTTGCACCGACCCCCGCCATAAGAATTTATATAGCAGATAAAACCGATTAAACCGCTTTTCAATTATCAAAAGCGGCGTCAGTATCATAATTTGGCGGTACTGACACCGCCCGTTGGTATTAGGAATTCTGTTACAATTCCCGAACCACATGGGTTCTTAATCCAAAATAATATGCAAGGCCAAACTGCAGAGACTCTTACCTCTCCGCCTTGCAAACTTATATTAGCAGTGATTATTTAAAATGCAATTAAAATTAAAGCTCCCGTTATTCTCTGACATGTTTTTTTGCATTCTCAGGTATGTTTTTTTCCTGTCATTGTCGGGCATATTTTTCTTTTCGTCATTGTCGGGCTTGCCCCGACAATCTCTGGCTTCCCCGGTCAAGCCGGGGAATGACAAGAGAGAAAAAAAGCATGGGAATGACAAGGGAGAAAAAGCGCGGGAATGACAGGAAAAAACCGACAATGACAAAAGAAGAACCGGCAAGTATGGCAACGGCCGGAAAAGCCTGATAAACTTCTAAAACAAGCCTGAAATGACTCCGTTTTCGTCAACGTCAATCCGTTCCGCGGCCGGATGTTGGGGCAGTCCGGGCATAGTCAGGATATTGCCGGCCAGAGCGACCACAAATCCGGCGCCGGCCGAGAGCCTGACGTCATTGACCGTAAAATTGTAGCCCTGCGGCGCGCCTTTGCGTTTCGGGTCGTCGGAAATCGAGTTCTGCGTTTTGGCAATGCAGACCGGAAGTTTTCCGTAACCCTGGCTTTCAAACTCGGCCAGTTTGCTCAACGCTTTGTCCGAGAAGGTAACCTCGCCGGCTCGGTAAATTTCTTTGGCAATCAGGCTGATTTTTTCCTTCAGCGGCAGATTATCGTCATAAAGCGGACCAAAACCGTTCGGTTCCTCAACCGCGCGGCAGACTTCAAAAGCCAGTGCCAAAGCGCCTTTGCCGCCGTTTTCCCAGCAGGTTGCCGTTACGGCCGTTACGCCGGCTTCCGTGCACAATTCCTGCAACAGGGTTATTTCCGCGGTGCTGTCCGTTGCAAAACGGTTGATTGCCGTCACGGCCGGCACGCCGAATTTGGCAAGGTTTTCCAAATGAATTTTCAGATTGGCAAATCCTCTGCGGAGCGCTTCGGGATTTTCTTCGCCGAGTTTGTCCTTGTCAACGCCGCCGTGCATTTTCAAAGCCCTTACCGTGGCGACGAGAACGACGGCAGCCGGTTCCAGCCCGCCTGCGCGGCATTTGATGTCAAAGAACTTTTCCGCGCCCAAATCGGCGCCGAATCCGGCTTCGGTTACGACATAATCGGCCAGCCGCAGCGCTGTTTTGGTCGCAATCAGACTGTTGCAGCCGTGGGCAATGTTGGCAAAGGGGCCGCCGTGTACCAGCGCCGGCGTTTTGGCCAGCGTCTGCACCAGATTGGGACGAACGGCATCCTTGAGCAGTGCGGCCATGGCTCCGACCGCCTTTATTTCGCCCGCCGTGACATATTTGCCGTCGTAGGTTTTGCCGATAATAATGCCGGACAGCCGTTTTTTCAGGTCGTTTATGTCTTCGGCCAGACACAGAATCGCCATAATTTCGCTGGCAACGCTGATGTCAAAGCCGTCGCGGCGGGGCAGGCCGTCGGTGCTGCCGCCCATGGCGATTTCAATGTTGCGGAGCGCCCGGTCGTTCAGGTCCAGACAACGGCGCCAGCAAATGCTCTGCGGGTTGATGTGCAGTTCGTTGCCCTGTTTGATATGATTGTCTATCATGGCTGCCAGCAGGTTGTTGGCGGCGGTAATGGCGTGAATGTCGCCGGTAAAGTGCAGGTTAATGTCTTCCATCGGTACAATCTGCGAATAGCCGCCGCCGGTCGCGCCGCCTTTCAGTCCGAAGCAGGGGCCGAGAGAAGGCTCGCGCAGCGCCAGCATGACTTTTTTGCGGCTGAGCTGCAAAGCGTCGGCCAGGCCGATGGATATTGTCGATTTTCCCTCGCCGGCCGGGGTCGGGGTAATCGCCGTGACCAGAATAAGTTTTCCTTTCAGCGGTTCGGCGGCCAGTTCGCGCAGCTTTGCAAAGCCGATTTTGGCCTTGTACCGGCCGTAAAGTTCCAGGTCTTCTGCGCAAAGTCCGGCCTTTTCGGCAATGTGTTCAATCGGTTCCGGCTGGTTTTGCTGAGAAATTTCAATGTCTGACAACATACACACCTCCTGCGCTGATTGTTAAAAAAATCACTCTGCCATTATTTCTGATTTCCCGCAAAAAGCAACTCCCGCCCGGAAAATATCCCCCAGGGTTTTTTTCTTGATGTTTGCAAAAATAGTGCTAGCCTGAACAAAAATCGAAGGAAATGAAATGCACGATATTTGGAACCCCTGGCACGGTTGCATCAAAAAAAGCGAAGGCTGCCGCAACTGCTATATGTATTTTCTCGACCGGCAGCGTGGCGGCGACGGCGGCCGGATTTACAAAGTCAGAAACAATTTTGACTATCCGCTGCAAAAGGACAGGGACGGGCGTTACAAAGTGAAAAGCGGCGAACAGTTACGCGTCTGCATGACGTCGGACTTTTTTTTGTCCGAAGCCGACGGCTGGCGCCCGGAAGCCTGGCGGATAATAAAACAGCGTCCGGACGTCGTCTTTTTTCTGCTGACCAAACGTCCGGAGCGGGTAAGGTCATGTCTGCCGCCGGATTGGAATGACGGCTGGGAAAATGTTTTTTTCAACGTTACCTGTGAAAATCAGGAAATGGCGGACGAACGTATCCCTCTGTTGCTGGAACTTCCGTTTAAGCATAAGGGAATTATGGCCGCTCCGTTCATCGGTGAAGTAAGCATTGCCGGATATCTGGCTTCCGGGCAGATTGAGCAGGTTATTGCCGGCGGCGAAAATTATGACGGTTCGCGCCCCTGCCTGTTTGACTGGGTAAAAAAACTGCATGCCGAATGTGTAGCCGCCGACGTGACTTTTTGCTTTATTGAAACCGGAACGCGCTTTGTCAAGGACGGCAAGACCTATCACCTGCCGGACAAGCGTCTGCAAAGCGAAATGGCTTTCAGGTCGGGCATGTTTCATCGGGGAAAGCCGCAGGATTTCAGGCTTGTCGTGCCGCAGCCGTCATTTTTTGAAGGCGAAACCGGTTACAAAAAATTCTTTCGCGAACGTTGTCAAACCTGTGGCAGCCGCATGATTTGCAATGGCTGTTCAAACTGCGGCCAATGCGCAAAAGAAAACCCCTCTGCATTCTGAATGCAAAGGGGCTTCTTTAAGGAAGAGCTTTATTTTAGCTCCAGAGCCTCTCTCGGCGTGGCGAAACTGCCGTTTTCCAGAATTTGCCCGATTTCTTCGTTCCAGACAAATCCGCCGTTTTTGTCGTACATTTTCTGTACCGGAACGGCTTTGTACGAAAACATCGGCATGTCAATCAGTTCGTCAATGTCGATTTTTTCGGTCCATAAGGCGCGCAGCATAAAGAAATATTGCTTTGGCTCGTCTTTGGTTTTCCTTATTTCACCGTCGGCTTTTTGCAGAAGCAGCCAGTTTGTGGCTTCCGCGAAGTTTCCTTCATTGACCCTCTTGAGGAAGGTTGAACGGACAAAACCATACTTGCCCATGCGCATTGCCGTCAGGGTAATGACCGCCATCTGCTGTTCGCTGAGCTCCAACGCCGGGTTCAGGTTTTCGACAACAAGCGGCTTCCAGTCTTCGGCCACGATTTTTACGGATTCGTCGTAAGTCAAACCCTTGAAATCATATTCGCTGACCGGTTTGTCGTTGATGAACTTGAAACCGACCAACGCGCGCGGACAGCCTGAAAGGACTTCTTTCTGAACACCGTCCAGATATGCTCTGGCGATGATGACTTTGTCAAAAGACTTGTCATAAACCGCGGCCTGTACGTTTTCAACGGCAGCTGATTTCTTGTCGTCGCCGCTGCAGCTTTTCCAGCAGAGGACAATGCCGAGCACCAGCGCCAAAAGGAGCAGCCACGGCCACAGATTTCTTTTGCCTTCATGCTGCGGACGGTTCATCTTCGGTCTGCGTTTGAACAGATTGCGGAACAATCCGTACATCCAGGCCCAGACCAGTCCGACGATACCCAACAGACTGAGCAGCAGCCACCACCAGTTGTCGCCAATCCAGACAAAAGCCGGCGTCAGCTGAACAAAGCACCAGATAAGCCCTTTGACGATCCAATAGAGGATTGCAAGAGCCACGGCAGCCAGCGCAGCCAGAATAAGAACCCGGAGAACGTTCAGGAGGTTATAACGTATAACCAGTTGACCCTGATACCACTTGCCATTGAGGCTTTTTAATTCAAAAGTTTTCATTTTTTTTGTATTTATTGTTAAACTTAAGTGATTTCCATAGGAAAGTTTATTATTCGAACAGATTTCACCAGCAGATTTAACGCGGAAATGAAAGCTTTTTTTTCAAATAATAAACAACGACCTAATATTACAATATTAAACGTATCATATTTTTGACAAAAAGACAACCGGTTATTGTCATTAAAATTGATTTTTGTCCAAACCGGCCGGCGGTATGAAAAAAATCCCGGATTTTTCCGGGATTTTGCGGTCGCTTGGTTTCTTTATCTGACGATTTCCTGACACATTGGATAGTTGCGCCCTTTAATGGTCAGATAGGTACCGTTGCCGTTCTGCATAAAAGTCATGCCGGTTGCGGTGTTTTCATATCTCCGTCCGTCGGCAGCGGCCACCCGCACCAAAACATAGTTGATGCCGTCGACGCGGGCAATCATTGAGTCGTCGTCCAGAAAATCGGCCGAAATAATCTGTTCGCCGCATTTGTATTCTATTTTTTTCTCTATCTCCACTTCCGGCGCACCGGCGCAGGCGGCCAGCAGCGGCAACAGGAGAAGCAGATATTTTTTCATCGTTTTTCCTTTCGCTGATTGGTTGGGGTTTTTTTTAGATGTAATCTCCGAAAAAGCAAAATCAATTTGCCGGCGCAAAATATCTGAAAATTTTTTTGCCCGACTCTTGATTTGCAAAATTCCGCACCCTAACTGGAAATTAGGACGTGATAGTTTTTTAAGGAGGAAAAAATGTCTGATTCACTGATTACACGCAAAGAACACAGCCATAATACGCCTCTGCATTATGGTTATCGCAAAGATTTTAACGATTTGCTCAACAGCTTTTTCAACGGTTGGCTCGAGCTTCCGGCCGAAAGCGCCGCGTTCAAGAATATGGAACCCAAAATTGAGGTTGCGGAAAACGAAAATGACGTAACCGTCTGTGCCGAGCTTCCGGGAATTTCGGAAAAAGATGTTGACCTGGAAATCTCTTCCGATGGTTATTTGACTTTGTCAGGTGAAAAACGCCAAGAGAAAAAAGAACATTCCAAAGGCAGCTATTTTTCAGAGATATCTTACGGATCATTCAAAAGAACCATCCCTCTGCCCTGGGATTTGAAGTTTGATGATGCCAAAGCCGACTTTGAAAATGGTGTTTTGAAAGTCTTTATTCCGAAATCTCAGGAAGAAAAAGGCCGCAAGAAAAAAATTGCCATTAACCGTAAATAATTTGAAAACGTAAAAAAACAGCGCTCCTTTCGGGGCGCTGTCTTGTTTTGGGAAAAAATTTTTTTATTTTCCGGCATGCCGGGCCGCAGCCTCGACAAAACGTTGGAAAATTTTCTTGCATCTGGCATTTCCCTTATTTGCCAGATTTTCCGGATGAAATTGCACGCCGAGTACAAATTCGCACCAGGGGTCAATCATCTCGATTGCCTCAACCACGCCGTCTTCCGACATTGCGGTAATTATCAGCTCGTCGCCCAGAATGTTCGGGTTTACCGCTTCGTTGTGACGCGAATTGACAACCAGTTCTTTAGGGCCGACAATATCCGCCAGCAGAGAACCTGCCTGAATGCGGATGGAATGAGCCTCGTCAATGCCGCTGCAACTGTGTCCGTCAACTTTTTGTATCAGCAGCGAACTGAAGCTGACAGCCAGAAGCTGAATTCCGGCACATATCCCGAGCAGAGGCAGCCTGAATTCCTGGGCATAGCGTATCATTTCCTGATATGCCTTTGTCCGGTCGTTGACGCTGTCGTCGCCCTCAAACTTGCCGTACCAGCAGTCAGGGGTTCTGAATGCGCCGCCGGGAAGCAGAACCGCATCCGGTTTCAACACTGACAGCTTGTCATATACCTTGTCAAAGCCGAACTGCACAGGCAAACCGCCGGCTTCTTCAATGGCCTGACAATAGCTGTCGTTGGTTTCATACATTCCGTTTTCTGTGCCTAACAAAAGAGCCACAACGGGTTTTTCGTCTCTCGTAATCAGGGTGTTCTCCCAAAAAATGAGTGCCATAATCTTAGGGTTTTAAATTAATAATAAAGTTATTTTTCACCTGTAACTATACCCTATTATCAGGCTTATGGCAAGACTGATTTACTGTTTAAGTCAACTTTTGTCTAAAATTGCTGGGCCGGCATTGACAAAGGAGCTTTCCTCTTCGGAAAGCTCCCGGAGTTGTTTATTTGCCGTTAAAAGCCGTTTTGTAAACTTTCCAAACCAGCTCTTTGGAGCAGGGACGGGGGTTGCCGCCGGTACAGACGTCGGCCATCGCCGCTTCGGACAGGGCTTCCAAATCTTCTTCTTTGACGCCGATTTCCCTTAAAGTCTGCGGAATGCCGACATCTTTGGAAAGCTGTCTGACCGCGTCAATTGCGGCTTGGCGATATTCCTCCTGCGACATGGCGTCAACGTTTCTTATTCCCATGGCGCGGGCGATTTCGCGGAATTTTTCTCCGGTATAAGGCGCGTTAAATGCCATGACGTATGGCAGCAGCACCGCATTGGCAACGCCGTGCGGCGTATCGTAGAAGGCCGAAAGCGGATGCGCCATGCCGTGAACGACTCCCAAACCGACGTTGGAAAAGGCCATGCCGGTCACATATTGCCCCAAAGCCATGCCTTTGCGGCCGTCAGGGTCGTTTTCTACCGCTTTGCGCAGGTTTTTGGCGATCAGTTCAATCGCCTTCAGGTTCAGGGTGTCGGCCAGTTCCCAGGCTGCCTGCGTCGTATAGCCCTCAATCGCGTGCGTCAGGGCGTCCATGCCGGTTGCTGCGGTCAGTCCTTTCGGCATGCTGGACATCATGTCCGGGTCAACGATGGCTACGACCGGAATGTCATGCGGATCGACGCAGACGAATTTGCGGCGTTTCTTCTCGTCGGTAATAACGTAGTTGATGGTGGTTTCGGCCGCGGTTCCGGCAGTCGTCGCAACCGCAATGACCGGTACGCTCTTGTTTTTTGTCGGCGCCACGCCTTCCAGCGAAACAACGTCGGCAAATTCGGGGTTGTTGATGATAATGCCTATGCCTTTGGCCGTATCCTGCGGCGAACCGCCGCCGATGGCGATCATGTAGTCGGCGCCGGCTTTTCTGAAGGCTTCCACGCCGGCCTGAACCACTTCGACGCTCGGATTGGCTTTGACTTTGTCAAAAATCTCGTAAGCCATCTTGTTGGCGTCCAGAATGTCGGTCACTTTTTTAACTACCTGAAACTTTACCAGATCGGCGTCGGTAACAATCAGTGCTTTTTTGAAACCTCTGCTTTTGACTTCCGGCACAATCTCGTTAACGGCGCCGTGCCCGTGGTAGCTGGTTTCGTTTAAGATAAAACGCTTGGCCATAAAAACCTCCCTCAAACAATGGTCATGATTCGCCCTTGAATATAGCCGCAAAAGTTTAAAATTTTATAACATAAATATATTTGACAGATAGACAAAAATACTTTAACCTGACTACCGAAAAAAATTGTATAATTAAATCCCTAAGTTTATGAAAACAAAATTGGTTCCGGGAATCTTTATTCCTTACATTTTGGTTGACCTTTCGTCTTCCGAGTTTGATGCGATAGAAAATCATGTCGAGAATCTTCTTGCCAATAACAAACTGCGCCTGCAGAAGTTTTTGGAAAACTGCGGCGGCTATGTTCTGCAAGATGCCTGTATGGTTTGCGATGAAGTCGTTTATCTGGGTCTGTTCTTCAAACCGGAGCAGCCGCACCAGATGACCTACGGGCAGGTTTGGAATATCGTCAAAACCAATGCCGGCATTGATGCCCTGCGCGAAAAAGGCTACACCGTTCCGCTGAACAGCGTGGCAGCGGCAGGTACGGGGCTTGTTACCAAGTCGCTTGTTGCCTGCGGCGGAAAATTTACCGTCAATCAGGCGGCCGAAATTCTCCGGCGCTTCCATTCGCAATGCGGACTGCCGGCGGATTTGGTTCTCACTTGGAACGGCGACGGCTATGAGCTGCACGGAACCTCGCCTCTGCAGGACGAAGGAAATCCGGCGCTTGCCTGGCAGAACTACATGAGTCGCGCCTTCAAAGCCGTTTTGCCGCAAGCAACGCCGATGTTCTATCAAACTTGGTCAACCAACGATGAACTGACCAAACGCCTTACCGGCAGGGGACGAACCGTTTCTGCCGAACGCGAGGCCGAATACGCCCGCTATTCCAAACGTAAGGACTAGAAAATTTGCAACGCCCCGCGCTTTAGTGCGCCGGGCGTTTGCTTTTTTAAATAAACCGGACTATATTATGCCAAAGTGTGTGGGAGAGGGGTTGATTATGGAACTTGAACTCAAATTTATGGTCGAAAAAAGTTTTGAACCGCGGCTGCGGGCGCTGGGATACAAGGCCGGAAAATTCTGCCGCCAGTTGGATACCTACTATATTGTCGATGAAACGATTGGCGGTTTCCGTACCTGGCTGCGCATTCGCGAAGATACGGTCAACAAAAGCGCTTCGATAGGTCTCCGCCGCCTGGTTTCCGACAACGCGGCGGAAGAAACCGAAACCGTCTTTGCGCCGGAAGACGCCGAAAAAATGAAACAGGTTATGGCGGCTTGCGGCAAAAAGGAGAAATGCGTCGTGGACAAGCAGCGCAAAGTCTTCACTCGCGGCGGTGTTGCCGTTACGCTTGACGATGTCAGAAACCTCGGCCGTTTTGTCGAAATCGGTATCGAGGGCGAAGAAAACGAAGCGGACGTTGCCCGCCTCAATGCCGTCGTTGCCGAAGTCGGGCTGGAACTGTCGCTGCGTATCGGCGCGGACTATCCCGAGCTGCTGATGAAACGCAAAAAAGATAAAGAGCCTTGCCATAACTGTTTTATTGCAATATGATTTTGCGCAAAGACAATCATGATTAAGGAGAAGGAAATGAAAGCGATTTTTTATATCATTGTTTTGGCGGCGCTCGGTTACGGCGGTTTGTACGTTTATGAAAACTATCTGGCCGAGTCCGTAAATCATACCATTGCCAATACGGCTGATTTTGCGACCGACGCCAAAGTAAAGAACTTTGACGCCAACAAAATGCAGTAATTGAAAAACCCCTCCGTCCGGAGGGGTTTTGTTTAGCTTTCAAAGCGGTCAAAAAGCTCTTTCAGTTCGTTGAGCTTTTGCTCTTTGTCTTCTTCCGAAGCAAACGACTGCGCTACGCAGGATTGCAGATGGGTTTTCAGAATGTTGCTTTCCACGGCGCGGATGGCCGAGCGGGCTGCGCGCAACTGGATAAGAATATCCGGGCAGTAGCGCAGTTCTTCAATCATCTTCTTCACGCCCTCCAGTTGTCCGATGACTCTGTTCAGACGCGGAATCTCCTGTTTGTGGCAGGGGTGCCGGTGTTTTTCGTTTTCCATCTCGGCCTCGCTGGTCTGGCTATTTGTCGCAGTCACACTTGTGGCAGCCGCAGTCTTTTTCGTTTTCCTTGCAGCCGCAGTCTTTGCCTTCGCCGCACTGATGGGTTTCGTCACAGGTGCAGTTGTCGCCGCAGGTGCAGTTCGGGTTTTTGCATTTGGGGTTGTTACAGGCCATTTCAAATCTCCTTGTTAAAATTACATACCCTCACGGGGTATAAGGGGAATATATACCAGCAGGGGGTATAATGTCAACAGATATTTATATCTAAACAAAAAGATTGCATTAAATCTTTAATCGGGTATTTTAGCCGATAGGAGGTGCCATGCGGACTGACCGAAGTATCATCTATCATATTTATCCGCTGGGTTTCTGCGCTGTTGAGCCGCGCAACGGCTTTGCGTCCGAACCCGTAAACCGAATTTCCAAAATCAGCGGCTGGCTGCCGCATATTCAAAGTCTGGGTTGCGATACGCTTCTGCTGGGGCCGGTTTGGGAGTCTTCCGCACACGGATATGACACGGCTGATTTTTTGCGGCTGGATCGCCGGCTTGGCTCAAATGACGATTTTCGCGCGGTTGCCGAGGCGGTTCATGCTGCCGGCATGAATTTGGTGCTGGACGGAGTGTTCAACCATGTCGGACGTGATTTCTGGGCGTTTCGCGACGTTGTCGAAAAACGTGAAAATTCGCCGTATAAAGACTGGTTTACCGTTAATTTCAGCTTAAACAACGGTTTCAACGACGGTCTGTGCTATCATGCCTGGGAAGGCTGTGAAGACCTGGTCACGCTCAATCTTGCCAAACCCGAAGTCCGCCGCTGTCTTCTGGATGCGGTCCGTTTCTGGATAGAAGCTTTCGGCATTGACGGCCTGCGTCTGGACGTTGCCTACTGCCTGAACATGGATTTCATGCGCGAGCTGCGCGATCTTACCGCCGGGCTGAAACCGGGATTCTGGCTGCTGGGCGAGGTCATAAAGGCGAATTATCGCCGTTGGCTGCGCCCCGGTTTGGTCGATTCTGTTACCAATTACGAATGTTGGAAGGGCCTTTGGTCAAGCTGCAACACGCATAATATGTTCGAAATCGCTCACTCCTTCGACCGCCAGTTCGGCGAAGACGGCCCGGGCATTTACCGCGGCTGGCCGTTATACAACTTTGCCGACAATCACGATGTCAGCCGGTTGGCTTCCATGCTCAAAGACAGCCGCCACTTGCCGATTGTATATACTATGTTATATACAATGCCGGGCATTCCGTCACTTTATTACGGCAGCGAATGGGGCGTTCCCGGTCACAAAAGCGGCGGCGACGGAGAACTGCGCTGCTGTCTGGAGCTTCAGCCCGATAATGCCCTGACCGATATTCTGCGCCGTCTGGCTGAACTCCGCAGCCGGTATCCGGCGCTGGCTGACGCACCTTACCGCCGTGCCGAACTCGGTAATGAGTTTTTAAGCTTTTTCCGCGATAATCTGTTTGTCGCCGTCAATATCGGCGATACGCCGGTCGAACTGGCCGCGCCGTTCGGACGTTTTGCCGCCGCGCCGTTTTCTGCCTCCGTCTGTGAGCCGGACGGCCGCTGTGTTTTTTCGGTAGAGAATTTTTTGCTTTGAGGATATTGTCATGACCCGCCGTCTTCGTTTTGTCTTGCTGCTGGCAATTTTTATCGGCGGCTACGCTTCTCTGTCGCTGGAGCTTATCGTTTTGCGCCAGCTGAGCGGCTTCGTCGGGTCGACGGCAATTACCGCCTCGGTGGTTATCGGCATCTTTTTGGCCTTTATGTCCTGGGGCTACTGGCGCGGCGCCGAACTCTCTCTGAGCCGCGATTCCGTTCGCACCGCCGTTTCGCATGACTTTGCCACCGTGGCGCTGATGGTGGTTCTGGCCTCAAGCTATGTCCTGCTGGACATGTATTTTGGTTTCATGAGTGCTGCCGGTCTTAAGTCAAACGTTCTCAAAACCTTTGTCTACTCGCTGATATTCCTTTCTTCCGCACCGTATCTGTTCGGCAAAATTACCGCGCTGCTCAGCCGTTATCTGCACCGCTACAACCGCAACTGCACCGGCAAGATTATGGCGGTCGATACGATTGGCTCGGTGCTGGGGTCAATTTTGACCACGCTGGTCATTATGCCGTTTATCGGTGTCAATCACACGATTATCGTCGTTGTCGTCGCCGCGGCCGCCGCCTCGGTGCTTTTGGCTAAAAAGGCCGCCTGGTACTGGCTCGGGCTGATAATCGTTTTTGCGGTTATGCTGAACCGCAGCAGTCTGCTGCACGAAGTTTACGACATCGTGGAAAACAATGCCGTCTCGACGATTTCGATTCTTGACACTGATGACGGGCAGGCGCGGGCGATGGTCATTAACGGCGGCAATTCTTCCAAAATTTCGTCCGACCGGAAATATTGGTTCGGCTATGTCCGCTATGTTCAGGAAAACTTTATCGAAACTTTGCCCAAAGACCGGAAAAAAGACGTGCTTATTCTGGGGGCGGGCGGCTTTACCATGGGTGAGGGCGACGCTTTTCATAATTATACTTTTCTGGACATAGACCGTTCTCTTCTGAAAATTTCCGAAGAGAAGTTTCTAAAGCATAAGCTGACGCCGAACAAGCGCTTTGTTGTCGAAGATGCCAACCAGTTTCTGAAAGACAGCACGCAGAAATATGACCTGATTGTGCTGGATACCTATTCAGGTATGGGCATAATTCCGATGGACTTGATCACGAAGGAATATTTTACCCGTGTCAAAAATAATCTGAAAAAAGGCGGCATCGTGGTAATGAATATTTTAACCAGTCCGAACTTCAGCGATGCTTTTGCGGTCAATTTGGACAATACCATACGTTCCGTTTTTACGCATAGCTTATCGAGACAAGTTATTGGCAATTTCAACGCCTGGGGGCAGCAGCGCGCCAATGTCATTTATGTTTACTACGATGTAGCGGACAAAGGCGGAATTTATACCGCCAACAAAAACGCCGTCTTTTATGATATGTGATAAAAGGGCCAGAATACGAGAAAACTCCCTTGCGTTTAACAGCGCAAAAGAGTTTTCTTTATGGTCATACGGAAAGATTAGTAAGCAGCAATAATCCCCGATGTGTAAATAACATTTTCTTTGGTAAAACGAACCGGATAATTGTCGCTTCTCAAATATTGAGAAACAATACCTTGTGCGGCATCCAGCATTTGTTGGTCTGGCACTTTGACAAATACTGGATTTTTTGTTTCAGAGAGCGTTTTTTCAATAAACGCAATTTGCCGTTTTACGCTGTCGGTCTGTTCCATGTCTTGAAGAATTTTCAAGTCCTTTTCCAAAAGCGGAACAAATTCATCTTTGTTTTCAGCCTTAAAGACGATAACAAAGACTTCATTATTCTCAGCTTTGAGGCTACCAGCCCAGAAAAAATTAAGACTGGTTTCAATATTTTTAGAAGGTACAAGCAACGTGCCTTGAAAATGAAATTTTTTTGTTTCCATTTTATTCAAAGTTTTAATGTTAATAATAGAGTTATTTGTTCATTTACTATAACATTAAATAATTTTACTGTAAAGACAAAATTAGACAAAATGGTGTTTTCTGAAAGTTGTTGATGGTTTTCATCTTGTCTTGAAAATTGCACTTGTTTTTGTTATAGAATAACCATCACTTACTATAAGTGTATCTAAAATCCGAAGATTTTAATCTTCGGATTTTTTTGTTTAAACAATTAATGAAAGAACGAATATGTCAAATTTAATTCAATATATAGTTCAGGACGACCCAGAAGAACTGAAAAAGCAAAATGTAAATAAGAAGAATTATTTCTTTACCTCCAGAGAACAACAGGAAGAATGCAGATATAATCCGTATAACCTGATAGAAAACGGTAGGAAAAGCCTAACTCAGGACAAAGCCCAAACGAAAGAGCCGTCAAATATAAAAGCTGATTTATTATCCGAACAAGTCGGAAATGATGCCGCTTCTTATAAAATAGTCCCAAATACCAAAGGTAATATAACAGAAAATGCTAAAGCCAAGGCAAATAATATTGATTATTCTCTTTATGGGGATGGCTTTAGCAAAGAATTTATAGATGAAATGCTCAGCAACGAAGACTATCAAAGAGCATTGAAAGAATATGCAATTCCAAATGAAGGCGGATATGTAAATAATCCTCAAGATCCGGGAGAAGAAACAAACATGGGAGTTGCAAAAAGGTATCATCCTAATGAAGATATTAAAAATCTTACTAGAGAAAGAGCAAATGCCTTATTATATAAGGAAGTATGGAATTGGAATGGTATTAATACACTTCCTGCTGAAATTAAAGGATTTGTATTTGACCATGGAATTCGAACCAGCCCTCAAAATGCTATTGAAACAACCCATCAAACTTTAGAGATTAATCCTGTTGGTGATATTATAGGAAAAAATACTTTGGAGCGATTAAAAAACGCAAATTACAATGAATTTTTACATAAATATAAAAAACTTGTGCATGAGCAAGATAAAAAGAGAAGAGGGTATGGAGAATTTGGAACGGGATGGGATAATCGAACGGAAGGATACCATATTTCATATTAAATAATATAGTTAGGGAGAGTATTTATTCCCTCTCCCTTCATTTATAATCTTTAATAAAACTAAATGTGCTGATTTGTTTTTCAATTTGTGATAATAATGTCTCAATATATTGTTTTATAGTTTTATTAACCGGAGTGTTTTTTTCTTGTTCACAAATATTACCTGAAGGAATGTTGTATTTATTTAAACAATAAGCAACACCATAAACCGCAGAAGTTGATGTAACGTAATTTTGATAAGTATGAATATTATTTTCATAATTATAACTGTAAAAATGTTTCATAATATTTTGTGTAAGTTCATCCATACAATTTAATTGACTATCAGAGCTGGTGCATTGCTTTAATTCATTTTTGTACTGAAGTAATAAAGAATAATCGTCGATAATTTCTTTAATTTTATCTTTGCTGCTCCAATCACTTTGGGCAAGGACTTCATCTATATCAATACCATGGTATAGTTCAGCATTAACATTCAGGCTGAAAAAAAATGTAACAACAAATGCAAAAGCAACCATTTTCATAGCACAAACTCCCAAGACCGATCACATTTTAGTGTAAAGCGCAAAGTTGAAAAAAAGATTAAGTATAAAAGGAGGATTGCTCCCTGAAAGTTGTTGATGGTTTTCGTCGCGTCTTGAAGGCTGCGCTTGTTTTTGTTGTAAAATAAACGTCGCTTGCTACAAATATACACAAAAATAAAGCCCTCCGAAAAGAGGGCTTTTGTAAGGCTTAGTTTCCGTAATAAGGGACGACGCGGGCGCGTTTGCCGTAAAGTACCATACATTTCTGCCCCGGATTGAGCAGAACGTCATTGCCTTGCGAGACGGTAACCATGCTGCCGTTGTCCAGTTGAATCACATATTCATAGCCGCTCTGAGACGAAAGTCCTTCCTGCGCCGCGTTGCCGGCAATGCCGCCGACGACCGCGCCGCCGATGGCACCCAGAATGTGCGCGGTGTCCGAACCGCCTATCATTGAGCCGGCCACGCCGCCGGCAGCACCGCCGATGAGCGTTCCGGCGCCGTTGTTGCTGGCAATGGAAATCTGCCGCACCGAAACTACCGTTCCCTTAACCGCACGGTTAACTTCGCCGACGGCGCTGGTGTCATATTGGTCGGCGCCGATTCTCGACGTGCAGGCCCCCGCTGTCAGAAGCATGGGCAAAATCATCAGTAAGGCAGCTTTTTTCATGGGTTTTCTCCGCAAAAAATTAATGTTAAAGTTATAATTATACATAGATTAACATTTGTCAATGCTGGACAATTAAAGATAAGTGTTATATATTGGGCACGCTCTGTAAAGGCAATAATAAAATAATGAATATTTGAGGAAATTTAATATGTTAAAAAGAACTAAAGTTGTAAGCCTGTTAGCGGCTGACAAACCGGAACAAGAAGTTCTGGTCAAAGGCTGGGTCAGAACCCGCCGCGATGCAAAAGATTTTTCGTTTATCGAGCTTAATGACGGCTCCTGTCTCAAAAATATTCAGATTATTGCCAATAACAATTTAGCCAATTATGACGAAGTCAAAAAACTCACGACCGGTTCCTCTCTGGCCGTGACCGGAGCGTTGGTCGAGTCAAAGGGCGGCAGCCAGAAATATGAAATCGTTGCGGACAAGGTTGAAGTCTATGACGTCGCCGACGAAGATTTTCCGCTGCAAAAGAAAAAGCACTCGGACGAATATCTGCGCAGCATTGCACACCTGCGTCCGCGTACCAACAAATACGGCGCCGCTTTCCGCGTTCGTTCCGAACTGTCTTTCGCCGTTCACAAGTTTTTTCATGACCGCGGTTTTCGCTACGTCCATACGCCGCTGATTACCGGTTCCGACTGTGAGGGTGCCGGCGAAATGTTTCAGGTTACCACGCTTGACCTGAATAATGTTCCCCGTACCAAGGACGGCCGGGTTGACTATTCGCAGGACTTTTTCGGCAAGGAAGCGCATTTGACTGTTTCCGGGCAGCTCAACGGCGAAATGTACGCCATGGGCTTGGGCGATATCTACACTTTCGGCCCTACTTTCCGTGCCGAAAACTCCAACACCACGCGCCACGCCGCCGAGTTTTGGATGATTGAGCCGGAGATGGCCTTTGCCGACATTTATGACGATATGGATTTGGCCGAGGACATGGTTCGCAGCTGTGTCAGACATGTTATGGATCATTGCGCCGAAGATTTGGAACTGTTTGACAAATTCGTCGAACCCGGCCTGCTGGACAAACTGAAAAACATCGTTGAAAACGGCTTTGCGCGCATTACCTATGCCGAGGCCATCGAGATTATGAAAAACTCCGGTCACAAGTTCGAGTATACGCCGGAGTTCGGTATTGACATGCAGACCGAGCATGAGCGCTATCTGGCTGAAGTTCACTTCAAACGCCCGGTAATCGTTCGCGATTACCCGAAGGAAATCAAGGCTTTCTATATGCGTTTGAACGATGACGGCCGCACCGTTGCCGCCATGGACGTTCTGGTTCCGGGGATCGGCGAGCTTATCGGCGGTTCGCAGCGTGAAGAACGCTATGACGTCCTGGTGCGGAAAATTCATGAAATGGGCATGCACGAAGACGACTACGCCTGGTATCTCGATTCCCGCAAATACGGGTCGGTGCCGCATGCCGGTTTCGGTTTGGGGTTTGAGCGGATGATGATGCTGGTTACCGGCATCGGCAACATCCGCGATGTGATTCCGTTCCCGAGAACCCCGAACTCCATCAACTTCTGACCGTAAAGGAATAAAACCGTGCGCAATCTGGGATTCTTTTTAAGTTTATGTCTGCTGTCGG
>ULQG01062922.1_pt1 | contig 43355 bp, 42 predicted proteins | sample 1954251 | NCBI WGS metagenome assembly ULQG01 (sample SAMEA4835649, study PRJEB28245) | human gut metagenome | biome: gut microbiome; material: fecal sample | place: Denmark | collected 2008 | reverse complement strand
CCAGCCGATGCCGCTGATTACTGCAACGTCGTCTTTTGCCAGACCTTGCTTATCAATTGCTTTTACAATGGCGCCGGTGATAACGCCGTTGCCGCAGCCGGGGCACCAGATGTGAGGCAGACGGCCCGGGCGGAAATATTTATTGATTAAATTTTCCATTTCACTCATCGTTTTTTCTCCTCTCATCCGTTAGGCCATAGCCTTTTTGATTTCAGCTAACAGTTCGGCCGGAGTAGCAGATTCGTTATCGTATTTAGCGTACAGGCTTACAGGAACCTTGCCTGCTACCGCACGTTCAACTTCCAGAACGTACTGGCCGCAGTTCAGCTCGTGTACGAGGATGCCTTTAACCTTGCCTGCCAGCTCCTGCATTTGCTTTTCGGCAAACGGCCAGATAGTAATCGGGCGGACGAAGCCAACCTTCAGGCCTTCCTTGCGTGCCATATCAACTGCTTCATAAGCAGTGCGGGCAGCACCGCCGAAGGCTACAACAGCAAATTCGGCATCTTCCATACGATAGTTTTCTACTTGTACGATGTCGTCTAAGTTATCTTCTAATTTAGTGCGCAGACGGTCCTGAGAGGTGCGGGTTGCTTCACCGGTGCCCTTCGGGAAACCGGTTTCGTCGTGTACCAGACCGGATACGTGCCAGCGGTAACCGCTGCCGAAGTCTGCTATAGCAGGAACCTTGGAGCCTTCCTCGCAGCCGTAAGCCAGATAATCTTCGGGTGCGCAGGTCGGGCGCTTGCGTTCTGCCTGCGGAATTTCATCATAGTTGTCGGGAAGCTCGATTTTCTCGCGCATATGGCCGATAACCTCGTCCATCAGGAGAATAACCGGGCAACGATATTTTTCGCTCAATGCTACTGCACGCAAAGTCAGGTCAAAGCATTCGGGAACACTGGACGGAGAAACGGTAATCAACCAGTGGTCGCCGTGGGTGCCCCAGCGGGTTTGCATAACCTCGCCCTGAGCGGGGGAGGTCGGTTGGCCGGTAGCAGGGCCTACACGTTGTACGTTAACGATAACGCAGGGGATTTCGGCGCTGCAGGCGAGGCCGAGCATTTCCTGTTTCAGGGAGAAGCCCGGGCCGCTAGTTGCGGTCATAGCCTTTTTACCGGCCATGGATGCACCGATAACAGTGCCGAGACCGGCGATTTCGTCTTCAGTCTGCATAAATTTACCGCCAACCTGCGGCAGACGCAGAGCTAATTGTTCAGCAATTTCGGTAGAAGGGGTGATCGGATAACCGCCGTAAAATTTTACACCGGCGGCAATCGCACCCTCAACAACCGCTTGGTTACCTTGTAACAGCAGGATTCTTGACATGGGTTACCTCACTCCTTTTTATTTATCTACAAAGATAGCATAGTCAGGGCAACGCATTTCGCATTGTCCGCATTTGATGCAATTTTCTTCAGCGACGGCTTCGACTTTGCCGACTTCGCTGACTGCCAGAACTTTTTTCGGGCAGAAGGCCGCACAAATACCACAGCCTTTGCAACGCTTAGTAATTATTTTTAAGCTCATATGGTCTCCTCCTTATGATACCTTGTTTAAAATAACAGCATGCGATAGCTTCACTCTATATTATAGCAAAAACAGCATTGAAAAACAGTACCTCTGTAAGCTTTTTACAATTTTATTTTTTAAGCAATAAGTCATATTATAGTTTATGATAAAAATACTGTAATTGCAGATAGAAATCTTTTGAGCAATTAGGATTTCTTGCATGAAAAAGTATAATAAACTATATTTCTGTGAAGGAGAATATTTATGCTAGGAGGTTTTACGCCGATGGTAGATTCGGCGCAAAGTAAAAATAAACGTATTTTGCAAGTAGCAGCTGAAGGCCTGATGAAGAAAAACGTGGTGCCGGAAACCTGCAGCTCGTCTTTATTGAAATGAGGTTACAAAATAATTTTATCTTTGTTGTGTATGGGCAGCCATACCAATAAAAAATTTTGCAAATCACGGCACACTTTGCGCGGCAGAGTATTTTTCAGACCTGCAATATACATGTTCTGACCGCTTACTTCAGCATCGAGCATCTTCCATCTGATATCAGGATGTCTTTGCATTGCAGCAATGTAGTCATAGCCCAGATAGATTGCGTTGCATTCCTTTACTAAATCCAGAGCAACGTCAATATCGGTGATTTCCGCAAAAATATCTACATTCAGACCATTACCAAGAATATATTTTTCCATATTGTCGCGAAAACAACGGAAGGATCTGCCTTTACTGATGATTTTTTGATTATGAAGATCCTGGTAGCTGATTCTTTCTTTAGCAGCTAAAGGGTGGTCAGCAGAAAGTGCTATGCAATAATGCGTATAAAATATGGGTGTAAGTGTAAAATTTGTGTTGTCCAACGGATCTGTAGTAATAGCGAAATCTGCATTGCGGGCAAGCAAGGCGTTGAGAGCGGTCTCATCGGTGCTTTCGATAATGCTGAGAATAATATTCGGATATAATTTGCGAAAGTCAAAGAAAAATTCTGCTGTTAAATATTTTACGATGTTATCAAGCGCGTAGATGGTGATAACATTTTCCTTTTGCTTTGCCAAGGTGTTCAGGCCTGTTATGTAGTTATATTCATCGAGCAACTTTTTGGCATGGGGGAATAATGCTTCGGCAAAATCCGTTGGCTCTAAGCCTTTGGATGAGCGTAAGAATAAGTCTGCGCCTAATTCCTGTTCCAGCTCACGAATTGTTTTACTTATTCCTTGGCGAGACACGAAAAGCTTTTCTGCTGCTCGTTGGATATTTTTTGTTGCATAGGCTGTGATAAAATATTGTAATTGCTTTGGCTGCATTGCTTTTTCACCTCAATCTTATTTTACCGCAACTTATTGGTTGCGGTAAAGAACTAAGTTTTTTCTTTTGATGCAGTGAATTTACATCTATAATAGAATAAAAATTAAAGGAGGAACCAAATGAAAATCAAGCAAATTCGCAGTGCGACGAATAAAATTTTTTATGGTGGCAAAACTTTTCTTTTAGATCCTTGGCTTGTGGAGCAATATGGTTTAGGTTGTTTCGATAGTATGCCGGGAAATCCTTACATGGCTGTTGACCAGGTAAAGGCGAAAATACCAATGCCGCTTTTTGCTTTGCCGGAAACGGTAGAAAGCATTTTAAGTGGAGTTGACGCTTATATTATAACGCATATACACCCTGATCATATAGATATCAATATGCAGAAGGGCACTTTTGGTGATGTTTTGGAGCATGATAAGCCAATTTTTGTGCAAAATGAAGATGATTCGCAGGCTTTAAAAGCTTCAGGTTTTCAGGATGTACGCATCCTGAAAAATGATGGGGTTAAGTTTGCAGATATAACCTTATATAAAACGCCAGCTTTGCATGGCACGATAAAGCCATCGTCCGATGCTTGTGGTGTAGTGTTTAAAGCAGAGCAGGAAAAGGTTCTATACGTTGCCGGAGATACGATTTGGTTTGATGGTGTGCGTAAAACTTTGGCAAATTATCAGCCGGAGGTAATTATGCTTAATGCCTGCGCTGCGGAGCTGCGTGATTATGGCAGGCTGATAATGAATGATGAAGATGTGGATTGCGTACATCAGACATTGCCGGAAGCAAAGCTGTATCTGACACATTTCGATAATGTTGCTCATGCTTCGATTACACGTAGCCAAATGCGGGGTGCGCTTGTACGTCGTGGTGTTGATAATTATGTGATTCCGGAAGACGGGGAAACAGTGATATATTAAAATAAGAAATAAATAAGCAGCTGTCTTTAGGTGAAGTGTTTCGCCTAAAGGCAGCTGCTTATTGTTATATATGAGGAAAGACTGTATAATATAAATAACGCAATAAATAGCTTGTTGCTATAATTTTTTTTATGAGCACTGGTATCGTTTTGGAGGAAGTATGGATTTACGTTATATTAATACCTTTCACACTATTGTAGAAGCCGGGGGCTTTAATAAAGCAGCGGAAAAATTATGCTATACGCAGTCAACGATTACGTTTCATGTTAGTCAGCTGGAGAAGGAGCTTGGTGTGCAGCTTTTCGAAAAAGCAGGCAGGCATATGGTTTTGACTAAAGCAGGACAGGAACTGGTGCCTTACGTAGAAAATGTGCTGCAGTCTGTAAATAATATGAAAAGCTTTCGCAGTGTTATTGAAGAGTGCCAGGGAGATATACGTATTGCTGCGCCGGAATCGCTTTTGTGCTTCCATCTGTCGAAGATTTTGCGCGAATTTCGTAAGCAGGCGCCGCGTGTACACATTTACCTTGACTCTATGACCAGTACCTCGGTGTATAGGGCCATAAGAGAAAATAAAACTGATATTGGGATTTTTTATGATTTGCTTGTAGATGATGCTACGATAAAGGTTGTACCATATAAAGATTTTGATTTCGTGATGTTTGCTTCACCAAAAATCAAAAAGCTGTACAGTGATTTTATTACGCCTAATCAGGATTTCAGCTCGTTAGCACGTATTTGCCAGCCTGCAGTAGGCAGGGTGCGTAAAAGATTCGATGAATATATCAAAAGCAAAAATTTTACTATGGGTCCGACAATTGAAATTCGCGGTACACAGACGATAAAAAATTTAGTGAAGAATGATATGGGTATATGTTTTTTGCCCAAGTTTACGATTCAAGAGGAATTGGATAAGGATGTGTTGGTAGAAATTCCCATAGATAAAAAGTTTGAGCCGATTCATGCGGTATACGCCTATCGCAAAGATAAATGGCTTAGTCCGCCCTTGAAATTATTTTTTCAGCTGTTGGAGCAGTATAAACGAGTGTAAAATTGATAATTAAATTATTTTGAAGAAACGGAGCCTTGGTTCAATATAATTGAATCAAGGCTTTAGTAACATTAATTATTATTAACAACGCAAATGTGATAGAATGTTAATAGAAAATAGCACGAAAGAAGTGAAAGTAATGAAGCCAATCAAGACTATGGAGTTTAATATGCCAAAACCTCCCTCTGATGTTTTGTGGCAGCGAAAGGATGTAATGTTAGTTGCTGCCGGTTCCGGTCCATGCTTGCGGGAGCTTTATTATCGTGCCGTAGAGCAGGGCAAACTGCAGCAGCTTATGTTTTGCCATACAACAGATGATGATTATACTATGGGAACTGCCGAAGAAAAAATTACGCGCGTTATAAAACGGGCTGCAGCGGTGCATGGTGTACAGGTTGTGGTACTATATTTGAACTGTCTGGATATCTTGACAAGACTTGATTTTGATTATCTGGAGAGCAGTCTTTCTGAAGCAACCGGTGTTATGGTACGCTACTTCTTTCGTGGGCCTTTGGGAAAGATGGACATAAGGCATTTTAAGCCTGTCTACGAGTTTATGGCTGAACTGCCGGAGGAAAATGGTTGCATAAGTCATAACCTGTATCAGCTGCCGCCTTTAGCTACGGATGTTGCCGGGGTTATAGATACTTTGCCTGCAAATGAGGCAAAGGTCTTGGTAGCGCCCAGCGGCTGCCGGGCTTGTCTGCGCGATGGCGATTTACTGGAGCAAACGCAGGGAGTATATGTTCTGGAAACAAAAAAGCAGGATTTTATTTATGGTATAGAAGATAATTGTGTTAAGCAGTGCAGTGAACTGATGTCAGATGGAAAATATAAATCGTTGAATCTTATCAGCTCTGCAGTAGCAGCTTTTATTGGCTTTGACGGCAATTGGGTGGCAAATTCAATGGAAAATAATTTAAAAATACGAAGCTTTGATATGGACGGTTTTAATGATGCTGTATATGGCGTAAGCTGTGCGCAGGAGCTTTTAATGGAGGAAGAGCAGGAGCTGTATATAAAGCCTGCCCGTGAGATACTTATTCTAGGATATAGTCCTCTCCTCTGTGGTGAAAGAGAGCAGTATGCAGAATGCTTTGCCTATATTAGAAGTTTAGGCTATGAGCCGCGCTTTGTTGGTGAAACGGCGGGTGGCAGACCTGCTTTATGTTGGGTTGTATCAACTGCCGGTATAGCGGCTGCTCGTATGCTGAACGAAAAATATACTGTACCGCTGCTGCTATCATGTCCTGTAGGAGAACATGCTATGAAGATGTGGCGGAAAAATGTGCAGGAGCTGTGCAACTCAGAAAATAATGAGATACGCCGGTTATGCATTCATAACTACAGCATACAGGAAACTGATAAACGCAAGCTGTTATTTATAGGTGATCCTATGCAGACGATGGGATTGGCACATGCACTATGGCATGAAGGCTTTCATCATGTACAGTTGGCTACGCTGTGTACCGGCGTCGCCAGCCGCAATTTATACCGTAAAGCTCCCGGTGCCGATAAATGGCTGATTATTGTAGACAGCTTAACCGCCTTACAGGATTTGTGGGAGGATGCAGATATTGTATTTGCCGATACGTTGTTAGCGGATATCATGAGCTCTGTCGGAGCAGAAACAAAAAAGCATATACCGTTGCCATGGGGTGTTATTTCCGGCCGCAGTGCCTGCACTGCCGGCAGCGGTGCTTTAGGCAAGAATATAGCTGAGCAGCTTAAGCTGCTGGTAAAATAATTTTAGAGTATGAGGTTGAGTGAAGTGAAAGGAGCTTTTCTATGAAAAACTGGAAAAAATTGACTGCCGCGGCGTTGGTAGCATTAGCTTTGGTGGGAGCGTTAGCAGGCTGTGGTAATAATGCCGATAAAAAACCAGATACCAAGCAGGCAACGAAAATAGTTACGGATTTAAAGGGCAGAGAAGTAAACGTGCCGCAGAATGTGCAACGTATTGCAGTTGTGCCTATTCCTTGGGCCAGTGTTATTTATGCTATTGATGGCAGCTCTGAGCGCTTAGCAGCAATTCACCCTACTGCGATGTCATTCTATAAAGGCAAATTTTTAGAAACGAAGGATAAGCATTTCGCGCAATTAGATACTAAAATTATTGGGCAAAATTTTTCTGTTAACCTTGAAAGTGCCGCTCAGGCTGGTGTAGATACTGCAATTTTGTGGCAATATCAGGATAAGGATGCGGAAAAGCTGACTAAGGTTGGGATTCCGACATTACTGATTTACAATGATACCGTAGAAAACTTGAAGAAAAGCTTTTTAATTATTGGCAAGCTTTTAGGAAAAGAAGAACGAGCTGCAAAGATTAACGAATATTACGATACAGCTAATAAAAAAATAATTGCGAAAAAAGCATGGGAAAAGACCGATAAGCCAACTGTTTTGTTCCTGCGTAATGCCAAGCTGCGCTTGCAGGGTAATGATAATTTCATGCATGAGGCTATCCGTATTGGCGGTGGAGAAAATCCCTATGATCAGATTGCGTTAAGCGGCAGCAGTGCGCAGACTATTGCCATGGAAGAGGTATATAAACTGAATCCGGATATTATTTTGCTGAGTAATTTTGATAAATTTGTACCTGACGATTTGTATAATAATAAAATCCCAGGTCAGGACTGGAGCACGGTTAAAGCGGTACAGGAGAAGCGAGTATATAAGGTTCCTATGGGTATTTACCTATGGGATGCTCCTGGTGTAGAAACACCGCTCATGATGGAATGGCTGGCACACGTGCTGCAGCCTGAATTGTTCAAGGAGCTGGATGTGCGTGCAGATGCAAAAAAATTCTATGAGGATTTTATGCACTACAATATTTCAGAAGCAGATATGGCGCAAATTTTTGCTGATGAAGCTAATAAAAACAGCAAGGCGTTGTTTTGATGCAAATGGAAGCAAGTAAATCAAATTATGCAGTAATCATGCTTGTTTTCAGTATATTACTGTTATTGATGGTGGTAGTGAGCCTGGGTATGGGACGTCTTTATATTGCGCCTGTTGATGTCTTTAAAATCTTGTGCTCCTATGTTGTGCCTTTAGAGCAAAGCTGGAGTGATCAGGCAGCGAGCGTTATTTACACGCTGCGTCTGCCTCGTGTCCTGGCAGCAATTTTGATTGGTGCAGCATTGTCGCTTTCCGGTGCTGCCTATCAGAGTGTTTTTAAAAACCCGCTTGTAGCTCCGGATATGCTTGGTGTATCATCCGGTGCCTGCGTGGGTGCATCGCTTTGCATATTGTTGGGCTTAGGCAGTACCTTTATCCAGATGGGAGCCTTGGGCGGTGGTATGCTGGCTGTAGCCTGCGCTGTTATTATTCCGCGTATTATCGGTAAAAATTCGATAGTTATGCTTGTTTTATCCGGCCTTATAGTTTCTGGTCTGATGAATGCGTTGTTGGGTATTATAAAATACCTTGCAGACAGCGAAACGCAATTGCCGGAAATTACCTATTGGCAGCTTGGCTCCTTAGTTAGCGTAACTTGGGATAATATTATTTCCAGTGGGGTACCGATTTTAGTTTGTCTGTTGTTTATGCTGGTGATTCGCTGGCGGATGAATATCCTGACGCTTTCCGATGAAGAGGTACATATGCTGGGACGTGACGCCGGCTGGCTGCGCTATGCGATTATTCTCTGCGCAACTGTTTTAACAGCTTGCTCAGTTTGCATTAGCGGTACCATCGGCTGGGTTGGTCTTGTTATTCCGCATTTTTCCAGAATGCTTGTGGGCCCCAATAACCAACGCCTGCTGCCTTTAGCTATTGTTTTGGGAGCTTTTTTCCTGCTGGCTGTTGATACGATTTCACGTGCATCGATGAGTGCGGAAATACCATTGAGTATTCTTACTGGTCTGATTGGTGCTCCGTTTTATTTCTATCTCTTATTAAGACAAAGGTTGGCGTTATCATGAAGTTAATTGTAAATAATTTAGCATTTGCCTATAATGAGCAGTCACCTTTATGGCAGAATGTCAGCTTTACTCTTAACAAGGGTGAGATTATGACGATTTTAGGCAGCAATGGTATTGGCAAAACAACACTGTTGCGTACTTTGATAGGATTTTATAAACCTTTGGCTGGCGGTGATGTGCGTCTTATTACAGATGAAGGTGATGAATATACCCCTTACGAAAATCAGAAAGAGTTTACGGAACAGATTGGTTATGTACCTCAGGTACAAAATACTGCTTACTCATTTCTGGTGCGTGATTATGTTGTTATGGGAAGAGCGCCGCATCTTGGTGTATTTACTAAGCCTAAACAAAAGGATTACGATATGACAGATGAAGTGTTGAATGATTTAGGCATTTATCATTTGCGTAACCGTTCCTTTAATACTTTGAGCGGCGGACAGCAACGACAAGCTGTTATTGCCAGTGCTATTGTTCAGCAGCCGCAGCTGGTTATTATGGATGAGCCGACCAACCATCTTGATTATGGTAATCAGTTTCGTGTACTGCAAATGGTACAGAAGCTGTCACAAAGAGGAATAGCTGTTATTTTAACAACACACATGCCTGATCAGGCTTTTTACCTTGGCAGTAAGACAGCAATTTTAAAGCCCGATGGACTTGAAGTTGGCGATGTACACGATGTATTAACAGAGTTAGCGTTAGAGGAGATCTATAAGCTAAAAATAAAGTTGCTATATTTGCCGGAGCAGCAAAGAACTATTTGCATTCCCTACTAGCTTATTGTTTCACTCTCACATATAAATTTTATAAAGTTGATGATTAAGAGGTGTATCAGAATGTCGAAGAGAAAAAAATTGCTTTTAAGCAGTATTATGTGCTCACTGATTCTTGGCGTGAGTGCAGCTCCTGTAAGTGCAGAAACCATTGAAACGTTCAACTTGGATGAGATGGTTGTTGAAAGCTCCCGTAACCACAAAACTCCGTTGCCCGGTGGCTTTAACAACGATTCCTCCAGGGTAGGTCTTTTAGGTGAAACCGAGGTTATTAAGGCACCGTTTACTGTACAGAGTATCACTGAGGATACGGTCAGCAAAATGGCGATGCCGAATCAGGATTTGGATACTGTTTTGTCCAACGTGCCTGCAATTCGTACAGGTACTTCCCCGATTAAAACGGACTTTTCTATCCGTGGTATTGCGACAAATGCTTCTGCATATTTAGTAAATAATATTCCCGGCTTTTTCATTATGGCTACCGGTCCGATCACAAATACCGTTGGCAGTATTGATGCCATGATCGGACCTGCCGCTACATTAAATGGTTCAACCCCGTCTTTCCAGGCCGGCTATTTGTCAGGTGCAACTCCGGGTGCGATTTATTTGAATACTAAACGTGCCGGCGAGAATGATTTCATCAAATATACGCAAACCTTTGGCGGTCATGGTGACTATGGTGAATATCTTGATATCAGCCAACGCTTTGGCAAAGACCGCAATATTGGTGTAAGAATTTACGGCCAATACGACGATGGCGGCTTAGCTATTTCCGGTGCAGGACAGCGCAAAAAGAATTTGTTTGCTAACATCAGCTATGAAGGCGAGACAACTAAGACCAACGTGTTTGGCGGTTATTATGACCAGAAGCTTTTGGGTACAGAGCGTCGTTTTGCACTGGATAAATCTGCTACAAAATTCCCTGATGCTCCGGATGCCAGCAAGAGCTTTGATGATCCTAAGGTGATGCATCAGGATACAAATGGTTATATGCTGACACTTAATCATCAGAAAAAACTGGACGAGCATGTCAATTGGTTCGTCAACGCCGGTATGAATCAGTCTGTAGTACGTCGTTTTATTTATAATTCCGAATTTACAATTGATGAAAATGGTAATGTTATGGGTACTGGTGCCTATCCTTGGTCTGATCATATTTATATTCAAAATCAGTACTTACAGACCGGTTTAAAGGGCGATTTCATGACTGGTATGGCAAAGCATAATGTTGCTGTTTCTGTTGACCGTTCTCATCGTAAATATTACAAGAGCGCTAAGAACAGAAAGGATTTAGGTACTACCGGCAATATTTACACAGGACTTATTTTTAAGCCGGGAATCTATGGTGCTGATGAATCTGATAAATTGAAGAAGAATCTTAACCATGAAGAAACTGACGTAACCTTGAACATCATGGATAAAATCGAGCTTGGCAAGCTGACTTTGGTAGGTGCGGTTGCTCGTCGTCATGGTAATTATGTTGGTAAAACAAGCCAGATAAAGGATGATAATTGGGCGCCGACATACGGTATCTCTTATGCGCCGACAGATAAGTTATCTGTTTATGCTGCCCAAGCAGTTGCAAAAAATCGCGGCAGCTTTGTTGATCCGGATGGCGGCAATGCGCTTAATGCTAATCAGTATTTAGATTCGCAAAGGCTGAAGAATACTGAGTTTGGTATTAAAGCTAAACCTAGCGAAAACCTTTCTATGAGCTTGGCGTATTTCGATATGACACAGCCTAATACGTTGAAAACTTATAGCACTGCTGATCCGACCAAATATTGGTTAAGCAACAATGGCAAGAATCGTTTTAAAGGCGTTGATTTTAGTATTGACGCTAAGTTGGCAGACAAATGGAATACCTTTGGCGGCTTTGAATGGCTGAATGCAAAGCAGGAAGTAACTACCGACAAAAGATTTGAGGGCCTGCCAACACACGGTTCTGTTAAATGGAGCGGTGTTTGGGGCTTAGAATACAAGCCTACTGAGGATACCAGCTTTACCAGTCGCTTGAGCTATACAGGTACAGGTAAATTTGTTCATAGTCAGACTGCAAGAGTTTTGGATATTCCTTCTCACGTTACTTTGGATTTGTTTGCAAGTCATAAAGCTAAAATTAATGGTATACCTGTGAAATTCATTGCAGCTTGCTATAATGTAGCTAATGACAGCCATTGGATTGCACAGGTAGGTCAATCCAATAAATTTATGATCAACAATCCGCGTTCCTTCATGCTTTCTGCAGAGTTTGAATTTTAATTAAGCACATCATACTTCATCTCATATACTCATATACGAAAACAGCAGCGAAAACACTTTGGTGTTAGAGCTGCTGTTTTCTTTTTACAGATGTGAATTAAGAAAGTAGATTTTGCAAATTTGTAATATCTAACACTCATAAAAGTGATATAATATATTAATAAGAAGCCTGTTTCTTAACAATTATTTTCGCAGGAGGTGCGTATTATGGCAAGATTTACTTTACCGCGTGACATTTACTATGGTGCTGGTGCTATCAGTGAGCTGAAGGTGCTCAAGGGGCACAAAAAGGCGATGATTTTTACCGGTGGCAGCTCGATGAAGCGTGGCGGTTTTTTACAAAAGGTAGAAGACGTACTGCATGACATTGGCATGGAGACGCAGCTTTTTGAAGGTATTGAGCCTGATCCGTCTATTGAAACTGTTTTTCGTGGTGCAGAAGCCATGCGCGCCTTCGAGCCTGATGTAATTGTGGCGATCGGCGGCGGCTCGCCGATTGATGCGGCTAAGGCTATGTGGGTTTTCTATGAGCATCCGGAAAAAACCTTTGAAGACATCAAGGATCCGTTTACTATTCCGGTGTTGCGTAACAAGGCTATTTTTGTAGCTATTCCGTCCACTAGCGGCACGGCAACGGAGGTAACAGCCTTCTCTGTAATTACAGATTATAAAACTGATATTAAATATCCTCTGGCTGATTTTGAGATTACGCCGGATATCGCAATTCTTGATGCAGATATTCCGCTGACTATGCCTAAGAAGCTGACGGCGCATACAGGTATGGATGCGCTGACGCATGCTATCGAGGCTTATGTTGCTACAGCTCGCAGCAATTTCTCTGATGCTTTGGCCTTGCAGGCAATCAGCGATATTTATGACAGCCTTGTTGCCAGCTATTATGGCGATAAAGCAGCTCGTGAAAAGATGCATATTGCACAGTGTATGGCAGGCATGGCCTTTTCTAATGCGCTGCTGGGTATTGCTCATAGCTTGGCACATAAGACAGGCGCTGTGTTCCATATTCCGCATGGCTGCTGTAACGCGATTCTGCTGCCGTCGGTTATTGAGTTTAACGCTAAGGTGTGCGCTGACCGTTACGCTGTAATTGCCCGTCATTTGGGTTTAACAGGCAATACTGATGCGCAGCTGACGAACGCTCTTATAGATTCGATTAAGGCTTTGAATAAGAAGCTGGATATTGCGCAGACATATAAAGAAAATGGTGTCAGCGAAGAGGTGCTGCGGGAGCATGCCGATACAATCGCGGCGAATGCTGTGCTTGACCCCTGCACTGGTTCGAACCCGCGTCAGATTGATAAGGAACAGATGAAAGAGGTTCTGCTGTGTGCTTATTATGGCACGCCTGTCACCTTCTAAAATAAAAAATTTAAGCAGCTGCCTTGGCGTAAGGCAGCTGTTTTCTTTTGCGCTTGACTTCGACTGAACTCCATGTGTTATGCTATACTTAAATAAAGTAACATGAGAGGAAGCAGAGCATGAGCAAGAAAATTAAGCTTTTACTTTTTATATTGTGCTTCGTAGCGGCAGCCTTAAACGGCTGCGCTAAAAATGCCGACAGCGAAGTGCAGGGCAGTGATACCGCCGTTGCTATTACCAATCCGCGTCAGCTTGTCGCTGCAGATAACAAAAACAGGGCGCACAATTATGTGGGAAGCGAAGGTGAAGCAGCCTTATACACTGGAGTATCGCTTGCAGGACGACAAGGACATACAGGCAGTGCAGGCAACAGACAGCAGCTTTACGGATAAAAACAGTATTATTCAATATACTGCACGTCTTAGCGGCCTGGTGCCGGGCAGTGCTTATGAATATCGCATCAACACAGCGCAGAATAAAGGACGTTGGCACAAGCTGCAGACGGAAAAGGGCGCAGGCTTTACTGCTTTAATCTTCCCGGATTCGCAAAGCGCTGATTACAGTGGCTGGCAGCAGCTGGCGCGTGAAGCGTACAAGCGCCATCCGCAGAGTGCGTTTTACGTGAATATGGGAGATTTGGTGGACAACGGACAGGATGCAAGCCAATGGCGCGCCTGGTTCAACAGCGTGAGCGTGTTCAGTGATGCTGTGCCGCTGGCACCTGTAATCGGCAACCATGAGGCGTACAACATGGAGTGGAAGGAATACTTGCCTGCAAGCTATACGCATTTGTTCAATGTGCCGCAAAACGGTCTGGCAAAATATCCGAATCAGTTTTACAGCTTTGATTACGGTCCGGTGCATTTTGTAGTGTTGGATACCAACTTTCCGGAGATGGAAAATTTTCAGCCTGATTTGCTGGCAGACGAGCTGTCTTGGCTGGAAAAGGATTTGGCGGCGAGCAAGGCGCAGTGGAAGGTTGTTCTGATGCACCGCGATATCTTTCTCTACGGCTTCGGGCCGGAGTCTGGCAGAGCGCAGAGCAAGACGCAGTTTCTTGATTTCAGCTATCGGCTGATGCCGGTGTTTGAAAAATACAAGGTTGACGCAGTACTGACGGCGCATTTGCATACATATCGCCGCCGTGTGCCGCTGCAGAACTTTGCGCCTGCACCGCAGGGAAGCGGTATTACCTATATTCTGACAGGTGTGGCCGGCAGTGTGCGCTATCCTAAGCTGTGGGGCGATTTTGAGTGGGATGCGGCAACAGCGCCGAAACCGGAAACTGCCAACTATATGACAATGAAAGCCGATGAGAAAACCTTGGAGTTTAAAGCCTTCCTGCCGGATGGCAAGCAGTTTGACGAAGTTAAATTAACCAAATAAGCAAAAAGGCTGTCGCATCATCGTAGTGCGACAGCCTTTTTAATTACGGTTAATCAAGCTCAATCAGTTCATATTTGTCATTGCCCATTTTCAGCTCGTGCATAGCGGTGAGCTGGTGCAGGCCGTGACGGCTTTCCATGCGCTCAACGAGGTCATGGTTGCTTTCCTTGGCATATACCAGATCGACGGAAGCCTGGTCGATAGCCAGAATGTCGGTAGAAGCGAGAATGCCGATATCAGGAATAGTCGGCTCTTCTGCGCTTAAGCCGGCGCAGTCGCAGTCAACGGACATGCGGCGTAGGACATTGATGTAAACGATGTGCTTGCCGAAGAAATCAATGGTAGCCTTGGCAGATTCAGCCATGTTTTCCATGAGCAGCTCCTTGCCGGGCCATACGTTCCAGTCTGCAGGCAGGTTATCCTTATCTACGCCGTGAACCTGTGCTTTGCCGATGCGTCCGTCAGCGCAGCCGATAGCAAGGTTTTTCATGGAGCCGCCGAAGCCTCCCATAGCGTGGCCCTTGAAGTGCGTTAAAACGAGCATGGAATCGTAGTTGACGATGTTTTTGCCCATGGAAACCTCTTTGAAATGCTTACCGTGGCGTACAGGCAGATTAACGGTGCCCTCTGCATCCATGATGTCGACAGGGCAGAAGGTCCAGCCGTTAACCTTTAAGGTGTCGAGATGTTCTTCGGTGGTATAGCGGTCGCCCTGATAAAGAGTGTTAGTTTCTACGATGGTGCTGTCAGGGATTTGCTGCTGCAGCGCTTTCACCAGCTCGCGCGGCAGAATGTTGGGGCCGTGCTTTTCGCCGGTGTGCAGTTTGATGGCAATCTTGCCGTAAATGCTTTCGTTGATTAAATCGTATAATTTGATGAGATGCTCGGCATCAATGTGCTTGGTGAAATATACTTTGGCATGAGAGCCTGCGTTATCGGTTTTGGCAACTCTTTTGCAGCCTACTACAGGGGCTTGTGCAAATTCTTGTGTCAATTTCAACTACCTCCTATAATTTGGTTACTTATATTTTAATACCTGAAGTATACTCTAAGTCAAGAGGAAAATGGAAGTTTGTGTTAATGGTAATATAAATTTTTGGCAGCTTACTTGCTTGGCGCGATAGCGTTTACACAGCTAAGTCCGTTTAAGGTGCGCGGATAGCCGATGTAGGGCAGGGCAATGGTGAGCGCATCCAGCAAATCCTGACGGGAGTTGCCGACGGAGATATTGGCAGCGGCGTGTGCCTTGGCCTGTGGTTCGCATCCGCCGAGAGTAACGATTGCTGTAAATGTGATCAGTTCACGCTCTTTGACGTCGAGCACTTTGCGTGTGTAGTAGTCGCCAAAGCAGTTGGCACTGAGGTAATCATTAATATGCTTTTGGTCAGCAGGGGCACTCGCGTTCATCTTATCAATGTTCTCTGCGCCGAAGATGGCGCGCTGTACGGCGAGGCCTGCTTCGTGGCGTGTTTGATCGGTAGTTGTTCCGGCAGGAGCGCAGGGCTTGATTTTGAGCATTTCCATAACCTGGTCAAAGCGTTCCAGTGCTGTTTTTACCTTTGGCAGACCAACGTATGGCGTGCAATGGAAAATGCTTTCGTGTACCTGCTCCGGCGTTGCACCTGCTCTGAGAGCGCCTTCGACGTGGGCAGGAATATCCTCCGGTGTGTTGTTGGCAGTGAGAACAACGAGCGTCAGCAGCTCCTGTTTGGCGGTACTGAGCTTAATCTGCTTATTGATATCGTGATAGATAAACTTTTTGCTGATAGCGGAAAGCTCCGGTTCGTTTTTAATATCAGTAGGATCATTTTTGGTGAACAAGCTTTGAGCAGCAGTATTTGCTGCTGTTTCACGTGTTTGTGCCATAGCGGTGGTGCCTCCTAAAAGTAAAGTGCATGAAAGAAATGCAGTGAGTATAATTTTTGAGATGTCTTTCATTGGTGATTCTCATTTCAGTAAATTAGTGTTGAGCGACTTGTCTGTCTGTAAGGGAAGATATCACTGAAGGTGACAGCGGGTTTATTTCAGCTTATTATATTCCTCTGCATCCACAGGCTCGCACCATTCGCTTTTGGTGTTTTCGCCCGGAACCTCGATGGCGAGGTGCGCAAACCAGCTGGTGGGGGCGGCACCGTGCCAATGCTTAACTCCGGCGGGGATTTTGACTACATCACCGGCATGCAGCTCACGGGCAGGCTTGCCCCATTCCTGGTAGTAGCCACGACCGCCGGTGACAAGCAGAATCTGCCCGCCGCCTTTATCGGCGTGGTGGATGTGCCAATTGTTGCGGCAGCCTGGCTCGAAAGTTACGTTGCCGATGACAACCTGGTCGAGAGAAAGCATGTTAAGATAGCTTTGGCCTACGAAATATTTTGCATAAGCATCGTTTTTAGGGCCTGTTGGGAATATGGTGAAAAATTTTTCTTCTGTCATTGTTATCGCTCCTTTAAAAATTAGAATTGCAAGCTGTCAAGCCAGCTTTTGATTTGACCTTGGGCGTTCTTGGAGCTGCTGCCGGAGAGAACAAGATCTTGGGTGAATTTGGCATTAGGTGTCAGCTTCTGCAAATCGCTTAGGCAGCGCTGTTCGCCACCGCCGCCGTGGGTGAAGAAGGGAGCAACGGTTTTGCCGTCCAATTTATAGGTTTCTACGAAGGTGGCAACAGGCATGGGGAAGCTGCCCCACCAGTTGGGATAACCAAGGAAAACAACGTCGTATTTGTCGAAATCAGCAATTTTTGTGCTGATGGCAGGACGGGCGTTGGCTGCCTGTTCTGCTTTGGCTTTGGCGACGGTGACGCTATAGGTTTCGGAGTACGGAGTTGCGGGCACGATTTCTACGATGTCGCCGCCGACCTGTTTATGGATTTCTTCAGCAACAGCTTTGGTGTTGCCGCTCCAGGAAAAATAGGCTACTAAGATTTTTTTACCATTATTCATGTTTTGTGATGCTCCTTCACTAGTGGATTGTTTTACTTTAGGCGCAGGTGCGTCTGCTTTAGCAGCGTTGAACGAACCGCAGCCCATAGTTAATGCTGCAAGGCTCAGAAGGCTAACGCCTGCGAGTTTTAAAAAGTCGCGTCTGTTCATATTGAATCCTCCTTGTATGATTGATGTTTATATTTAGCTAAGATAGCAAGAAAAGCCATAACGCCCACGCTCCCCACGCAGCTTCCACCGCAGCTGCCGCACACGCCTGTGCAATAGGGCAGCGTCTGTGCCGTGACGGGCGCAATGCCGGCGAAAAGCTGTGGCATAGCCTTCGTAACAGCCTGGGGCAGGAGGATGCTGGCAGCAGCACCGCCGCCGAGAACGAGCTGAGATAATTTGTTGTCATGAAGTGCTTTATCAGTTGTGCTCATCTTACTCTTTCTCCTTCGCCAGATTGCTTTGATAGCAGATAGCTTGTTTCGGACAGACGTGCGCGCACTTGCCGCAGATGATGCAAAGTCGTCTGTCAATCGTTGCTTGGCGTTCGTGCATGGTTATCGCACGCATGGGGCAGTTTTGCGCGCATTTGGTGCAGCCGATGCAGGCGTTTTTGCGCACCTGCATGGCGAAAGCACCGGGAACAAAACGTCCAAAAATGTGAAACAAGGAATTATATGTGCCAACAGGACAGATAAACAGGCAATATCCGCGTCCACCTTTGGTGAAAAGCCCTAAGAAGACATTCGCTAAAAAGAACGTGGCGATGAGCGAGGAGAGCGTGTTTAAGAAATATTCTGTGAGAAACAAGTTGATAAAAATCTCGAAAGAATAATAATTGCAATAGGTGCAGGGAATGCCAAAGCCCAGCCAGATGGAAAAAAGAAAACCGATGAGAAAACCATAACGTAGCGGCAGCACGGGCACGAGCTTTACCCAGTCTATTTTATATTTGTCAGGCAGCAGGCTGCCAAGCAGTTCACTGAAGGCACCGGTAGGGCAAAGCTTGCCGCAAAAGAGCGGACCGAACCACAGCGAGGTTACGGCGAGTAGCAGGCAAAAGATTAGTGAAATCGTGCTTGTCGCAAGCCATTCGCCTGTGACGATGTTCGCAAGCGGAATACGTGCACAGGGAACGTGAATCGAGCTGAAGCTTGTGTCGGTGATGAAAGTACTTGCTATTTGGTTGAAGAACATGAACGGCTCGTAGAAAAGTATGAAGCCGACGATATAACCGACAGTGCGTTTGAGATTGTAAGTTAGGTTTTGCATAGCGTTTCCTTCGTTTTTAGTTTATGACTTGGAGATAACTCCAAGTCAAGTAAATTATAGCTTGCGATTGTTGCTATCGGTCAAGAGTTTTTTATAAGCTGTGACCTAAATCATAGGCAGCCTGCGGATAGGTGGTTTTCAAAATATCCTTGCGGGTTTTGCAGTTAGTGGCGAGCAAAGTGCCACGGCTCTGCCAGCGCATATAGCCTGAGAGTGTGGCAGTCCATAGCCCAGGGAACGTCGCTGCCTGCTGTTGCGAGCAGAACGCTCTGCTTGCCGCTGATACGTCCTGTGCGTGCGTAAAATCTATAAATGCAGGTCTTGAGTTGCGCGCTGACGTGCCAATAATAAACGGGCGTGATGAGCGCGATTAAATCAGCATTAACGAGGCGCATAATCAAATCATTTTCAATGTCCTCCTTCTGCACGCAGAGCCCGTTCATGCCGCAGACATCGCAGACCAGGCAGCCATGAATATTATGAAACGCTGCGTCGAAGCGAAAGACGCTGTGTCCCTTGGCTTCTGTGCCTTTGATAAATTGTTCTGCTAGCACGCTGGTCATGCCGTTTCTATGCGGACTGCTCGTAATGACAACGATGCGCTGTTTGCCGTTTGGTGTTGGCTGCTGTGCTGCTTCAGCGGCAGGCACATTCGCTTCAGGCGTATTTTTGTTAGACAGAAAGTTGATAGCTGCGCCGCTGGCAAGCATGGTGCCGAAGCCTGCGACAGCGAGCCTGATAAAATCATGTCTGTTCATAAGTTTTCCTCATCAAAAAATAACAATCAAAAAGGCAGATAACAAATTGCTATCTGCCTAAAATTATAATGATTCTTATTTACATGTCTAATACTTATCTTGTAAAGCTATTCTATGCTTAAAAAGCATTTTGCAAAATCAATGAATTTTTGCAGAGTATGGCTCTGCTGTCTGTCGCGTCGCCATACAAGCAGAATATCGCCGCTTAGTGCCGGCTGCAAAGGACGGAATACAAAGCGGTTTTCATTCATTAGCGGCGGCCTGATGGTTATAGCGTAATAGTTATTCTGTTCTACGAGTACGGCTGTATTGGCAAGCAGGTTACAGTTGCCAACAAAGTGTATTTTGGCAATATCGCCGCTGAGCCAATTGAAGATTTCACTGCGTACTTGCAGGCGTACAGGTAAAATAACAGGCAGGCCGCAAAGCTCACAGGCTTTAATGGCTTTTCTTGTTGCCAGAGGAGCATCCTTGCGCATGAGAATACCCCAAATTTCCTTTTTCTGTAAATGAATATAGTCATAATTTGTTGTATCGACAGGTGCCTGCAGGATAGCGATATCGATAAGCCCTTTTTCCATTTTTTCCAGCAGAGTATCTGCCGTAGCTGTAAAAAGGTCAAAGGTTACAGCCGGATATTGCCTTTGAAAAGCTCCGATAAGCTGTGCCAGTGTTTGTGTAGCATAGTACTCACCTGCGCCGAAGGCAATGCTTCCGCTGAGGTTTTGCTCCTGGTCTTGGATGTCGAGCGTAGTTTTTTCTACCATGTCTAAAATTTCCTGTGCGCGCTGTACGAGAAACTGCCCGGAGGGTGTGAGCGCGAATTTATGTTGGCTGCGGTCAAATAGCTTAGTTCCTAAATCTTCTTCAAGCTGCATGAGCTGACGGCTGAGCGTGGGCTGAGTGATGTGCAGAACTTCAGCTGCTTTGGTGATATTTTTTTCGTGTGCGACAGTCAGAAAATAGTTGAGAATACGAAAGTTCATAGCGACGGCTCCTTTCTATCGATATGCTTGTAATTTTTGGCATTATTATAACGCAGCCTTGCTGATTATGCAAAAAAAGCATGTAACGGTAATTATTATAGGTATTGGACGCATATTTAGGCTGTTAGTATAATTATCGGTGAAGGGTAAATCCTGTTTTACATAATGATGTCTGCAAGGAGGTTTACTATGAAAAAATTATTGGCTTCTACAGCTTTAGCTGTAACATTGCTTATGAGCGGCTGCGCCGGTGCGGATGCACCTGATAGTAAAGCAGCTCAGAATCCTGCACCGAAAGTGCAGTCTGCTCAAAATAAAACGCAGCAGTCACAGTCTGCAGCGCAAGGAACCAAGCTGAAGCTGCAGGTTGATGGTAAAAATATTATTGTTGTACTTGCGGATAATGCGGCAGCGAAGCGTTTAATTGATATGCTTCCCGCAGGGATAAGCCTGAATGATTTTAATCATACCGAAAAGATTGGCTATTTTAAAAATAAGCTTACCGGGCACGGAGCGCCACGAGGGCATGCTCCGAAGGCCGGAGATGTGTGTGTTTATGTTCCATGGGGTAATATAAGTGTGTTTTATAAGGATTTCAGATATACGGATGATTTGATTTATTTGGGACACGTTGAACAGGGACTAGATATTTTGAGTACGCAGCAAAGCGATTTTAAAGTAAATTTTAGTATAGAGCACTAATTAAGATAACTGTAAATCCAGCAAGAGAAAAAGCTTCTTTGGATAATACAAGAAATTAAGCTTTCCTTAGTTTATTACTTAGAGAAAACGTAAGCGTCAATTATGGTGCAGGCTTGAGCGTAAAAACTGGCAAAGATAGCTATGCGTACTTTGACATCGAGCGTGCAGTCGGCGGCGAGTATAATAAGAACTGGGATTTTCACGCTGGCGTGCGTTGGAACTTCTAAAGAAGTCACAAAGACTTCACAATACAAATCCTAGAAATTTAGTATACTTTAAATATGGTTTAACTTTTCACATTGAAGGAGGTTTATCTCATGAAAAAATTAACAGCTATTATTACTGGCGCGCTGACTGTTTTGGCAATTTCTGCTACAGCATTTGCTGCTAATCTGATTAGTGCGGAAGAAGCTCGTGCAATTGCGCAAAAGCAAGTTCCAACAGGTAGTACTTACCTGCATACTGAAGCAGAACTGCAAAAACTGCAACCATATTATGAAGTGAAGTTTTTTGATACTGCTACTCAGACAAAATATGAAATTGATGTATATCAGGTAAATGGTAAAATCAAAGAATACAATATGGAAAGAAAAGCGTTGGGTGGTAGCGCTAATGTCATCTTGTCCAAAGATGATGTAAAAGCAATTGTTGCCAAAGAAGTTGGTGACGTGTCGATTTATGAACTGAAATTGGACAGAGAACATGGATTATATGAATATGAAGTGAAATTCAGTGCATCTGGTTTGCGTGGTGAGATGAATGTTAATCCGGAAACTGGTGTAGTGCTGGATAAAGAAGTAAAATACAGCTTTTAAGAATAAATTTTTTAGAGCGGTGCGAAAGCATCGCTCTATTTTTACAATCTTTATTCTTGGTTTTGAGTTAAATTCAGATGCCATTAAAAAGCTACAAGGAGACAATAAGGAGCTGGTGATTATTTCTGGTGTTGTGCATCGGATTTGTACTGCAAGATTGATGTAAGTTCCTTTGATAAAATAGAAGCTTTCTATATGAAATATCTGAAATAAAAAGTGGAGGCTATCACTAGAGTGTATGATAGCCTAACTTTTTCCACAAATCGGCTGGGAAGACCGATATTGAGAGGGGAATCAGGGCTTTACTGTTGTACGGTAAGCCTGCTTGCCATCTTTGAATTCGATGATGGTTACGCTTTTTACTGCGTCATGCTGCTATACAAAAGGAGCGGGCAGTGTATCTTTTTTCAACAATTATCTAAATATATAAATACGTCACCATCGGTATCTTCTACTGGAAAGCTTTGAAAACTTCGCTTAAAGATGATATAATAAGCTATTATACTATGACTGGAGTACGCTATGCGCAGGAAAATATTATTTGGTGTTGATTATACGGACAGCGAGCTGATTAAGCTCTTGCTGTATCTGTTTGTCGGCGGCACGGCGGCCTTGGTGGAGTGGGCCTTGTTCTACATTTTCTTCCACTATCTTTTAACCGGGCTGAGCCTGACCTTGCTGACTATGCTGGCAACAGCCTTATCCTTTTGTTTGGCAACACTGTATCATTATTTCTTGGGCAATGTTTTTGTTTTTGACAGCGGCAGCCGTTACAAACGCGGCAAGGAGCTTAGCCTGGTGTTTTTGGTAAGCTGTATAGGCTTGGCGTTTAACCTGCTGCTGATGTATATTTTTGTCAGCCTGCTTGACTGGCAGCCGATGCTGTCTAAGGTGCTGACAAGCTGTATTGTTGTTGTATGGAACTATCTCTCACGTAAAAAATGGATTTTTAGGAGTTAGATATGCCTGGAGAATATGTAGACGTAAAAAAATTTAAAAAGGTTGTGCTTTTGTATAACCGTAATTCCGGTAAGCAGCTTTTTGCCAGTATGATGGCTAAGGTGAATGAAACCTATAAGCTGGTGAAGGAATTAGTAGGACCTAAAAATGCAGAAATGCGAGATATCCGCTTCTTTGACCAGATACCGCAGATTGCTGCGGAAATAGTTGAGGAAAAGGTTGACTGGGTGATAATTGCCGGCGGTGACGGCACAATCAGAGCGATGATTGAACAGCTGGCTAATCGCAAGTATGTGCCTTACATCAGCGTTTTTCCTGCCGGTACGGTAAATCTGGTGGCTAAGGAGCTGCTGCTGAAGGCGGACCCGCATAAGTGGTTTAAACGAGTATCCAAAGGTATAGAGGTGCCTGTTTATCTGGGACGCGCCAACGGCAACGTCTTTTTGACGGTTGCCGGTATAGGCTTTGATTCCCTTGTAGTAGACAAGGTGACCGAAAAGGAGAAAAAGCTGCTCAACAAGCTTGCTTATGTTTGGCAGGGAACAGAGATTATGCGTAAGGAATTTCTGTTTAACAACTGGCGTTACCGCTTTCAGGTGCGTTTTGATGATGAAGCCGAGTGGTATGATGCAACTTCTGTTATTGTAGGCAAGAGCCGCTATTATGCCGGACGTTACAACCTCTTTAACGGTGCGTCGCTTTCGTCACCTCTTTTACATGCGGCGCTGTTTACCGGTGATAAGCGCGGGGATTTTATACGTTATGCGGCCTGCATTGCTATGGAGGCGCTGACGCTGGATAATGATATTATTATCCGTGCAGCGAAAAAAATGGAAATACGCTGCAATGAAGAGAATTTTGCAGCAGAGCTTGACGGAGATGCTGTAACAACTGCTCCGCTTTTAATTGAGATGGAGTCCGAGCCGATTAAGTTTTTGGCGTAAGCAAGGAAATGGTGTAAGGTGAATAGGATAAGCAGAAAAATGGGCTGGCTGATTTTTATTATCGCGGCCTGCATAGTAGAAGGATTTTTTGCCTGGCAAAGCTTCGGCGGAACGCACCCCTTTCCGCTGAATGAGTTTGGCTTTCAGATTTTTGATCATGTATTGCGTGACAGCGTTTTGGCAGAGATAGCATATGTACTGTATTACCGGCGTAAGCGTGTGCCGGACAGATTGCAGCGCTATTTTCCCGTTATTGTTATCGGTATTCTTTATCTGGGCGAAGCCTTTTTTATGGTAAACCAGCTTAGTCTTGATAAAGGTTTGCAGACAAGCCTGTCCGTGCTTGCCGGTATTAACAATAACATTTTTGCAGTGCTGCTGATGGCAATGTGCTACCATAAATGGCCCAACATCGGGATGAAAATCCTTTATTTTGCTGTTTATGTATTTTCCGCTTTAGCGCTGGTCTTTGACGGTTTTTACTTTTGGCAGACCTCCATGCACGTGGAGAGCGTTCTCTTCCAGAACCTGAATATCTATGCTGTTAAAGGTATTTTTGCGACGATGAGCAACACGATGATTGCCGGTATCGTTATCAGCATTGTGGTGATTTTACTGCTGTTTTATGTACCGAAACCGCAAAAGCGTAAGCCGAACTTTGCCTGGTCGTTGCTTTGTGTGGCCATGTTCACCTTGGGCTTGAACCTTACCGACAGATTGCTTGGCTATGCCGGCATGTACGGCGTGGAAAATGTTATCGGTATGTACGCTGAGGTAGAGAACGAAAAGACGCGCATGAACTATCGCAATATGCTTTCCGTTCCTGTTAATGTGAACTTTGTCAGCAAGGCAATTTTTGATACGGATAAAATTGCCGGCGGCAAGCATGTGGAGCAGCGCGAGCTGACTGCCAAGGATAAAACACGTCTGACGGAAATGGGCATTGATGAGCCTAAAGCAAAGATTGCCAAAATCAAACCGCAGTATGACAGAGTTGTTCTGCTGATTCTGGAATCCATGCACCGTGATTACATCAACTACTATAACCATGATATTCCCGAAGAAGCTACTCCGTTTTTGAATAGTCTTGTTATCCGTTATCCGCATATGAACAGGTATTATTCCTCTGCCGTGCCGACAACGCAGGGCCTGAATGCTACATTCCGTTCGCATCTGATTATGGATAAGGATCTTCCCGGTAAAAATACGCCCTCGCTGTTCCGCAGTGTACAGGCGCAGGGAATGCGCGGCATTTTCATGAATGCTTCCAGCCAGTATTATGCAAACGAGCTGCGCGAATATCCGACGCAGTTCGGAATGAACGAATACTATGCCAAGGAATATCTGGAAAAACAGGGCTATACCGGTGCCAGCGGCTGGGGCTTCCATAATGACGTAATGTATGAGGAAACACTGAAGCTGCTGGAAAAAGCCAAAGCGAAGAATGACCGTCTGGTGATGGTTACTAAAACCCTGGATATGCATCAGCCTTATCCTTATACAGGCTTCAGCTGGAACGAAATGCCGGACAATGTGCGCAGCAATCAGTTTATTACAGTGCGCGGCGTTTATTGGGTTGATAAAACGTTGGAGCATTTCTTTAAGGAAGCACAGAAGCGTGGCCTGATGGATGACAGAACGCTGTTCATCATTACGAGTGACCATAATCCGCACAGCGGCGGCGAGTACACAAAGCTCGTTACCAAGGCTGATGATAAGCAGAGCATTGCACCGATTCCGCTGATTTTTGTGTCGAAGAACATGGCACCGCTCAATAATCTGCGCACCAATGAATATGCTTCGCAGATTGATCTGGCACCGACGCTTTTATATCTTCTAGGCATCGACGTGCCGGAAAAATTCATGGGCCGCAATCTTCTGCAGCCTACGGATATTCCCTATGCCTTAGGCTACTTTGGCGGTAAGGCGTTCTACTGGTCGGATGAGCGTCATTTGGTCGATCAGATGGATAAGCCTGTACCGGATACAGAATATGAGGATGCTTTAACAAACTATATTATTCATTATTATGGCTTGTGGCACCAATAAAGTTATTAAAAAATACCGTTCCGCAGAGATGTGGGACGGTATTTATACTTTTGCTATATAAACTTAGCTGAAAAAAGCAAGTATTATGTATACAATTGATAATACACTTTTCAAAAGCAGTTCTATCACATATAATATTAATGCAAAAAAATAATTTTATGGAGGGAATGAAGATGTTTCTGATAATAGGTGCACTCGTTGTTATCGGTGTAATTTATCTTTTGTTGAAACGACATGAATCCAGAATGGTATTGATTGCCGCTGGTATTCTGATGTGCTGCATTGCCGGCAACCCGATGGCTTCTCTTGATGCTTTTGCCAAGAGTATGACTAATGCCGGTCTGATTACTTCTGTTTGTTCCTGCATGGGCTTTGCCTGGTGCATGAAGTATACCGGCTGCGACAAGCATTTGGTTGTCGCTATCGGTAAGGTTTTGAAAAAAATGGGCTTTTTGCTCATTCCCGGCGCTACGCTGGCAACCTTTGTTGTTAATATTGCTATCCCCAGTGCTGCAGGCTGCAGTGCTGCGGTAGGTGTAATTTTTATTCCGATTATGATGTCCGCAGGCATTCATCCGGCAATGGCTGCTGCTGCCGTTAAATCCGGTACCTATGGCAGTATGCTGAACCCCGGTCTGGTACATAACGCCGTTATCGCTAAGCTGGCAGGCGTACAGGTTACTGATGTAATTGCCAACCATATGCTGGCAACTGTGGTCGGCGTAATCATTGCTGCAGCTGTACTGACTGTTCTCGCAGTTGTGCTGAAGGAAAACAGAGGCTTTGTTCCGGAAGGTGAAGCCGGTGTTGACGAGAACTTCGGCATCAATCCGCTTTTCGCTATCATGCCGCTGGTTCCGGTTATCATTCTGCTGTTGGGCAGCACTAAACTGGTGCCTGTACTGAAAATGGGCGTACCCCACGCTATGGTTATCGGTGCAATCCTGTCTTTGGCAGTAACCCGTAAAAATCCTGTTGAGCTGACCAAGAGCTTCTTTGACGGCATGGGCGATGCTTATGCTAATATCATCGGTATTATTATTTCCGTAGGTGTTTTCGTAGCAGGCCTGAATGCTTTGGGACTGATTAAGGCGCTGATTAACTGGATGCTGAATTCTACCGGTATTGTTAAAATTGCTGCTACCTTCGGCCCGTTTGTGCTGGCACTTATTTCCGGTTCCGGTGACGCTGCAACTGTTGCGTTTAACGAAGCAGTTACTCCGCATGCGGCACAGTTTGGTCTGGAAACCATGAACATGGGCTCTATTGCAGCTTTGGGCGGTACTCTCGGCCGTACTATTTCCCCGATTGCCGGCGCTACTATTATCTGCGCAGGCATTGCCGGTGTAGACCCGATGGAGGTTTGCAAGCGTAATGCTCTGGGTATTACCCTGGCGCTGGTTGTAGGCATGATTCTGCTGCTGTTCTAAAATCTGATATTTTTAAAAGTATAAAATGGATGCGGAACTTTTGCTTCGCATCCATTTTTATTGCTACGACTTGCCTCTATGCGGTATAATAATGCATGGAGGGAATTATGGAGATTAATACTTTTCTTGATAAATTACAGAGCTATCACAGCGAGCAGGTTTTTAACCCCTGGCGTGATTTTGATACAAGCTGTGATATAGGCCCGCAGGCTCCTGTTATCCGCAGTGCCAATCTGCGCCGTTATCTGGAGCTGCGCGCGGATGCACATTATTTGTTTATTGCCGAGGCCTTGGGCTATCAGGGCGGTCATTTCAGCGGTATTGCTATTACTTCGGAGCGTATTCTGCTGGGGCATCATCCTGATGTAGAGCCGAAAAGTGTGCTGGGCGAATGGGATTACCGCCGCACGAGTGACGCAAGCAGCGCAATGCTGAACAATACGCAGCGCCTGAAGGGCTTTAACGAGCCCACGGATACTGTTGTCTGGAATGCGCTGAACAGTCATGGCCTTGCGTCCTTTGATGTTATTCTTTGGAATATTTTTCCGTTTCATCCGTATAAAGCAGGCAATCTGCTGACTAACCGTACGCCCTCACCGAGCGAGCTTGATGTAGGCATTGAGTACGCGCGGATGCTGCTGGAGCTGCGTCCGGGGATGAAGATTGTCGCTATCGGTCAGAAGGCGGCGACAACGCTGTCACGTTACGGCGTTGAATGTATGGCTGTGCCGCATCCGTCTATGGGCGGTGCCAACCGCTTCCGTGCGGCAGTAGCGCAGCTGTTAGGCGGTGAGATGTAATGGAATTGGAAGCTGTTCCTTTAAGCCGTGAGCAGACCTTGCATATTGCTCTTGGCATGGGCAAGGCACTTTTGAAAAACGGTGCGGAAACCTCCAGAGTAGAGGATACTATTTCCCGCTTCTGCCATACGCACGGCTATCATGATATTCATGTTTTTGTTACGCCGACGGTTATTATTTTAGGCGATGAGGAAAGCGAAGGTGCGACGATTATCAGCCGTATTCGTTATCGCAGCACCAATTTGAGCGTCATCAGCGCGGTGAACGATTTTTCCTATAATCTGAAACGCTGGCCGCTGAATTATGAAAAAACGCTGGCGTATCTGGATGAGCTGCGTCATAAGGCTCCGCCATACGGCAAATGGCGTGTCTGCATGGCTTCGGCAATAAGCTCGGCAGCCTTTTCGGCGATGTTGGGAGGCAACGGCCATGACTTTATTGCGGCCTTTATTACCGGCGGTCTTTCAATGGTGCTGTTGAAGCAGCTGGGCGGTTATCGTCCCAGTGCCTTTTGGGAGAATGCGCTTTCCGGTGCGGCAATCGGTGCTTTGGCTATTTTTTGCTGTGAGATGGACGGCGAATGTACACGTACCAACATCATCGTAGGTGCACTGATGCCGTTCCTGCCGGGCGTAGCTTTTACCAACGGCCTGCGCGATTATATGGCCGGCGATTTGATTTCCGGTAATTCGCGTATCGCCGAGGCGATGCTTTTCGCTACATCCATTGCGATTGGCCTGGCATTTAGCCTGCTTGTATGGTATCACTGGGGGTGGAAGCTGTGGGCATAAATTATTTTACAGCCTTTGGCTTTGCATTTATTGCTACTGCTGCCTTCGGTATTCTGTTTCAGGCACCGCGTAAAAGTTTGCCTATCAGCGGCTTTATCGGTGCTGTAGGCTGGGTAGTTTATTGCTACATCCGCAAGGATATGGCGTATGATTCTTTTTATGCCATGTTTTTTGCCACGGTTGCGCTTTCACTTTTGAGCGAACTGGCGGCACGCATGTTTAAGCAGCCGGTAACCATTTTTGTTATACCGGGTATTATCCCGATTGTGCCGGGACTTGGCATGTATCGCGGTATGGCAGCGATTATAGAAAATAATTACGACACGGGTATGAACATCCTTATAACCACCGGCATGGATGCCAGTGCTATTGCCTTGGGGATGATGCTTATGACAAGCGTATTCCGTGTAATTAAGATAAGCAAGGATCATAAACGATTGCTGCAGCTGTTGCATAAGGAAGAAAAAGAATAAGGTTATTTGTAGTGAGTGAGGGAATGAAAATATGGGTTTAGCAGAACTGTTGCTGTTGGCGGTTGGCCTGGCGATGGATGCCTTTGCCGTTTCCGTTTGCGGCAGTATGGTGCTGATACCGGATAACAGACTGCGCGGAGCTTTGCGCTTCGGCAGCTGGTTCGGAGCATTTCAGTTTTTGATGCCTGTGATAGGCTATTTCGGCGCTGTATCGTTTCGTGATTATATTACGGAATATGACCATTGGCTTGCCTTTTTCTTATTGCTTTATCTGGGAATCAACATGATTCGTGAAGCAAACGAGGCCTGCCATGTCAAAAAAGATTATAGCGTGAAGGAGATGGCGGTGCTGGCGATTGCCACCAGTATTGACGCTCTGGCAGTAGGTATCAGCCTGGCCTTTTTGAATACCGATATCTGGTCCGCTTCCATACTGATTGGTGTGGTGACCTTTGCTATCGCAGCCTTTGGCGGTCTGGCAGGCTTTAAGCTTGGAGCTATGGCCGGCAAAAGAGCTGATGTTGCCGGCGGCTTGGTGCTGATTTTTATCGGTGTCAAAATTTTGCTGGAACATACAGGAATAATTTAAGGAATAAAAGTTTAGCGGATTTGCTGCCCCTTTAGGCACGCTGAGCTTAATTTATATCATAGAAAGGAAGATATACATGACGCAAGTAAATAAGGAGCGTATGCTCGCAGAATTTAAGGAAATTGTTGCTCTGCCTTGTCACAGTCTGCAGGAGCGTCCGGTATTCGAACTGCTCAAAGGCAAATTGGAGGCTCTCGGCTTTACGGTGGAAGAGGATGACGCCGGTGAAAAGCTGGGTGGCAACTGTGGTAATCTGTGGGCATTTTTGCCTGCCAGCGCAGGAGTTGAAGGTGCGGTACGCGTGCTGCTTTCTGCACATATGGACGGTGTTGAGCCCTGCGGCGGCACTACCGTTATCCAAAAGGACGGCGTTTTATACAGCGACGGCACCACTATTCTCGGCGGTGACGATAAATCCGGCGTTGAGGGTATTTTAGAGGGTATTCGCATGCTGCTGGAGGAAGGCGCTCCGCATGGCGATATCCAGATTCTCTTCACTGTTTGCGAGGAGGGCGGCGTTAACGGCTCCCGTTGCCTCGACCGCTCCAAGCTGCGTGCCGACGTTGGCTATGCACTTGACGGTGAAGGCGCTCCGGGCGAGATTGTTGTCGGCGCTCCCGGCCAAAAGAAATATAAAATCGATATTATCGGCAGAACCGCGCATGGCGGACTGGAGCCGGAAAAGGGCATTAACTCCATTATGATTGCTGCCAAGGCTCTTGCCGACGTTAAACGCTACGGCCGTATTGATGAGGAAACAACCTGTAATATCGGCATTATCGGCGGCGGTAAGGCAACCAATATTGTGCCTGATCTGGTAACCATTGAAGGCGATGCGCGCAGCCGTAATAAGGAAAAGCTGGAAGCTATCTGCAAGGAAATCGTAGAAACCATTGCAACCAGTGCTGAAAAATATGGCGCTAAGGCAGAGGTTTTTGTGGATAACAAGTATGATTCCTTTGCTGTTGCCGAGAACAGCGATGTTGTAGCACTGGCAAAGGCTGCCTGCGCAATGCATGGCTTTACTCCGGATATTACGGTAACCGGCGGCGGCAGTGATGCCAACTTCCTGAATGCTTACGGACTGCCCAGCGTAATTTTGGGCACCGGTATGGCTAATGTGCATACTGTTGACGAATACATTAAGGAAGAGGATTTGTACAATTCCGCGCTGATGGTACATGGTATTTTGAAGGCTGCGGTAAAATAAAAAGCTATTATTTTGGCGGAGGTTTATTCTGATGGATATGGAAACTGATGAACAACAAAAAGCTCGCATGGAATTGTATAATGCCTTGCTAGAAGGCTTAAGTGATATTGAAGCAGGAAGGGTAATTCCTGCCGAAGAAGCTATAAAAATGTTTATGGAAAAATATCCTGAACTAAATATATAGGAATGATAAACCACTAAACATAGAAAATTTTATAATGCTGTCTTGAGGTCTGTATACTTATGCGTATGCAGACCTTTTTTTGTCCTAACTTTGAAGCAGATAGAAGAGAAAATTCTTTTTATATGTACATGTGACTGACGGGGGGGGACGACGTAGTATAATGAGCGCAAGGACTAAAAATTTTCAGCTCGTAGCGAAAGTTTATGAAAGGGTGTGGACTTTATGAGTAACGAAGCTCATGAGATAAAAGTAATCATGGATTGCCTTAAGGCACTTGAAAAAAATACTATTGGTGGCTTACCGGAAAAAATACAGGGTGATATTACGACTCATGCATTTATTGCTGCAGGAAGTTCTTTTATACCTGTCCCTGGTGCAAGTGCGGCAGCTAATGTTGCTAATATTTGGGCAATGTATGCGAGAATTAATTCTGACATAGGAATAACATTTTCTAAAAATATTTTAAAAACTGTTGCGTCTGGAGTAGTAGCCAACTTGGGAGGATATGTAGTTTTGCTAGGTGCTGGCGAGCTTTTAAAATTTATACCTGTATTTGGCTCTTTTGTTAGTGCTGCTATTGAAAGTGGGATTGCATATGCTATTACAATAGTATCAGCTTATGTGTATATAAAGGCTATTACTTTAATGGCTAGAAAAAGAATAGATTTTAATAATGAGGAAAAATTACAACATGAAGTTGATGAAATTTTACGTAATGATAAAGAAGAAATAAAGGCTATGCTTAAAGAAGCGAAAAATTCTTATAAACCTCAAAAATAATATTACTAATGAAATAAAAACAGCAGCCTTGGCATACGCAAGCGTATACTGAGGCTGCTGAATTTTTATTCTTCTGCTGCTGTTGCCAGCTGCACCTTCAGCTCTACACCGAAGGTTTTTTTGAACCATGACAGATGCTCCTGAATCTGATGCATTTCAATACTGGGAATACCTTGAGCATAGAGCTTTAAGGTAGCAGTCTTTTTGTTGATGCCAGGTTCAATAACGTGAATCTGGGAGGTTTCCGTATAATCGAGGCTTTCGGCTAATGCCAGCAGCAGTGCCAGCTTGTTGATTGTTTTCCAGTTGGCGTCGCTAAGCAGTTCCTTGTAGAAACGGTCCTTGAAATAGTTTTTGGAAACGCCGTTATGCCAGCCGGCGATAGCTGCCGTGATGACCTGCTCTTTGTGCGTCAGACCAAAGAGCTTGGCATTTAAAATCATATAGGCACTATGACGTGCGTGACTGTAGAAGTTGATTGTAATGCCGATGTCATGCAGCAGTGCAGCGGTTTCCAGCAGACGGCGATAATTTTTGCGTAAGCCGTGCAGCTCACTCCAGCCGTCAAACATTGATAACACCAAATGGGTGATGTGTCTGGAATGCTGCTGGTCGGGTTCATATAGGTTTAACACATTTTCCCTGCTCATTTTAAGGATATCATTCGCTATAATGGGCACGTGGTTTTCCTTGGAATAATAATCGAAGAACAGTCCTTCGCGCAGGCCGCAGCCGGAGGTGATGAGCTTTTTGGCACCCGTTGCCTCCAAAAGGCAGCTGATAATGCTAATGCCGGCCAAAATGATATCACTACGCTCACTGCTGAGGCCGGAAATTTTTTGGCGTTGCTCCAGATTTGTGTTGCGCAATCTGTTGAAGAAGCTGCAATATGTTTGCGCGGTATAGGAATAATTGTGGATTTTGGTTGCCGGATATTTCTTTTCACGCTGGATGATTTTAGCTACCGTACGCGCGGTACCGCCGACGCCGATGAGAGGCAGTCCGTTCTGCTTGAGCCAGGGGTACTTTTCCAGACGGCTAATGATAAAAAAGCTCACGTCGCTAAAGACATTGGCTGGCATGACATTGCGTGTGTTGAACATGGAGGTGGTATTGACTGCGCCGATAGGCAGGGATACGCTTTCCAAAATTTTACGGTTTTTGAACAGAATCAGCTCGGTACTGCCGCCGCCCAAGTCAAAGATGATGCCGTCCTTGACGTTGATGGTGTTGATAACGCCAAGATAGCTGATATAGGCTTCGGTATTGCCGGAGATGATGTGCAGCTGGATGCCTGTTTCCTCGGCAACGCGTGCGACAAGCTCCGCACCGTTGGCAGCGTTGCGGATGGCTGCAGTAGCAACGGCAATGGTTTTGTCAGCCTGATAAATTTTGCACATATAGGCAAAGCTTTTCATGGTTTCGATGGTGCTGCTGAAGGCTACTTCTGTAAGCATGTTTTTTTCGTCGACCTTCTGACTCAGGCGCAGTGCTTCTTTTTGGTTATAGACCATATTATAAGCACCATTCTTATAAATATGGCTGATAACAAGCCGGGCCGAGTTGGAGCCGATGTCGATAATTGCGATTCGTTGCATTTTTCTTTTCTCCTTGTGGGGTGTTCCTCTAAACTCCGATTATTATATTTTAACGATATATTTATTATATTACCCATAAGCGGAAAAAATCCTGCGTAAAAAAGTAAAATTCGTGTTAATTTGTTAAATTAATGTATAATCTCGATTTCTTCGCAGGATTTTTGTTAAGAAAAACGAATTATATCAATAATATACTGTTTTGGAGGCTTAGCTAATGAAGCGTAAAAATTATACAACCTTTGCTGCGATTCATCTAGGCTCGGAGATGCTCAGTATGCAGATTACCGAATATCATAATACCGAAAGGTACAAGGTTGTCGAATGCTGCAATCGACGCATCCGTTTGGGTGAGGCAACTTTTAAAAATAAAATAATTCCTTTTCCGCTTGTTTCCGAAATCTGCGAGATTCTGATAGGCTTCAAGCGCCTGATGAAGGAATACGGTGTAGAGGAATATGTTATGCAGGCGACAACGGCCGTGCGTGAGGCCAGCAATCAGGTTTTTCTGCTGGATCAGATTTATAACAAAACCGGCCTTGTGGTCGATGTTGTTGATATGCCGAAGGAGATTTATACCAAATTTGTGGCCATCCGTAATACGCTGAAGGCAGAAAAAATTTCTACCGAGCGTGAAGGCATGCTGATGATGGATATTTCCTCCGGCGGCTTGGGCGTAACGTTGGTGCGCGACGAAAAAATCTGCTATCAGGGCAATTTCCACATCGGTATTATCCGTATTAAGGAAAGCTTTGAGCGCAATCGCCGTGAAAGCATGCATTTTAACAAGGCGCTGACGGAATTTCTCAGCAGCACAATCGGCCCGGTAAGAAACGAGCTGGGTGACAGCAAGGTGCGTTATCTGGTGCTTTCGGGTACGGAAACGGAGCTTTTGCTGCGTATGCTGGGGCTGGATGAGCAGCAGAAGGTGCATCGCATCAAGGCAGCGGATTTCCATGCCTTTTTCGACAGCATGCGTCAGATGAGCCTGCCGCAGCTGATTCAGGTATATAAGCTGCCGGAGAATGTTGCGGAGCTTGTACTGCCTACGGTGCTGCTTTATGAACAGCTGCTGCATCTGATTCCCGCCAAGGAAATTATTATTACGGCAGACCGCTTTATCGACGGCATCCAGCTCCTTCATATCGGCAATAAAACGAATCCTGTAATGCGCAAGGAGCTGGAGCAGGAGCTTATCAGCCTTTTCCATACCATCGGCAGCCGTTATCTGTATGACAAGAAGCATGCCCAGCAGGTGGAGCGCCTGTCGTTGATTATTTTCGATAAGATTGCCAAGGCTTACGGCATGGGCGAGCATGAGCGCCTGCTTTTGCGTGCAACCTGCATTTTGCATGATATAGGCAAATACATCTGTATGCGCAGTCACTCTATCTATACATATCAGCTGATTATGTCTACGGATATTATCGGCCTGAGCGAGAAGGATAAGAAAATCGTAGCGCTGGCCTCGTATTATCATGCCAACAGACTGTTTGACAAGACCAATACGCTTGCTCCGCAGGTGGAGAAGGAGCTGGTGCCGGTTGTAGCCAAGCTGGCTGCCATTGTGCGTCTGGCTGATGCCTTAGACCGCAGCTATATGCAAAAAATCCACAGCTGCAGTGTAACGCTGAAGGATAATAAGCTGAAGGTTCTGGCAGCAAGCAAAGAGGATTTGACGTTGGAAATCTGGACGTTTGATGATAAATCAACTTTCTTTGAGGAAGTTTTTGGTATTGAACCGATTTTGGAACGGGTGAATAAGTGATGGGAAAATTAGATTTGACAAAGCCTGAGTATTTTTATAACCGCGAGCTGAGCTGGCTGAAATTTAATCTGCGCGTGCTGAAGGAAGCGATGGGTAAAGAAACGCCGCTTCTTGAGCGTTTGAAGTTTATCGCCATTTCGGCTTCTAACCTTGATGAATTTTTTATGGTGCGTGTAGCCGGACTGTGGAGCAATTTTGACAGCGGCGTAGAAAAGCGCGATGCTTCCGGCATGTCGGTGCATGAGCAGCTGGTGGCTATTTCGCAGGCAGCGCATGAGCAGGTGCGCACTCAGACAAAATCGCTGATTGCGCTGATGGCAGAAATGGATGCGGTGAAGCTGCATTTCCGCCGCGTTAAGGATTTGAGCGAGCTGGGCAAGGACTGGCTGGAGGAATATTACAGCGAGGTAGTTTTCCCGGTATTGACGCCGATGGCGGTAGATGCTTCGCGTCCCTTCCCGTTTTTGGCCAATAAAACACTGAACCTTGCTGTTGAGCTGATTAAGGCCGACGGCGAGCACAGCATGGGCCTGATTCAGGTGCCGAGCGTGCTGGACCGCATTGTTGAGGTTGAGCCTGAGGGCAAGCGTACCTTCGTATTTTTGGAGGATATTATCGCCAGCCATTGCCACGATTTGTTCAAGGGCTGCCATATTCTGGATATGGTGTCCTTCAGAGTAACGCGTGACAGTGACCTTGACTTGGAAGAGGATGACAGCGTTGACCTGATGAAGGAGGTTGAGGAATCACTGCGTAAACGTAAGCGCGGCGCTGCTGTACGTCTGGAAATCTTCAAAACGAATAATAATCGTATAAAAAAATTCCTCGAGGAAAATCTGGATGTTACAGAGATGGAGGTCTATGAAATCAACGGACCTTTGGATCCGACCTGCTTCTTTAAATTTATCGGTATGAAGGGCATGTGGCCGTGGCTGTATGAGCCATTTGTGCCACAGCGTCCGCTGGAGCTGCCGGATGACAGCGATTTGTTCGCCGCTATCCGTGAAAATGATATTTTGCTGCATCACCCCTATGAAAGCTTTGACCCGGTAGTTAAGCTGGTGAGTGATGCTGCCGACGATCCGCAGGTGCTGGCAATTAAGCAGACACTGTACCGTGTGAGCGGCAACAGCCCGATTGTTGCTGCGCTGGCGCGTGCTGCGGAAAACGGCAAGCAGGTAACCGTACTGGTAGAACTGAAGGCGCGTTTTGATGAGGAAAACAATATCCTCTGGGCGCGTCGTCTGGAAAAAGCCGGCTGCCACGTTATCTACGGTTTAGTCGGCTTAAAGACGCATGCCAAAATTATTCTTATCGTGCGCAAGGAGGATAACGGCATCAGGCGTTATCTGCATCTGGGTACAGGCAACTATAACGACAGCACCGCAAAGCTGTATACCGACCTTGGCCTGATGACGGCCAATGACGAGTTCGGCAGCGATGCTTCGGCGTTCTTCAATCTGCTTAGCGGCTACAGCGAGCCACCGGTTTGGAATAAGCTGGTTATGGCGCCATTGGGACTGCGCGAGAAAATTTACGCGCTGATTGATAATGAAATTGCCATGGTGCGTGCCGGTCGTGAGGGCCATATCATCGCCAAGATGAATTCGCTGATTGACCAGCCCGTAATCCAGAAGCTGTACGAGGCTTCGGCTGCAGGCGTGCATATTGATCTGATTGTGCGCGGTATCTGCGGTCTGCGCACAGGCATCGAAGGCATCAGCGATAATATTACGGTCCGCAGTATTGTAGGCCGTCAGCTGGAGCACAGCCGTATCTTCTGGTTTGCCAACGGCGGCGAGGAGCAGCTCTATCTTTCCAGTGCCGACTGGATGCCGCGTAACCTTAATGACCGCGTTGAGCTGTTCTTCCCGGTAGAAACAGAGGAGCATATCCATCGCATCAAGGCGCTGCTCGACTTGTATCTGCGCGATAACATGGGTGCGCATATGATGCAGTCCAACGGTACCTATCGCCGTGTACGCAACAAGCTGGAGCCTGTGAGCGCACAAAGCACCTTGTACGAGATGGCGCAGCTGGCAGTGACTGCCGACAAGCTGCCGATGGAAAAACGTCTGCAGCCTGTATTCAGCCGCAGATAATAGTGCCGCATCATATTTATCAAGGATTACGAGCTAAAAAAGACTTATATTTTAATTGCTTACTTAAATCCTTATATTGATATTATGTGCTTAAGTTGTTATAATTAGTAACAAGAGCAGAGGGGGATTAAAATGAGTAATTATGCTGTAACTTTGAATTATAATTGCCATTATGGCTATGTAGAATATAACGAAGCGGATAAGACTGCCGTAGTAACCTTGCCGGAGGCTGTTGCCGAAGCCAAGGCTGCTGTCGAGAAGTATCTGGCAACTCCGTTGAGCCTGGATGTACCGCAGGGTGATACTATTCGTGATTTTGCTACGATAACGCTGGAGCCGCTTTCCAGTAAGGAGGCGTTTCAGGTAGCGCTCACCCGTCTTTGGGGTAAAACCGGCGTGCGTGTTGAATGGAGCATGCCTCCGGGAATGGCTGACGATATTGCCGCTGAGGTGTTGGCAGAAGCACATTAACTTCTGATTGTTTTAGGGCAGACTCTTGATTTAGCAGAGTCTGCCTTTTTGTTTATAAAAATTGTGTGAAGAATAGGAGAAATGCAGATGCTGGATATCAACAAATTACGCAATGCTTACAATGTTATTCACCGTATGAGCCAAAACAGACATCCTTTTGCCGAAGAGGAGCTGTCGCTGGAGGTTGTGCAGAGCGCGCAGGTACAGGAGGCGCTTGCCGATGCCGCAGAGGTTATTGCTGTTTACGGCAAGATTATGAATCTGGTGTCGCAGAGCACGAGCTTTAAGGTTGCACCCAAAACTCCTAAGGCAGTTAAAAGCAGCTTTGTTGTGGAGCAGGATGACCTGAGCAGGCTGCAGCCTATGACTGAAGCTACCAATATCACAAAGCTTGTAAAATATATTAATGATACCTTTGCAGATAAGGAAATGCATAATCTTACTACGGTGGAGCTTGGCAGATGGTTGGAAAATACCGGTTATCTGCAGTTGCCCGAGGATGGGCGCAATAAAATTCCGACAGAAAAGGGTTCTGCGTTGGGTATTGTTACCGAAAAGCGTGTAAGACAAGCCACCGGAGAGATTTATTATATTAACCTTTATCCGCAGGCAGCGCAGCAGTTTATTTTTGCTAATCTGCCTGCTGTGGCGGAGTTTTTGGCAAAGGAAAAATAGGAGAAGCTTGCTGACGCATAACTTGCTGTTTCCTCATTGCCAGTATTTTGTTTTTGCGGTATAATATTTAATACAGCTTGGGTGGAAAGGCTTGAGTTCTGCCTGAGCTGTTGTTATGGTTCCGTAGCTCAGTAGGATAGAGCAACCGCCTCCTAAGCGGTAGGTCGCCAGTTCGATTCTGGCCGGGATCACCAGTAACCATGCGGTTTTCCAGATTTTGGAAAACCGCTTTTTTCATTTACGCACCTTATTGACACCTTATTTTCAAATTCTGATTGTAAATTGCAAGAAAAGCCTGCGACACGTTGGCTGTCAATTACGAGCTCGAAAGACTGAAGCATTATGATATTTGAAGCGTCGTGTACCGAACGGTACGCACGGTGGCGTGAGAGCTCTGTAGGTAAATTAATTACCTGCCTCTTACTTGATTGCTGTACATAGGTAAGCAATGAATCGACGTGGACTTATTCATAGAGTATGATTAAGTAGTCAAGCAGCATTGAGATGAAGCTCCTATCAGATTTAGGGCGTGAAGTTAATGGCTCTCCTTTTTGCAAAACCTATATGAAAGTAAAAAGATGCGTAGCAAAGATTGCAGTTATAGATGTAATGTTTAACGCCCCAACCTACCTGGACAAATATCCGCATAAACAAAATCTGAATTTAAACAACTAGAATTACAATATTGTCCCAAAATATTGACTTTTGTCCCGATGTATGATATATTAAGAGAGCAAATATTATAGATGCTTAAGTCAAGGTTTTGGAATTACCGTCCTTAAAGCAAAGCCTTGAATTCTCTAATGCTAGGAGGTAAAAATATTAATGCTAATATAATTAAGTGTTAATATTTAAATTATTATGAAAAAACAAAATGTAGTAAACCTCGTGAAATATCACGCTGAGAAAAATGAAGAGGCATTTGCAAATGAGGTTGCTGAAATTGCTCGCGACTTTGATAAGTCCGGAGATTCGGCGATTGCTCAGTATTTGATGGAACTGGTTTCAAGTGCAAATTACTATTTACCTCAAACTAGTTATCGTAATTTACGATACTTACAAAAGGTGGATTATTCTACCAAGCCTCTGCTTCTTCCGGACATTATCGAGGAAGATGTTATTGGAATTACCAAGGCAATCAGCAATAAATCTGGAATGTCCAAGTTTCTGTTTTGCGGTGTTCCTGGCACTGGAAAGACAGAATCCGCATACCAAATAGCAAGATTATTAAACAGAGATATTTTGTCCGTTTCATTTGAGCAGTTAATTGATAGCCGCTTGGGAGAAACTGCAAAGAATGTGTCTATCCTTTTCGATGAGATAAATCATTTGCCGTATAATCGGGTTGTTATTTTATTTGATGAAATTGATGCCTTGGTTCTTGACCGTATAAACAAAAATGATCTAAGAGAAATGGGCAGGGTTACTTCTGCGTTTTTGAAAGGGATTGACAACCTTAATGAAAACATTGTTTTGATTGCTACAACCAACCTGTATGAAAACTTTGACAAAGCAATTTCAAGAAGATTTGATGCGATTGTTTCATTTGATCGTTATACCAAAGATGACCTGATTGAAATTGCTGATTCAATCCTGACTTCAGCCTTGAAGTCTTCTTCTAACAGAAAACAAGATTTACGGCTTTTCAATAAGATTTTGAAGAATTTAGTCGATATTCCTTTCCCAGGTGACTTAAAACAAATTATTCGAACCTCTATTGCGTTTAGTGATGATGCCTATGAATATGACTATCTGCGAAAAATATATCTTGCTCTTCATGATAATCCTGAAAGAATTGATATTCAGAAGTTAAGTGAAGCAGGATTTACAACAAGAGAAATTGAGATTCTAACAAGGATTCCCAAAAGTAGCGTATCAAGAAAGTTAAAGGTGGGTAAATGAATCCAATACTTCAAGTAAAATTAAAATTCAGTAATGAGCGTAATCAATCTAAACCTCAAGGAAGAAATCTTAGCTCGAAAGCTGAAACATCAGTGGAAAAAATTGAAAATCTTATTGAAAATCTTAATGCAGTGCTAAGGTTTTATAGAAATAGTCCAAAGTATGTTTCCAATCTTCTGATTGATGTGAATTACAACGATATTATCGCTAAATCCAAACGAATAAAGAGCATTTTGAAGCCGAAAACTTCATCAACAAATGATATTATTGTTGGGGCAAGGTTCTCTAACGCGCCGGAAGGAGAAGAAAATCATATAATAACTTATTATGTAGATGAAGTTACTGTAAAGCGGACAATTAATGAACTGCAAATTGCAAAATCCTTTTTAAATGACAGACTTGGTGGAAAGGCAACTTTCTTGAATTTTAATTCAAAGAACAAATCAATCAACTATGATGGTTACTCACTAGGGAAAACTAAATTGCGGGACATTATTATTGATTGTTCTGTCGTTGATTCTATTGGTATTCCTAAAGTTAACAATGTTCCTAATAGTGCTTCGTTTCTAGTTACATTTTATAAGACGGAATTATCTGTTTCTGAATTGCTGGAAAAGCTGAAGATTGATGAAATGTTGTATCGTTATTCGTTCTATGGATCTGATACAATATCAATTACTAGAGAGTTATTTGACATATTGGAAGATCGCGTTCCATATATGATTTCAATGATCTCATCAGATTTAGCAAAGGCTACGCTAAATGATATAGTGCCAAAACGTGAACTGCCAACGGTCCATATCCCTGATCCATCAAAAGAACCAATTGTCGGTGTAATCGATACATTCTTCGACGAAACTGTGTATTTTAACAAATGGGTAGAAAATCATGTATATCTTGATGATATAGAAAGAACTATGGCAAGGTTTGATACCTGTGAACATGGAACACAGGTATCATCGATTATTGTCGATGGACCATCCTTGAATCCGTGGTTAGATGACGGATGTGGAAGATTTCGCGTTCGTCACTTCGGAGTTTGTGCTGAAAGAATTAATACTTCAAGGCTGGTTCGAAAAATCAAGAATATTGTTGAAGAGAACCCGGATATTCATGTGTGGAATCTATCGTTAGGAACCGAGGATGAAACATCAAAGAACTTTATTTCTTTTGATGCTGCCATGCTTGATGAACTGCAGGCAAAACGCAATATTGTATTTGTGGTTTCTGGAACAAATGATAACAGAGATGATAGATCTGACAGATTGAAAGTGGGATCCCCTGCGGATTCTCTAAATTCGATTGTTGTAAATTCTGTTAGAAGAAACGGCGCTCCAACCTCATATTCGAGAACCGGTACAATTCTATCGTTTTTTAATAAGCCAGACGTTTCATATTATGGTGGAGACTATGATGAGCGCATTAAAGCATATTCGCCAACTTCTGGTGAAGAAGATGTATACGGAACGTCTTTTGCTGCGCCGTGGATTAGTAGAAAAATGTGTTATTTGATTGACGTTATGGGATTGCCTAGAGAAATAGCGAAGGCCATGCTAATTGATTCTGCAGCTGGGTGGGATTATAAAGTCTCAACATATGCGAATAAGGATATTATAGGATACGGTGTTGTTCCTATTGACATTCGGAAAATCTTGTCTACAAATAGTGAAGAGATCAAATTCGTTGTTTATGGAACTTCCGAAAGCTATAAAACAACAAATTACGCTATACCAGTTCCTAGGGATGAAAACGATAAATATCCTTTTATTGCAAGAGCAACCCTATGTTATTTTCCTGAATGTTTACGTTCTCAGGGTGTTGATTACACCTCGCGAGAATTATCAATTCAATTTGGACGTATAAATGGAAAAGGAAAGATTGATGATATAAATGAAAATATTCAGGACGACAATGGATCGCATGTGACGGAACGACAATCTAGAAAAGAATTTCGCAAATGGGAGAATACAAAATTCATCTCTAAAATTCTAAAAAATAATAAAGCCATAAAATCCTATGACGAAAGACTTTGGGGGATAGCTATTACGTCGAAGGAACGCTTAACTTCTAAAACAGGCAAACAACTAAACTTTGGTGCGGTTATTACTTTACGTGAAATTAATGGTATCAACCGTATACAAGATTTTATCCAAGCATGTACACTAAGAGGATGGATTGTAAATGAAATTGATGTTCGAAATCGAATTAATGTGTACAATTTAAATCAAGAAGAAATCTTATTCGATTAAAATTAATTTTGGAAGAGGCGATAGACGTTAATTCATATGGTTTCGCGTAAGCGTTGGTAAAGATATTCTTGTGAAAGCTTTGATGCCTATTTTAACAGACGTCGACGATATCTTACTAAGTTGGACAAGATCACATACTGGCATTTGCTTTCGTTAACAAAATAGATACCAGTGTTGTTTTTGTGTATAATATAGCTAGAAAGAATGCATCTTTACTCATAGATGTTTGTTGTTGCATTACTAAAACAGTTGTATATTCATAAAGAAAAGCGGTTTTCAAGATTTTGGAAAACCGCTTTTTTCATTTCCGCACCTTATTGACACCTTATTTTCAAATTCTGATGAAAATAAGGTGTTTTTTTATTTGTCTAAATTGCAATAAGAAGTTGCACACTTTTTGAAAATTAA
>ULQG01005624.1_pt1 | contig 47079 bp, 35 predicted proteins | sample 1954251 | NCBI WGS metagenome assembly ULQG01 (sample SAMEA4835649, study PRJEB28245) | human gut metagenome | biome: gut microbiome; material: fecal sample | place: Denmark | collected 2008 | reverse complement strand
ATGAACGGATAATTGAGATTGATAACAAGTCCCGCATTTATCCCGATTGGTATTTTTGCGTGGATACGCCGGATAGTTTTTGCGTTCATCATTTTCAGGCTTCTTGGATTAATGACTTTGACTGTAAGCTGAATGTGCATATACCCTTGGGACGTGGCAAGTGGCTTGGATTATACCGCTATAAAAGGATAAAGCCAGAGGCGAAGCTTGCATATCCGGAAACAATGAAGAAAAAAATTTGGGAGTGGGACTATGCCAAACGCAAAAAAATCCTGCTGACGTATGAAGAAAAGGGAAAGGGGGAGTAAATGCGGCTTTCAATTGTTACCGTGTGCTATAATGAAAAGGATATAGGGCGCACCTGCGAAAGCATTGTCAGCCAGTCTTGTCAGGATTTTGAATGGATTGTGGTTGACGGCGGGTCGACGGACGGTTCTTTGGAGGTGATAAAACACTACAAAGAACGTATTGATATTCTGATATCGGAACCGGACAACGGCATATATGATGCGATGAACAAAGGGATACGCCTGGCAAAAGGGAAATGGATAAATTTTATGAACGGCGGCGATACATTTGCCGATAACTGTATTGTCGGAGATTTTTTGCGTTTTGCCGGAGATAACCCGGCAGCAGATGTCATCTATGGTGATTTCAACCGGATGCTTCCAGACGGGGGTGTCAGAAAATCAGAATTTCCCGATGTCGTAGATAAGGTATTTTTTTACAATAAATCGGTCAATCATCAGGCATCTTTTATCCGGAGCCGTCTGTTTCGGCGTTTTGGCATGTATGATGAAACTTTCAGGATTGCCGCCGACATGGATAAGTGGCTTATGTTTGTAAACAATGGCTGCCTGTTCCGGCATTGGGAACGGTATGTTGCAAATTTTTATCTCGACGGAATAAGTTCGACGCATAAACAGCTTTTGGCGGAAGAATTGGGGTGCATTCACGAAAAGCGTTATGGGCGAAGGGAAGAAAAAGCCGTCTTGCAAAAGATTTCAAGCCGCCGGGATTTTCTTTTATTTGATATTTTTCCATTGCTTGAGATTGATGATAAAAATGCCGGACAGACAACAGTCTGTAAATTATTCGGGGTTTTGCCCGTATACAGAAAAGTCAGCAAGCATGGAAAAGTGCGTCATTATCTTTTCGGCTTTATTCCGTTTTTGAAAATCAGGCAGAAATAAAAACTGTCTCGGAATATATACTCGGAATATATAAAATAAAAGCCGGCCGGTTTATAACGCAGCTGGCTTTTATTTATAAATACTTTCCCCTGTACCGGCTGCGCCGGTTAGGAAAACCGCTTCTCAGCGCCTTATTTGTTGAAGTAGCGCTTCAGCAGGCCGTCAAAGCCTCTGCCGTGGCGGGCTTCGTCTTTGGCCATTTCGTGAATGCTGTCGTGAACGGCGTCGTAGCCGAGTTCCTTGGCCAGCGTGGCAATCTGCTTCTTGCCGTCGCAGGCACCGAATTCTGCTGCCGCGCGCATTTCAACGTTCTTTTCCGTAGAGTCGGTAACGACTTCGCCCAGCATCTCGGCGATGCGTGCGGCATGGTCTGCTTCCTCAAAAGCATAGCGCTTGAAGGCTTCGGCAATTTCCGGATAGCCTTCGCGGTCGGCCTGGCGGCTCATCGCCAGATACATGCCGACTTCGCTGCATTCGCCGGTGAAGTGTTCGCGCAGGCCGGCAACAATGCGTTCGTCCAGGCCTTTGGCAACGCCGATTCTGTGTTCATCGGCATAAGCCTTGTTTTCTTCGTCCATAACCTTAAACGTTTTGGCGCCGCAGACCGGACATACTTCCGGCATGGTGTCGCTTTCGATAACCTGTCCGCAGACTGTGCAAATGTATTTCATTACTTTTTCGTCCTTTTCAAATTGTTTCAAACAAATTATATTTAGGGAGAGAATTTGCCGATGTCAAATGCTAAAAGCTGTGTAAATAAAAAGTTTTTGTCTTGTGCCGCCCGGCAAAGCGCATAAACTGACAGGCAGAATGCAATATAAGGGAGAAAACGATGAGTGACAAGACTATGAAGATAATCCTTTCCGTCCTGACCGTCATCCTGCTGGCGCTGATTGTCGGCCTGGTGGCGATGAAAGGCAGCTCGGTAAAGGCCGATTTGAACAAGCTGGCGCTGCGTATCGGCGAACTGCGGCAGTATCGCACGATGGGGCGTGCCGACGTCAATGCGGCGATGGAAAAGGCATTTGCCCGCGTCGGTTATAACGTTGTGTCGGCTACCGAAGACAATCTGTATCCGGATACGGCAGCCGATGCCGGCGTAAACCTGTATATTCGCGGCTACGGTCCGTTTAATGAGGTAAAGACCAACAAAAAGGCGGTTAATATCGTCTATATCCGCGACTACGATTCTCTGTTTGAGAATGAAATCAAGGTTTATGACGGCGTGGCTACGTCTTCGCGCGATTTCTACAACTATCTGCTCGGCAGCGGATATGCTGCGGCGTATATTCCGGAACTGACGGATCCGTCCGTATTCTATCCGGCGCCGAAACCCGAATTGGAGCGCGATTTGCTGTATGTCGGCGATAACGAACGCCCGAGCCCTGCGGTTGCTGCCGCGGTGGAAGCTAAGCTGCCGCTGGAAATATTCGGCCGTTTCTGGGCTGGAAATATCGACGATTCCTATATCAAAGGCGAATATATTCACGACAATGACCTCGGCGCTTATTTCTCGTCGGCGAAAATCAATCTCGTCAACGTTTCCGAACACGAGTCGCAAATCGGCATGATTCCGTCGCGCGTTTATGACATTGCCGCAAGCAAAGGCTTTATGATTGCGCCGTACAACAAGGAAATCGAAGCCGTTTTCGGCGATTCGATCCCAATGTTCAAAAACGCGGATGAACTGAAGGCTTTATACAATCAGTACCTCAATGATCCGAAAGCGCGTGCCGAAAAAGCCGAAAAGGCATATAAAATCGCCGTTTCGGAATATAATGCCGATATGTTCGTACAGCGTATGAACGGATTGGTCGAGTTTCTGATTAACGAAAAGAAGCTCTGAGATGAAATTGCCGGCGGCTCAAAAGACGGTTTTGGGGCTGTTGGCAGCCATTGCGGCAGCGGCGCTTTGCGCCCTGCCGTTTTTGGCGGTTAAAAAAGAGATTGTTTATGTTTATGCCAAATCCCCTGTTCCCGATTCCCGTGAAACAGGTTTTATCCGCGAATTAAAGCGGTTAGGCTACGAAGTTAAATTGAATTCTTCGTCCTTGCCGGCAGCCGGGACGGTCGGCTTGTGGTTTCGTCCGCCTGAGTTTGCCTCTCAGTTGGAGACGTCCCCGGCGGCATGGAATTTTATCTATAATGAAGATTATTATCCGTTTGACTGGCGCGGGCTGAAAAAGTTTCCTGTTGTGTTGACTCCGTACCGTGAGCTGTATGAGCATTATGCCCGCAGCAATATAAGAACGGCAATGTTTACTGTCGGGGTGAATACGACGGATTTTTACGCGCCGGAAACGGTTTTTCAGCCCGGATATAAGGTCTATCCGCTGGTTTATTACGGCGATAACAATAAATCGTCGCCGTTGGCCGAGAGCCTGAAAAAGCAAAGCGGAAACAACAAGCCGTCGCCGTTGGCCGGAAGCCTGAACGCCCAAAACAGTACGGTGCAGGGCAGCGTATGGTTTATGGGCCGCTTTTGGGAAAACGGGCTGCCGCAGCTGGTGCCGCAGGGAACGCCGGCGGAAAAGGGCAGGGAGCTTTCCCGCGCTTTTATCGCTGCCGTATACGCCGATCCCGAAACGCCTGCCGCCAAAATGGTTCCCGCCGAAACGGCGGAAGCCACTGCCGCCGGTGCTTTGGTCATAATGCCGTCAAATCCGGCAGTAAAAGAAATCTATGGCGACAATGTGATTATGTATGAAAAAGAAAGCGATTTTCCCGGCCTTGTCGATTATTATCTGCAAAATCCCGAAATTTCCCGCGCTAAAATTGTTGCGGCGCAGAAAATAACTGCCGACCGTCTGAGTTCGGCTGCTTCCGCCCGCCGGTTTAAAGAAATTCTGGACTGGCTGCGGCAGAATGTCGAACCATAGCCACCCCTCCTCACACCGTCCCGTACATACTCAAAAACAGTCCCGCACCCCAAGCAATTCGGATTAAAGCAGTCCCGTACCCGAAGCAGTCCCGATTGCTGCCTATAGCCGTTTCCATGTGCGCAGCTTGTTTTTTTCTTCTTTATCGCGAAAAGCCTGTTCCAAATCAATGCCGTGCATATTTGCCAGCGAACAGACATAAATGAATACGTCGGCAAGCTCCTCTGCAACATTGCTGACGGCTGAACCGCTGCCGACCGAACCGCCCTTTGCATTTTTGCGTACGGCAGAAATAACTTCGCCGGCTTCTTCGGCAAACAGGCAGCATTCGTAAAACTTATCCGTCGTATTGAATCCGCGTTCCTGTTTCATCTGCCGGACATACGATTGAAAATCTTGCAGGGTAGGGGATTTTTTAAGTTCTAAAACCATAGCCTTCTCGCTTTTTTCTGCCGGTATGCGGTACAAACGGCACTTTTAGCCTTTATATGCCGGTACTTATGCATACCTGCGATTGATAATCTCGGCGGCGTCTTTCATCTCGTCTTCAATCAGGCGGTGCTCAATGCCGTCGTATTCAATAGCCTCCCAGTCAATATCGTGCCGGTCAAGCCATTCCTTGGTAAAGTCAAGCGTCTTATACTGCACCGAAAGGTCGCTCGTGCCGTGAAACAGATAAACGCCCGGCCGCGATGCCAGTTCTTTTTCCAGCATGTCTTTGCCGCAGACGATGCCGGCAAAAGGAAAAACGCCGCCCAATTCGTATTTTCGGGTCAGCCCGACATACATTGCGAGCATGGCTCCCTGTGAAAATCCCATGACATAAGTGTCTTTGTTTTTGATTTTAAGCTCTTTTTGCAGGCTGCTGATAAAAGCATTCATCTTTTTCGCCGTCTCGCTGATGCGGGGGCCGGTGCGATTATAAATCTCCACAATTTCGTCTGTTGGCGTCTCCGGTTTGCGCCGTTTGCGGTCAGGGTCAACGTCAACAAGGGCATACCACTGTTTTTTCAGCGGATTGCGTTCGCTCTGCGTGTCCGCCTCGGGCATAACGACCAGCGTATTGTCCAAATGCTGCAACAGCATCTCTGCAAAAGGTTCAACGTCTTCAATGCAGCTGTTGTATCCGTGCAGAAAAATGATTAGCCGTGAAACCTTGCTGCCGGACTTGAATGCCTTATATTTATACACGCTCATATTTCCCTCCGTCATTATCCTCTCTCTTTAGTCTGTAAAAAGTTAAGAATATCCTAATACATTCCCCGAATTTACGATTATTTAAGCTATAGGCGCTAAAATCGACTCAAAGTACGGCACACTCGTGCCTGAATCTGAAGTTTAATCCGTTTGCCGTGCAGGAGCAGAAATGCCGCATCAAGCCAGTGTTTATGAAAAAATAGTTTCCGACGTTCTTGCGGGCAGGGCACCCGTTTATAAGGATTATGCTGCCGAGTGGCGCCGCCGCGGGCACCACCGGGAGGAGTTTGCCGTCTTTGCGGAATATGCCGGATATGCAGCAAAGCTGGTCTGTGCGCCTGATTTTGAAATCGGAGCGGCGGTTCGGGCTGCCCGCACGGCGCAGATATCCCGGCACCTGATACCTGAGTTTTTGTTTACACCGGCAGAAAAAAAGACTATTCTCAGAGCGGAAGAAAAAGGCCGCATAAAAGCCGGACAGGTCATTGCTTTTTCCGGCTGCCGGCGAAAAGTTTTCGGCTGCGATTATTCCGGATTGCCGGACGATACGGACGCTTTTGTCGTCTTTTCCGGGCATCCCGGTGCCGCCAGTCCGGCTGTTTTTGCCTGGTTTAACCATTTTCGCCGCACCGGCCGGGCTGTAAAGCTGATTTTTTTAGGTCTGACGGACAATCAGGGAAATTCGGACTTTACCGATTCGTCATTAATTTACAACGTCGGTTCCGAACAGGAAATGTACCGCCGCTATTTTAAGGCAATGGGCGTTTCGCATGAGATTATCGACGAATGCGTCAGTGTGCCGTATGATATTTCGACTGAAGACAATATTGTGCGTCTGGCAGAAATCAAAAACAAGATTTTCGGTGCGCGGGAGGTGAAGTTTGTCATGTTCGGCTATCCCGTTTATCAAACCCGGATTGCTACCGAGTTCGCCTGGGCGTTTCAGAAAATGGAAGACGAAGGGAACTGCTTTGGCGTCAATTTCATAATGCCTTCGTACCGGCCGAGCCAAAACGAGTATGACCGCTATTTTTCCTATGACAATTTAAACGGCATCGCCGCCGACATCATTATCGGCAATTGTATGGCACATCCGTACCGGGTTAAGAACCAGCCGCGTTTCGATATCGGTTTGGGCACATATCCCGAAGCGTATAAGAGGATATTGCCGCTCAGCCTGGTGTATTCCTATCCGAACGTTGCCGCGGAACTGGCCGGAACAGATATTAAAACCGCGGCGGTACTGAAAATCCTCCGCGCCATCCAGCATCGCACTTATGGCTACGAACATCCGCAGAAGACCGACCGCCAGATAAGTTACAACGTGATGCAGACCCGCCGCCTGCTGTTGGAGAGGGGATTGGTATCGCGGGAACTCCTGCGCTGCGGATATAGGCTGCCGCGGGAAGAATATCTCCGCCGTCTTGCCTCCTGCCGTTAATATCGGTGCTTCGCGTTGATGTTAATGTCGGCGCATTGCATTCTGCCACTGCCTGCCGTTAATATCTGCGTTTCGTTTCCCGCCATCGTAATTTCTCACGCCGCTCTGCCGTCCAAACTGCAAAAAAAGCGCTTGACAATCATAAAAATAAGAACTAAAGTAGAACAAAATTAAAAATGACGGAGGGAAGATGTTAACGCCAAAACAACACAACTTGCTTGTATATATTGATAATTTTATTAAAGAAACCGGCCATTCGCCGTCTTTTGAGGAGATGAAAGAAGCTGTCGGGCTGAAGTCGAAGTCCGGCATCCATGCGTTGATAAATGCATTGGAAGAACGCGGCTTTATCCGCAAGCTTGCACATAAGGCGCGAGCGCTGGAAGTTCTGAAAATGCCTCAGGTTGAACCTCATCATGAAAACCGTTTGGACGCGTGTCTGAACGCCGGGCAGTCTTCAAAGGACGGCCTTGCAGGACAGGAAGTTTTTGCTAATGACAACGGAGAAACCGAGTTTTCGCTGATGATACCTTTATACGGAAAGATTGCTGCCGGAACGCCGATTGAAGCCATCGCCAATCCGTCGGAATATATTTATATCCCCAAAAGCTTTTCTACCCAGTCTGAGCTTTATGCGCTGACGATAGAGGGTGAGTCTATGGTGGAAGCCGGAATTTTTGACGGTGATACGGCAATTATCCGTCGTGCCGACCGCGCCGATAACGGGCAGATTGTCGTTGCTCTGGTTGATAATGAAGAGGCCACCCTGAAAGTGCTTGACCGCAAATCCGGGAATGAAGTCTGGCTTTTGCCCTGCAATAAGGATTATGAACCGATAAAACTGACGGCAGACCGGCTGAAAATCCAAGGGATATTGTACGGCATTGTCCGTAAATATAATTGATGGCAGATGTCTTTTCAGCCGGAAGTAACAGAAGGGAAGGTAAGGAGCATGACAACAACGGCAATAATTACGGCAATGGAAAGCGAATATGATTCGGTTCGGAAATTGTACGATTTTGATGAAAACGGCGATTATCCACGCGCTCACGTATATGGCAGGAATATTCTGCTCGTAAAAGCCGGTATCGGTAAAGTGAATGCGGCGCTGGCAGCTCAAAAGGCATGCGATGCCGGTGCGGATTTGGTTATATCGACGGGGCTTGCCGGCGGAATTGATACTTCTTTGCGGCAGGGGGATATTGTTTTGGCAGAAAAAGTCTGCTATCACGATGTCTGGTGCGGTGAGCCTAACCAGCGCGGGCAGGTACAGGGGTTGCCGCTGTATTTTGAACCCCGTCCCGAAATGATGGAAAAAATAATTGCGGCCGTTCCCTCAGGGTACTTCAAACGCGGTCTGACCGTAACCGGAGACCGGTTTTTAACCGATGCCCGCCGTTTGCAGACAATCAAGGGCGAGTTTCCGGAAGCTCTGGCTGTGGATATGGAAAGTGCGGCTGTCGCGCAAGCCTGCTATTTGAATGAACGTCGGCCGTTTTTGTCGCTGCGGATAATCAGCGATGTCGTCGGTACTCGAAATCAGGAGGAAGAGTATCGTATGTTTTGGCAAAATGTCCCTGAAAAAGCGGCAGCAATGGTAGATATTGTCCTGCGTGCGCTGGCAGAAGAATAAAATACCGCAGACAGAAAGTAAAAACAGCTTCCGGACCAGACTGAGCTGCCAAAAGATAAGCCTGAACAGCTGCGGCCGGTTCTGCCTGATGTCGGTTGAGAAAGTTTTACTAAAAAGTTTTACTAAGGTCTTCGCTCGGCTACCAAAATAAACCAGTTTAAGCCCGGAAGCTTAAACTGGTTTATTTGAAATTGTCGATTATCTCTCCGGGATGAAATAGCGGCTAATAATAGCCGTTATACCCGCCTCTCTCAACAGCATCCATGTAGGTTGACATAAAGTACGTCAAATAGCCGACAAGCAGGAGCAACAGATAAATGGCAGCATACCTGAGGCTTTTTGCCTTGTGCCCGGCATCATAAAAGGAGGCTGTGCCATACTGGTTGGCTCCGCGTTCTTCCTCGAAGAAACCGGCCGCAATGAAGATTTTCAGGCTGTAATAGCCGTAAAACATCATAACCAGCAGCGTTGCCGCGCCGCACCCCAGTATAATAAAGCTTTCTCCGGTTGAAAAGCCGCTGTAAATCTTACCGCCCTGCAAAGCGTATGCAGTCCCTGCAGCCGACAAAATACCTGTTAACAGCCAGTAAAGGACAAACGGACGGAAAAATCCTTTCCATGCGCCATAGCCGGCGTCGTGCAGCCTTCTGACAAACAGCGACAAATAAAAGAATACCTCTGCAATATAAAATAAAATTGCCAGAACTGTCGTTATCTTATGGGCATGCGGCATAGCAAAAGCAACTCCGGAAACCAGCAGAAGAATAACAAACATATTAATCAGCATGGAACTCCAAAATTCAAATCTGGATGTTCTGCCCTTGAAGTTAAACAGGTTTTTGTAAGCGCGGGCCCAGGCGCAGAATGCGCCGCCGCAGAGTTCGCTTTCGCCGTTTTCCGACGCATTGCCGGCCGCATCGGCGCTTTCTTTCATTTCAAGAAATTTTTTTGCTTCGGCAATTTTGGCGTTTTCTTTGACTGCTGCCCGTTTGCTGTTTTCGGGAACCGCTTTGCGGCCTTTTTCTTCAACCCCTTCCGCCGGCATTGATTTTGCTGCCGCTTTTTTCGCGGTTTGCGCAGCCGCGGGTTTGGCGGCCTTTTTCTCTTCGTTGCGCGATTTAATCGTCATGACTTCGCTGATGATGTCATGATTTTCCGCCTCGGGGATATTGGTTTCTTTGCTGTCGGCAGCCTTAGCCGTCTTTTTTGGTGCCGAAGTTTTAACAGCGGCTTTCACGGTGTTTTTTGCGGCGGATGCCTTGTCCGCGCCGCTTTTCGCAGGAGCTTTTGCCGCGGAAACTTTTGCTGTTTTAGCCGCGGAGCTTTTTGCCGTCTTAGATGCATTTTCCTTGGCAGTCTTGGAAACTGCCTGCTTTGAAGCAGTTCTTTTGGTTGCGGCGCTTTGGGGCGCGTTTTCGTCTGCTGCGGTTTGAACCGCTGTCTTTTTTACATCATCGGCCGAAGCCTTTTTACTAACCATTTTTCCCTCTCAAAAAAATTAAAAATCAAATACATAATAATCATATTTATTTTAATGGCAACCCCGGTTGCTTTTTAAATCACAGTTTTCTTGATTGACCGAAGTTCGGAAAATTTAGAAAAACTCCTCGCAATTACCGAGTATACTGTCGCAATAAATGTACTTGCCGTCGCCTAGACATGGAGTAGCCGTTTTGCAAAAGCGCAAGTATGGGAAAAACAGCTTGAGGAAAAGTGGGGAGTGAGGGGAAAGCAAACCCATTATCATCAAAATAAAGGAAAGAAAGAAGAAGACAGAGATGGCGAAGAAGTTTTTTGTGTAGTCGGATTTGCTTATCGGATGCGTCGTTTTCCCCTTGACAAAAGCAGCTATGTAGAAAAAGAGTGCAAGAGTGCCGCAGGTGACATCAGCATATATGCCGGCTGCCGTACGGAAAGGATAGCAGATGATAACCCAAATCCAAAAGATGCCCCATATATATTTGGCCATTGATAGCCCTCTGATGTCATTCAACCGCCTCGCCACCAAAGCAGTGTAGAATAATATGCAGGGGAGTGCTAGAAATAAATGCCAATTAGGATAAGATAAACCCAAAGACATCAAAGATAATAAGGCGTAGAGAAAATAATTACAGACACAGCACATCAAAATTCGTGTCTGGTGCTGCAACTTTTCCAGTCAAAAAATATTTCCAGCTTTCTTAGCGATGTTCTCCAAAATCCGTCGCAATCGCCGGAAGCACTTTTGCTCAAATTTTCGGAAACCTTATGGCCGCTGTTCTGCTTTAACGGAGATGCAGATGTGTTGCTGCCCTCTAAAGAGGCATCATGTTTATGTTTTATCATACTGTTAAATTCTCCGTTTCACTATAGTTGCAATAAAGATTTTGCCTGCGCATCGTTCTGGGGCTCCTGCGCATCGTTCTGGGGTTCCTGCGCTTCGTCCCGGGCGGGCTAAAACAGAACCTTGGCTGATTTGAATTTTTTTGTTTTTTCGTCAAAAGCCACCCGCAAGACGGAACCGTTTTCGAGTCGGATGGTCTTTTTCAGGCATATTTCGGCAAAAATGCGGATGAGCATTCCGTGCGTAACCAGCAGCACGCGCTCCCGCCCTTCTTCAAACAGTTTGTTGATAAATTTCATAAAACGCTGCTGCACTGCGCCGGTCGTTTCCCCGCCGGGGTAGCCGATATCGTAGCGTTCGGGGTTTTTGATGTCGTTGAAAGCCTGATAGATATAGGGAAAGACCGCTTCCAAATCGTTTTTTTTCAGCCCTTCAGCCTTGCCGAAATTCATCTCGCGCAGCCTTTTGGTATAGTGCACCGGCAAATCAAGTATGCCGCTGATAATGTCGGCGCTTTTTCTGGCGCGTTTAAAATCGCTTGCATAAATCGTTTCAATCTTTTCCCCGCTGAGCTTCCCCGCTGCAGCCCGAGCCTGCTCTGCGCCGGTTTCGTTAAGCGGCGTGTCATTCCAGCCCTGTACTTTTTCTTCTGCGTTCCAGTCCGTCTGCCCGTGTCTCATCAGGTATAAAATCATCGTCGCTCGCTGTTTCCTTTTTTATCGTTTTGCCCAGTCCGGTATATTTGTTAAAAACAGGATAAAAAAATTGTCGCAGAAAATCAAGCCGGAAAACGAACTTAACCACATCGCTGTAAGTGTCGCGCTGTATCTCTGTAAGTTTCGCCCTGCACCTCTGTGAGTGTCGCGCTGCATCGTTCGCTTTGGTTTAACTTTCGGCAACAGCCTTCTTCATGGCACAGAAGAAAAAGCCGTCGGTTTTGGTATTAAGCGGCGAAAATTTCAGCCATCTCGTATCATCAAACGGATACAGCGGAATGTCCAGCGTTTCTCGCCAAAGTTCTTTGTGGTCAATCGGGCTGAATTCGGGATGTTTCGCCAGAAAAGATTCGATTTGTCTTTCGTTTTCTTCCGGAAGAACCGAGCAGGTAATGTAAATCAGGCGTCCGCCCGCAGCGGTATGCTCCGCGCCGAATTCAAGAATTTCAGCCTGAATGCCGAGTATTTCCCGCAGCCGTTGCGGCGTAATGCGGAATTTGGCGTCCGGCGTCCGCCGCCAGGTGCCGCTGCCGGAGCAGGGGGCGTCGATGATAAAACGGGTGTAGTCTTTGTCTTGGACATTCTTTATGGTCTTTATGTTAAGAATGTCCAGCCTTTCCGCCCGTTTTTTAATGCGCCCGAGCCGTTCTTCGTTTATGTCGTGTGCCCAAATCAGCCCGTCGTTGTGCAGGAGCGAGCCGAACGCCAGCGCTTTTCCGCCTGCTCCGGCGCAATAGTCAATTATTTTATGATGCGCCTTGACGCGGCACAACAGGGAGATAAGCTGCGATGCTTCATCCATTACTTCAATTTCGCCGTCCTGATAGGTCATGCAGTTGTTGAGATTAACCCTGTCTTCCGAGCGCAGGCCGATGGGGGAAAACGGTGTCGGTGAAAAAAATAACCCTTCTTTTTTGAGGCGCTCGCGGGCGTGGTTGCGGTCGGTCAGGTTGGCGCGGACATCTGCCGGCGCCGTCGTGTTCAACGCGTCAAGCAGGCGTGTGTTGCCGATTTTTTCAAACAGCCATTGCGGGCATTCATACAGCGCGGCTTCCGAAAAGTCTTCAAACTGTTCCGCCGCCTTCAAAGCCGCTTTTTCCTCTTTGCTGAGCGGTGCCGGGGCGTATTCCTCTCCGTTGAAAAGGAGGTCAAGGTCTTCTTGGGCAAAACAGAGCGCCGCCGCCGTCCGCGCCGAAAAGGCGCTGCCCAGCGCTTCGGCATATTTCATGCGGCTGCGGATAATCTTCCATACCGTATCGGCGATAAAGCGCCGGTCTTTGGAACCGATGTAGCGCCGGTCCTTGAAATATTTGTCCAGAATATTGTCAGCCGGCCGCTTGTCCTGCAAAATTTCTTCCAATGCTTCAATAACGGCCTGAACTCTGCTTGCTTCTTTCATCTGCTGCTCCGCTTTGATAAAGATAAATTGTATTTTGGTGCCGGTTGGAGCGTCCTGCAGCCATACGCCCGTATACCCCGACCGCCCCGACAATACCCGCTTTTTTTGCGCATTGCAAGTGTTGTTTTCGGATTTCTTCCCCGCTGCCGGAATTTTTTTGTTGCCAAAAACATAATTTTGTGCTATAAACTGCGGCAATATTAACGGCAGAAAGTAAAATATATGGAAAAAATTCTGGTTCTGAACTCCGGTTCCACCACCGTAAAATTCCAGCTGTTTGAGATGGAGCAAGGTTTTCATCGGGTTCTGGCAAAAGGTATGGTCGACCGTATCGGGCTGCCCGGTTCCAAAATTGTCGTCCGCGCCGATAACGGATATGAGTTCTCCTGCGAATGTCCGGTAACGGATCATAAAGACGCTATAAAAGCCATATTGGACTATCTCTCCCACCGTTTTCTGAAAAATGCCGCCGAATTGTCGGCCGTGGGGCATCGTATGGGACATGGCGGCGAATATTTCGACCGTTCGGTGATTATCGATGATGACGTTATGGCAAAAATCTATGACACGCTGCCGCTGTTGCCTTTGCACGGGCCTGCGTTTGTGCACGGCGTTGAGGCGATGACCGAACTTCTGCCCGGCGTTTTGCAGGTGGCAACGTTTGACAGCGCTTTCCATCAAAGCGTGGAAAAGCCTGCGTTTACTTATGCCATTCCTCGCGAATATTATGAAAAGGAACGTATCCGCCGTTACGGTTTTCACGGTACGTCGCACAATTACGCCGCGCAAAAAGCGGCGGAATTGTTTGGGCGTGCGGGGCGCTTTATCTGCTGCCACCTCGGCGGCGGCGCGTCCGTAACCGCGATTAAAGACGGCAAAAGCGTTGACACCACGATGGGATATACGCCGTCTGCCGGGATTATGATGGCGACCCGCGCCGGCGATATGGATCCGTATATTCCGTTGCACATTATGAAAACGCAGGGCAAAACCGCTGACGAGGTAAACGCGATGTTTAACAAACAGAGCGGTTTATACGGGCTTTCCTGCGGGCATTCTGATATGCGCGATATTATTGAAAATGCCGCCAAAGGCGATGAAAACTGCGCTTTTGCGATAGATGCGTTTGTTTATTCCCTGCTCAAAACCATCGGGTCTTACGTGGCGGTTCTGGGCGGCGTGGACGCCCTGATATTCACCGCCGGCATCGGTGAAAACGCTTCGCTTGTCCGTGAAAAGCTCTGCGCCCGTCTGGCGTATCTTGGTATAGAGCTTGACGGGGAAAAGAACAGAGCCCGCCCTGCGCCGGCGGAAATTTCCGCTCCGCAGAGCAAAGTCAAAGTATATGTCATTCCCGCCAACGAAGAGCTGATGATAGCGTCCGAAACGTTTGCGCTGCTGGATGAACTGGCGGAAACCGAACCTTTGGCGGTTTAAAGATTGGATAGTCGGAGATGGACTGATGTTGAAAGTGTTGATGCCCTCGCTTAATCAGCTTATAAATGCCGATTACAAAGCGGTAAAAACGCCCGAAACAGAGGCTTTGATAAAGCAGAGCCTGCAGGGGCTTGTCCCCTCGGCTCAGCCGGAATTGCGGCAGATATCCGGAATCCCCGGTTCCGGCAAAAGCACGTTTTGTGCCGCGCATTTGCCGCAGAATTTCCTGTTTCTTAGTTTTGACAAGATTATGGTTTCTCTGCCGGCATATCAGCGGGATTTGGCATTGTACGGCAATGTCGTTGCGTTTAAAAACCATGAAATGACCGCGCGGATTATCGGCTACGAACTGCTGCGCCGTGCCGTCAACCTGCACCTGAATATCATGTTTGAGCACAGCGGTACCAATGCCGCCCATCTTGAGCTGTTTAAGAATATCCGCCGCAAAGGCTACCGCACCGCCGTCGACTTTATCGTCTGCGATACAAAGCTTGCGATAAACCGTGCCGCCGAACGCGCCAAAAAGATAAACCGTTTTGTGCCCGAACAGCTGATTTTGGAACGAGCCGCGGGGCTTAAGCAATATGCCGCCGCATATCAAAAATTGACTCCCTCCGTAACATTCTTCGACGGCGCAAATAATTTCCGCCCGTTAAAGAAAATTTAAGATTATCCGTGCAAATATTTCCTTATGAAAGACTAATTTTATAAGGTTTTTGCCGATGAAAAAATATCTGCTTTTATTTTCCGTTTCGCTGGCTGCCGCGTCTGCGGGACAGGCGCAGGCGCTGACTGCGGCCGAACAGCTGCAGGCGACCAAAGCCATTTTTGTAGCCGATTTTCATAAGATGGATGACAACAAGGACGGTAAGCTGTCGTTGGAAGAATATTTGAGTCACCAGTTTGAAAATTTCCGTGCCAATATCATTGAGGCGGAAGGGTTTGATGCCGCGGTCGCGGATAAAAAACTTCCGGCCCGGGCCTCGGCCGCTCCGGCAGATACGGCCGCCGATGATAAGGGCAAAGAGCCCCGTGACGAGTTAAAGTCTTTGAGCGATGTAAACAGCGCCTTGCAGGAAATGGCAAATTATGAGCTGGATTTTGATGATGATTTTACTTTTGATGACAGCTTTTCCGGCTTGGATGAAGAACCGAAAAAGCTGACCCGGGAAGATGTAATGCCTGCGGCTGACGTTTTATCTCCGGATAAAATGGCCTCGGATACGGACTTACCGTCGTCCGGCTCCTCTTTAACCAAAGAAGATGCCGCTGCACCCGCATCGGATACTGTTGCACCGGCACCGGATACTTCAGTGCCTGCACCGGATACTGTTACGCCCGCATCAGATACTCCAGCCCTTGCATCGGATACTCCAGCCCCGGCGTCGGCTGCTTCAACAAAGAACGAGGCCTCAGCTGTTTCCGAAGGGGCGGCGCACTCTGCAGAGACGGATTTGTCTGTTTCAGGGGAACCGGAGCTTCCCGTTGAATTGGACTTGTCCGTTTCCGAAGATGAAAGCCTGAAAAGTCTGCTGGCGGAAATAAACGAAACGCCGGAAGAAAAAGCTGCCAAAAAGGCCGCAGCCGAAGCAGAAGCCAAGGCAAAGGCCGATGCCGCAGCAGCCGCAGAACAGGAGAAAAATGCTGCCGCCGAGCGTGAAAAGCAGATTGGCTTTATGCTGGATACGATAAAGAAAACCCTGCCGAAGAAAATCGACGAGGCGACGACTTGGACGGACATTGAATACAAGGACAAAGCCATTGCCTATATCTATGAAGCCGATATCAATATGGCGGCAATGTCAGCCAAAGAAAAAACAGCTTTGCAAAACAGCATAAAAACCGAAGCCTGCGGCAAAGCCTATCAGGAGATGTGTCCCAGACTCAAGCCGATGTTTATTAATGACGGGATTAACGTCCGCATCCGTTATCTGGACAAAGGCAAGAATGAACTCGGCATTTGTGAATTTAACCATGACACCTGCAGGTAGCGGCATGCGCCGGTCATAGCCGCTCCGTGGCGGGAAAACCGGAAAAAGTCATTAAAAAGCCGTTATCCGGCAAAAGATTTAACCCAACAAACCGTAAGGTTAGTTAATTTTAGAGAGGGAAAAACATGAGAAAAATTAAATTATTGTCAGCAACGGCTCTGTCGGTAATGCTTGCATTTTCCGCCAATGCCGTCGCAGCGGGAAGTTTTGACGACGCGTCGGAAGAAGAAATTGCCAAAGCTGTTGTCAGCGTTTTGAAGAAAAATCCGCAGATAGCGTATGATGCTTTGGTCAAATTCCGTGCCGATGCCGATACGAAAAAGGCCGAAAGCGAAAAGGAACTGACTCCGCTGGAACAGAAGGTTGCAGACGTTTTGATGGACAATCCTCCGATTATCGTCGGAGCGCTGCAAATCTATCAGCAGCAGGAAGAACAGAAAAAGCTTTTGGCACAGGCGGAAACCTATCAGAAATACGCCGAAGACATCAACCGTGCCGAACTGTATGCCGGCAACCCGAAGGGGAAGTTTACGCTGGTCGAGTTCTTTGACTTCTCCTGCGGCTACTGCCGCCAAATGGCGCCGCGCATTGAAAATATCATTAAGAAAAATCCGGACGTAAAAGTCGTTTTCAAACCGGTGTCTTTCCTGTCGCCGAATTCGGAACTGGCAGCCAAAGCCGCCGTTGCCGCGCATAATCAGGGCAAGTTTTTGGAAATGTATTCCGGCCTGATGGCGGAACGGGTTGTCAATGAACCGGTAATTGACAAGCTTGCGCGCAACTTAAAGCTGGATATGGCAAAGTTTAAAAAAGACTATGCTTCTGACGAAACTAAAAATATCCTGCAGAGCATAAAAGCGACTGCCGACAAAATCGGCATGAAGAGCGTTCCGACCTTGGTACTGAACGGCATGCCGTTATACGCAGTTGAAGAAATCCAGCTGCAGCGGGCAATAGACGTTCTGCGCGACGGCGAAAAATAATCGCGTCCCGTTTGCTTGCCGCCGCCTTCCGTATTTGGCGGGGCAGCCGCAAAACCGGGGTTGTCGCACGATTACAAAAAAAGGTTCTCTGTGCAGACGCACAGGGAACCTTTCTAACAGGGATAAGGGTTATTTGCCAAGCAAATCTCCAAGATCCATCATCGGAGTAACGTTTCCGCCACCGTAGACCTTCGGGAAATTCTTCGCCAAAACTTCCTTGATAAGTTCAGGATGGGCTTTGAGGATTTCTCCCAGCTTTTCCCGTACTTCGTTCTCGGAAGCCCCCTTCAGTTTCATAGCTTCAGCCTCAGCTTCTGCCATCTTACGAACGTAAGCGGCTTCACCGTCTGCCTGCATTTCGCGGGCTTCTGCCTGCGCTTTTGTTGAGATTTTCAGCTGTTCTGCCTTTTCCTCAACAATTTTGCGTTGCATTTCGACCTTAGCCATTTCGCTGACGGCATCTTCGTAATCTTTGTCAAATTGAACATTGATAATGTTCAGTTCAACATTTTCAAACAAAGAGTGGTCATAGCGCGGTTCGAAATTGGCCTTGACCTCTGATGACAACTCGGCAAGTTTGCCGTTGATATCCTCGTAGGTCTTTTCAGCCACCACTTCGGTAAAAGCGGCATCAAGCTGCGGGCATAATGCCTTACTAATGTAGTCATTCTCTCCGATTGTAGCGTGGAGAGTATGCACATGAGCAGGATTCAAATTCCATGTCAGAACATAAGTCAACGCGATATCGCGTCTTTCTTTGTTCTTCATGTTGTTTGTATCCTGATGGCGCTGGCGGGTGATGTCCACTTCACTCATTGAAGAGATAAACGGAATCATCCAGCCGAAACCGGCAGAAAAACTTTTGCTTGCCATGGCTCCCAAGGTAATCTTGTAACCAGCATGCCCCGGCATGATAACATACATACCGTTAATGAAAGTCACAAAGATTAAAAGGAATGCTGCCACCAGCCAGAAACCCCAACCGAGGAAAAAGGCTGCGACAATACTCAAAACTGTTACAATCAATAACGGTTTTGTCAGTTTTTCCCGCATACTCAAGATCATGCTTGTAAAATCTGTTGTCATATATCTAGATTTTAGAAAACAAAGCACTTGTCAGCTCTTCAAAACTTATTTTAACTCATAAAACCCAGGTCATCTCTCCGCGTAGGAGCATCAGCGCAAGCTAACCGCCTTCTAAACCGAATTTTAATAAGTGAACCGGCAAAAACCGTAAACAACCCATTGCTTGAGCCGTAAACAATCCCTGCGCGTCCTAAATCTCTCCAAACTAACAGTAATCCCTGTTATATTAAAACAATAATTTTCAAACTAATCAACATCACAATATTCATCACGCTTTTAATATACCATATTTTTCGCCCTTGGTCAATCATAAAATACGGCACAGCGTCAGTCTTTCTCTGCCGGTTTTTAATTTCAGTTTCTGCAATTTGCGGTCGTCTTTTCCTGGAAATCAGCTTTCAGTGCCTTTCCGGTTATATCTCCCGGCTTTATCCTAAATGGACAATGTTTTTACCGAATTTTTCTTCCAGTTCATCTAGAATGCTCCCCAGCCGGTCGTCGCTTTTTTTCGCCGGTTGAAACAGGTCAAGCTGTTCGCGTTCTCCGTAAACCAGTCCCGTCAGGGTAATTCCCGTGCTGCGCCAGACGACAGCCGGCGTGAACAGCTGCGTCAGCAGCCGCAGGGCAGGGGGCGTGATTTCCGTTTCCTGATTGCTGGCAAAGTCAAGTTTTGCGCGTGCCGTTACCACCTTAAAATCTTTGGTTCGGAGCATGACTTCAATGGCGGCGGCCTTGGCGCCTTCGCTGCGGGCTTTGCGGCAGGCGGTATGGATATGGCGGCACAAATCCGTTTTCAGGACGGCAATGTCGCTGCTGAATTCCCTGAGGGCGGAAGTTTGCTGAATGGAAAGCGGAGCCTTGTCGTCCGGTTCCACCTTAAACAGGGGAATTCCCGACAGTTCCGCTTTCAAATCCGCCCCATGCGTTCCGAACCTCGCCTTAACCCAGTAATCCGGGCGCATTACAAAGTCCAAAGCGGTAAAAATGCACTCTTCCCGCATTTTCAGAAGCAGCTTTCTCCCCACGCCGGAAACGTCCGCAATCAGCGTCTGCGCCAGAATCTTATTTCGTTCCGCCGACCCGATGGCAAAAACGCCGCCTGCATTTTTGGCTTTGTCGCTGGCAAGTTTGGCCAGAGTTTTTGTCGTCGACAGGCCGATGGAAACCGGAATGTGCAGTTTGTCCCACACCGCCTGCCTGATCATTTGTGCCGTTTTGATGTAATTCTGCCGGTAAAGCAGCTTAGTTCCGGTCAGGTCAAGATAAGCTTCGTCCACCGAACAGACTTCGACGTCCGGCGTAAACGATTTGAACTTAGCCATGACTTTTGCCGAAATGCTGCGGTAAAGATCGTGATTGGCACGGACATACAAAACCTGCGGCAGGCGTTTCTTGGCCATAAAATAAGGTTCGCCCATCTTCAACCCCAGCGCTTTGGCTTCTCTCGACCGCGAAATGACGCAGCCGTCGTTGTTGGAAAGAACCGCCACCGCCCGCCCGTCAAGCCGCGGATTGAAAGCCCGCTCCGCCGAAACGAAAAAACAGTCGCAGTCTGCAAGGGCAATATAGTGTTTCATCATAGCCTCGGAATATGTGCCAGCCGTATAGTTTCAAAATCTTGTTTCATAGTCATCTTAGTATTGCCGAACCTCTTTGTCAATAAAAACGTTCTAATTATGTTCTGTTTGTTGAAAAAAGAGTGCGATGTAAACATCCGGCCAATAATGTTCTGTTTTTAAGGAGTGCGATGTAAACCTCCTGCCCATAATATTTTTTAAGGAGCACGACGCAAATCTCCTGCAAAAAAAACGCCCCGTTTAGGGGGCGTTTAGGAAAAGAACGGCGGCAAAAGCGTCAGTGCTTATGAATGCGTCAGTGTTTGTTCAGGCAAATGTCTTCAGCCGATACGTGATAGGCTGCCGGCATACCGTTTTGAGCAAGGCAACACTTGAAAAGCGTTGAGCCTGCTTCATTCTGACAAAGCAGAAACCTTCCGCTTGTTTTATCCGCCTTGTCAGCAGAAAGCTCGGGCAGGCCTGACGGCGAAATTTCCTGAAAAACAACGCTTCCGGGTTTGCAGGACAAATCCGGGTCAACGCTGAAAGTAACGGTTTCAACAGGGAACATAACTGTGCCGTGGAAAAAAATCAGAAGGTTTTTTCCGGCCGCTATCCGTTCGGCAAAAACATAATTGCAGAGTTTCCGTCCCAGAAAACGCCCGTCTTCAAATCCGTTGCAGACAACGGCCCATGTAGCGGGATAAGGCTTAGCCAGAAAAATGCCGTAGCGGCACAGGCTGTCGTCATATCCGAACACTTCGCTGTCCGGCCATACCGTTTCGCAAAAACCGTCGGCGTGGCATGCGATAGTTCTGATGATGAAGCGTTTGCGTTTGCTGTCTTTCCTGTGCCGTCTGGCAAAGTCGGAAGCATAAATTGCAATAAAGAGCGTTTTGTCCTCCATCTGCAGAGTATAGGTCTTTTCCGGAAAGATGATAAGATGTACCATAAACAGAAAAACGAACAACGCCACAAATCCTGCCGTTGCAAACCAGCCGGTAAGCAGAAACAGCAAAACGGCTATGGCTCCGCCGACAATCTGATGATTAACGGCGGCACAAATCCAACACTGCGGGCGCAACAAGGCCCCAAACCAAATTCTTTTTACAAAATTATTCATAAAAATGTATTTAAGTGAAACAATAATTGATTTTTAAACGCATCATAAAGAATAAATGAGGAAAAAGCAAGCATTTTTCTTGTCAAGTCGTCGGCAGGCCGCCATAATTGCCGCAAATTTAGACGTGCGGAAACGCCATAGCTGCCGGTTTTCCGGCATCAGGGCGCAACAATCGCTGCAATTCCGCCGCCACAGGAAGTTTGCCGGTGCAGTTTCCGTTCCGGCTTTGTTTTGATAAACTGTACTAAGGAGAAAAATATGCCCCGTATAGCCGAATTTGCCAAAGTCAGTTTCAATCAGTTTGAAACGGCATGGAAAAACACTTTTCTGACAGATGACGCTGAAATCCGGCGCATATATGACAGTATCCGGCTTCCCTCCCGGGCAACGTCCGGTTCTGCCGGATACGATTTTTACACGCCGGTAGATATCTCCCTGAAACCGAAGGAGAATTTTCTATTGCCGACGGGAATACGCGTCAGAATGGAAGACGGCTGGTTTTTGGGCGTTATGCCCAAATCCGGGTTGGGTTTTAAATACCGCCTGCAAATGGACAATACGATTGGGATAATTGATGGCGATTATTATTACTCGGACAATGAAGGGCATATTTTTGTAAAGATGACCAACGATTGCAATGGCGGTAAGGTTCTGGAGCTGAAAGCCGGCGCCTCGGTCTGTCAGGGGATTTTTCTGCCTTTCGGCATCACATTTGACGATAACGCTACGGCAAGACGCAACGGCGGTTTGGGATCGACATCGAAATAAGGCCTGTGCGCAAGAAGATAGTGTGCAAGAGGATAGTGCACAAGAAGATAGCAGTACACAAGAATAAAGCAGTGCACAAGAATATAAGGTCTGCCTGCAAGAATTTTTTTATGTTGCGGTTGTATTCTAAACGAAAGGCACAAAAAAGGGCGGTAGTTCCGCCCTTTCTCATAAAATCTCCGTTTTATGTCCCCGACAGTTCAAATGTATCTCTCCAACAGCTCCGAGTTTCGTCAGTCTATAACCTCGCAGCTTTCAGCGTTTGGGTTTGAACTGAATGATTTTCGGTTTCCCGTTCGCCGTATCGGTCTGCATTTTTACGGTTGCAAATCCGTTTCCGGAGGCAGCGCTGGTTTCCTTTTGTACATTGTTGCCGTTTACGGAACCGCCGCTTTTTTGTGAAAATCCGCTCATTGCCGTCTTTTGGCATCCGGGCTGCCGGTGTTGTCCGGGAATAATGCGGAATTTCTCGCCGGCTGCGGTTTTCAGGGCATTTTGCTGCGCCGAAACTTTTTCAAAGTGTTTTCCTTCAGCCGCATTATAACAGAGCTTAAACAGCTCGCCGCCGATAGTCGCCGTTTCGCCGAGTTCTACCGGATATTCGGTGAGAGTGTCTCCGTCAAAAGCGTCCAGCAGCTTTTCGTCGTCTTTGCAAACCGGATGCCAGACAACGTCATCAGTGTCCTTTTCCTTTTGTTCAATCGACCAGCAGATACAGGCGAATTTCTCTTGTTGCAGCGAATAAAGCTCCACCGGATAAACGTCTTCCGCCTCAAAAGCCCCTTCAAGCCTGAGGATATTGAGCATATCTGCTTCAGACAAAACCGCCCGGACTTTCTTTATCGCAACTTCTCCGGCAGAGGTAAACACCGTAGAATACAGCGTCTCCCGCCAAAACAGAAAGATTTCGTTAGTCAGCGGCAGAAGTTTGGTAAATTCGCATTCATGAAAAACTTCCGGATTGTCCAGCTTAAACACCGGTGCTAATGAGCGGATGTCCTGGGCGTCCAGGTCAAAATACACCCATACCGGCATATTGGAGCAAGCCAGGTTGTTGAGTGATATGCTTGCCAGAAGCACGACGCCGTTGCCGCCGTAAAAGTCCTGAAAAAATTCCAGTGCGTCAATCGAATTGTCAAAAATCACTTCGTCTCCCGCCGGAGCATACTGCTCAGGATTGGGAATAAAACCTAATTTATCCATATTTATAAAATTTTAGTGAAACATATGCTTATTTTATCATCTTTAGCCTACACCCGGAAATAAAATTATGTCAACAGTTTTGTCAAGTGTTGCGCATTTTTATTGTATATGTTTGTTTTTGCAGCGGATGCGGGGCGAAATGCCACGGAATTTTGCCCCGCCGATATCAGTCCTCATACACAGCAGCAATCCGCCCCAACAGTGCTAACGCCAGGCCGCTCCAACAGTGCCAATCCTCATAAACAGCGCCAGTCACCCCAATAATACCCAATCCGCCTCAGGAGAACCATCTGCCCCAGGATATCCGATTTACCCCGGTAGCATCGCTTCTCCCGAATGATGTACAAAAAAGGCAGAGAGTCCGCTGTACTCTCTGCCTTTTCCCTTAGATGAGGAGTGGGAAGTTTAGAACTTGTATTTGGCGTTCAGCATACCCGTATGGTTCTGATAATCCTCACGGAAACCGCCTTCGTAAGCGAGGGAGATTTCCCAGTTGTCAGAAACATCGGTAGCAACTTTTGCGCCGAGTTCAAATCCCAAACGGTTCAGCTTTTCGCCGTTGACGCGATAGGCAACGCCGTTAGCCAAAACCACGTTGGAATTGTTGGCGTCGTCAACCAAATCGTAAGTAACGGCGGCTCTCAATTCCGGACGGATAATGGTATCGTTGTCCAAAGCATAATCCTTGGCAACTTTCGCCCCGACGATTGCGGTCAGAATGTCGCTGTCATTGGCGGCAACGGACGTTCCGAGAGCGTCGGTATATCCGTCTTGCGAGATATGGGCGTAGCGCAGTCCGGCTTCCGGCGTAACGTCATAGCCGTTCAGTTGCATTTCATATCCGTACAAAGACTGGACAGCCCAGGATTCGACGTCATAATCAGCGTTTGCGTTAAATCCGAGCGCAGCTTTCTTTTCGCTGTAATCAGACCAGTTATAAGCAACAACGGTGTTGATGTACCAGTTTGCCGGCTTATACTGCCCGTAAACAAACGCGGTATGCGTATCAACGTCCGTATCGCGAATACCCGAGGAAATATCCGTGCTGCTGTAAGCATAGCCAAGGCCGACTTTCGTCCTGTTGTCAAGCTGCTTGTCGATACCCATGGCGACGCCGTCGCTGTTCGTGTCAAAACCGCTGGCTTTTGACGTCGATTCGTGGTCGGAGTGGCTGAACAATGCTCTTACCCAGGCTTTAACCTGCTTAAAGGCATCGCCGGAAGATTTTCCTTCGGCCATGGCTGCGGAAGTTCCGTTCAGTTCATCAGAAACAGCCGAGAATACCATATTATGAATACCGGTTTCAACCGATCTGATAACCGGATTGGCGTCTGCGGTCAGCAAATCCGCTGCGCCGGTACCGTTGGAAACCTGCGCCTTGTCGGCAGATTGCAGATGCTGGTTCAACGCTTCTCTGAAACTGTTAAAGTTGGCGTTGTCAGAAGAACCGCCGGAAATTGCGCCCAAAACGGCTTCTGCCTGTGAACCGGAAAGCCCCAGAGAGGCAGCCGCTTCGTCGGCGGATTTCTGTTCCATGGTAACTTTTCCGTCATCGCCAACAATCGCATTATATAAAGCGTTGTCGGCTAAAGTGAATGTATTTCCATCTTCGCCCAGCAGCTTGCTCGTGTCAAACTCTGCGGATTCTTCACCGCTGTCGACAATCAGGCCCAGTTCGGTGTTTTCACCGATAGTGATTGCGACATCTTCGCCAAACGTTGTGTTTTCAGTAATGTTGAGCTTCGTATTATCCGCAAAAGAAGTTGTGCCTTCGCCGGAAATGCCTCCGTCAAGCGTCAGCGTGCCGCTGACGTCTACCTTGGCCTGACCGTTGTTTTGATTCAGGTTAATATCGTTCAGTTTATCGCCGACTTTATTGCCGGAGAAGGTGTTTTCGCCGCTCAATTTAACCGTTCCGTCAACGTTAATTGCGCCGCCGCCTGTTGATGCGGAATTGTTCTCAAACGTGGCGTTGGCAATATTAACGACACCGCTGGTGGAGATAGCTCCGCCGCTGCCGTTTGCCGCCTGGTTGCCGATAAAACGGACATTGTCAAGTGTGATGTTGGCTGCTGTCGTGCCGCCGTTAAAAATGGCGCCGCCGTTTCCTTTTTCCGCAATATTGCCTTCAAAAACAGTATTGCTGATTTCGGCAATCTCACCGCCCTTGTTATAAATCGCAGCACCGCCGCCGTTCGTGGAAGTGTTGTTTTTGAAGATGCTGTTTGTAATAGAGGCAATTGTGCCGCCGTTGGAGTTCAAAATCGCGCCGCCGTTTGTTTCGGCAGTGTTGTCTTCAAAGGTAACGCCATCCAGAGTGCCGAGGTTTCCTTTGTTATAAATCGCCCCGCCGAGCTTTGCGGAATTGCTTTTGAAGACGGCTCCGGAAGCAATTTCCATGGAACTGCTGGCATCAGCTACAAAAATAGCGCCGCCGGCATTTCCTGCTTCGTTTCCGGAAAATACCACCGTTCCGGACAGTTCTGCATTGGTGTTAGCATCGTTAAAGATGGCTCCGCCGTTGGTTGAAGCTTTATTGCCGTCAAACGTAACATCGGCAAATTTGATGTCTCCGCCTTTGTCGGTTTCCTGCGCCTGATTATTCGTATTGTAAAGGGATTGGTTGTAAACCGCCCCGCCGTTGATTGCTTCGTTCTTTTCAAAAACGGTATTGCTGATTTGGGTGTTGTTAAAGGAGTTGGCGATTGCGCCGCCGTTGCCGCCCTGAAGTTCATTGTCGGCTCGGTCTGTGGTCGTTCCGGTCGCTTTGTTTCCGATAAAGGCGGAATCAGATATAATCAGACTGTGATTTTCATGCGAACCATTGGTAATATCCCCGTTGTTGATAGTACGTCTGGTCCCGATGGCGCCGCCGTTGAAACCGGTTTCATTATTGACAAACTTTGTGTTCTTGATTGTCGTTTTAGAATCAATGCCTAATGAGATGGCTCCGCCGCCGACAGGTTGGCTGTCTGTTGTTTCGGTTTGGGATTTGTTCGCTTCAAATGTAGCGCCGTCAATGTCTAAAACGCCAAAGTTGGCAATTGCGCCGCCATCATATTTTGCCGTATTGTTTTTAAATACTGTTCCTGATTTGACGATAAGCGTACCAGGATTTTCAACTCCATTTTTCGGCTTGCTTGTAGAAAGGGCTCCGCCGATACCATCGGCGTTGTTTGTAATATTTTCAACCAAAGAATTTTCTTTTAAAACAAGGGTTTCTCCTTGGGGTATGAGATAACTTGTTTTCCCGTCCCATTCTTCGGCAGCCATTGTCGGCATTGCGAATGCGACGCCGACTAAAGCCGTAGTCAATAAAAGTTTGTTTTTCATAAAGTAACTCCTAGAATAGTTTCTATGCAAACGTCCTGAAAAATGTGTTGAAAAAATACGAACGATTTAATTCAGCAATTTTTTCTAAAACGTTTATCCGAATTTTAGCCGTAACGAACGCCGTATGTCAAGTTTAAATCATTAATCCGTAATGTTTTTTTATTTTTTCGCCTTTTTAAAAAAGTAACATTTTGTTTTAACTGAATTGATGATTTTTAACGTTCCTATTTTTTCAGCATCTGCCTGTGGATATAATGTTCTGATTTTTTGCAAAGTCATTAAAACAAAAGTTGATGACTTTAAACGAACCTTTTTTTGCCGCATGCCGCAGCTCCGCTTCAATTCAATCCCCTTTTTGTCAATCTACATCAAATGGATTTTGCGCAGCAGGACAAAGACGGCAATAACTTCCAGCCTCCCCAAAACCATGACAAACGACAGGATATATTTTACAAAAGGCGTAAATCCGGCAAAACTACCGGCCGGTCCGGTTGCCTCGGTCAGGCCCAGGCCGGAGTTGGTTATATTGCCCGCAACCGCGCCGAGCGCCGTAACAAAGTCTACTCCCGTCATGGAAATAATCAGCGTAAACAGCATAATGGCAAGCAAAAAGCCGAATGCCATGACGAACACCGAAGAAACGATATTGTCGTCGATGACCTTTCCGCCGGCTTTCATAACCGTTACCTGGCTTGGCGAGAGGGAATTGGTTGCGTTCTTTTTGAAAAAGGCCATAATGACCTGCCAGCGGAAAATTTTAATTGAACCGGTTGTCGAACCCGTACAGCCGCCGTGCAGGAATAAAATGAAGAAAACGGCGACAGCCCATGTACCCCACTGGATAAAATCATATGAGGAAAAGCCGGTTGTCGTCATAGCCGAAATCATATTAAAAGAGGCTCTCCGGAATGCCGTAACAAACGGAATGTCTGAGGTATAGGCATAAAATGCGCTGATAATCAGGATATACCAGAAAACCAGTTTCAAAAACGTATTGACCTGATTGTTTTCAATAACGGAAGCAAAGCTTCGCTTTTTCGCAATTAAAACAAAATAGGTCATCGGCAGCGACCCCAGCAGCATAAAAATGCCTATAATGGTTTCAATCATCGGGCTGTCAAAATAAGCGACGGAATTGTTTTTTGTAGAAAGTCCGCCCGTGCACAGCGTCGCCAGCGCATGGCATATTGCGTCAAACCAGTTCATGCCCGCCCATTTCAGCAAAACCGCGCAAATGATGTTCAGCAAGACATATACCAGAATAATGTCCTTGGCGATATAACGGATTTTGGGCAGGAATTTTTCTTCAATGTCAGAGTTTTCCTTGTTGAAGATGTGCATGCCGCCGATTCCCAGAAAAGGCATCAGCGCGACCGCAAAAATGACGATGCCGACGCCGCTGATGCCGTTAAGCACGGCGCGCCAGAACAAGACGGATTTTGGCTGCGCCTCAACATTGCTTAAAATGGTCGAACCTGTGGTCGTCAGGCCGGATGTCGCTTCAAACAAAGCGTCGGCGTAAGTTTGAATGTCTCCGTTGCCGTAAAGGGGGAGGGCACAGATAAGCGGGCAGGCAAACCAGCATATAACGGTAATCAGATACCCTTGGAGGATAGAGATGTTTTTTATTTTGCCGTAATTTGCCAGAAACAGCGACCCGCCGATAAACATCGTCAGAATGCTGTTTTGGATAAAAATGGCATCAAACGAACCGGTGTAGTATTTCAATGCCGCTGCCGGCAGCAGCATCAATGCTCCCAAAACGAAAATGATAAACCCGTTAATCATCAAAACCGGCTGCCACATTGCTGTCTGAACCCTTATATTGTTAAAATCGTTGCCCAATTCCGCATCATAATATAGCCCTGCGCAAAAACTTTCAATGCTGCCGGCAGGTTATCCACCTCAGCTGCTGTTCTCCTCCCGCCCGGACGCCGTTGTCCACTTTCCCCGTTCGTTCGTCGCCCTGCTTCCTTTCTGTTTATCTGCTTTTCCCGTCCGCGCGCGCACAGCCTTCCTCCGGTTTCTCCACTTTCCCCGTCCGCGCGCGCACAGCCTTCCTCCGGTTTCTCAGCTTTTCCCGTCCGGCTGGCCCTCGCCGTTTTCCGGTCTGACTCTCTTACGTCCATAAAAAAAGCTCCCCGCAGGGAGCCGAAAATCAAAACCTTACTCAAAATAGCGCGCATCAGGCGTATTTTGCAAAAAGTTTCTGAATTTTCCGTGTGAACACGGAGTATACGCACCGCCGATAAAATCGGCATACGCACCGAGCAGGGAGGTAATTCCTCTGTCATACTCTTCCGGCGTATATGATGCGCGTGCGAACAAATCCGACAGGATAATGTTGGCAACAGCTTCTTCATGGTCAATGCCGTACAGGATTTCCTGATAGTTCGGCCACCCCATGTTGGAGTAGTTGACGATAATATCCCGGAACTTTTCCCAGTCCGCTCCGAAAACGCCGGGCATGGCATAACGCTCCGGCTTTGCGGATTTGGTAACGCCGTTGAAGCGTACCGTATCCTTCTTAAGAGGGCCGAGGCTGGCAGCGATATAGCCGAGGTAAATTTCGGATATTTTCGCTTCCGGCACTGCCGCTAAGGTTTTCGGCAGGAAAATCGGGCAATGCGCCAACACGAGGTTGACTTTGACTGCGGCAAATTTTTCCTGCTTCAGCTGCCACATCCACTCCGCCAGCAATCGTTTGTCATAGAACGGATTGCCCGAACAGATGACAAACGTTACTTCTTTCAGCCCCTGAGATACCGCAAAATTGTATATCTCAATCAGGTTGCCTTCGGAATCGTCGTCTTCGCACGGGGTATAATTCCTGTATGCATACTGCGTGCCGGTCAAAAGGCTCATCAGTTTGTAATACGTATCATACTCCGTTTTGCGGATAAGCCCTTCTTCACGGTAAAAAAGCTTCTGGAACAAACCCTTGTTACCTTCTTTTCCGGAAGAAAGGAACGGCAGCACGCGTCCTGTCTGCTTTGCATAAAAGCGTAAGATTTCAAACGCAAACAGCGGCGCCGTCATCATTCCGCTGAAACAATACAGGAACGGATGTATCATATTCTTCGGCAGGTCATACAATGAGCATACGACCGCTTTGGAAGTTCCGCCCTGCGCATTCGGGTATTTAAATTCCGACCCGGGTTTCAATCCGCCGATTTCTTCCGCATAGCGTAAAGTGTCCATATCAACGGTAACCGGACGGGATTTTGATACCTTGACGCGTTCAGCCATAAATCTGCGGCCTGCGGCGTTGCATTTAAATTCATTGCTTTTTAACAAATCAAAAAACTGCTCGCGGTTCGTGTCCACGAATTCAAAATAATTTTTCATAATCCTTAATTTAAATTATACTTAATTAGGCCTTAAGGATACCATATTTTAAAGGTTTTGTCAAACATATTTCTGCCGGCTTTTCTCCCTCCGCCGGTTTCCGCCCGGCTGTTCATCGCCCCGTTTCCCGCCGCCTCAGAATGAAATCCGCCACCAGACGAACGCCGAAAGAAACGCAAACGCCGCAATCAGCGCCAGCCCTGCACCGCAGGCAAAAGTTTTCCCCGTCCGCCGTCCGGCATCCGAGAGTTTGTCAAAAAATTGTGCCAGCAGCAGCGCAACCGGCAGCGTGATAATTGCGACATAGCGAAAATCCTGATTACACATATACGGGTGCTTAAGGCCGAACATAATCTGCCCGGCGATAACCCCCGCCAGTAAAATCATTGTCAGCCAGAATGCCTGTGTCTGCCGTTTCTTGACGCCAAGATAAGCGGCCGCAACAACCGCCAAAACCAGCAAGGCTTTATAAATCAGAACCAGCGCCGTAATCAGCCCCATAATGTCCGCCCCGCGCATAGAGAAGTCCCATTGCCCGAACAGTGCCGTTTTTGTCATCGTCTCCCACAGGTTAATGCCGAAATCATTATAAAACATTTGCGGATAAAACAGGGCGCCGAGCGGGTTAAACCGCTGCCACAAGCCGTAGCTTTTAAGCGACAGATGTTCCTGCGGCGGCACAAAGTCAAACCCGACGTTGAGGAAATAGTGCTGATACAACGGCCAGATGCTCAGCCCGGCAACGAGCAGTATGCCGAAAACCGCGGCTTCCGCCAGCTGCCGTTTGTTCTCCGCGCCGCTTTTCAGCTGCTTGTGTATTGTTAACAGCCGTTTGTCCTCCGTATCGTTTTTCTGCGGCTTGTTTTTTGTCTGTGTCAGCCGCCGCCCGTTTTCCGGTTTTTTTCGCTGCTGCCACAGCCGGAGGGCGATAGCCGCACCGGTCAGCGGCAGGACGATAATGCCCGAGAGTTTGGTCAACGCTGCCGCGGTGGCAAACAGCAGGATACGTGCCAGATTTTTCCGCCCGCCGTCACGGTAATAGAGCAGGGAGTAATAGACGGTTCCCGCCTGTAACGGCAGCAACAGGCAGTCGTTGTTGAAAAATCCCGCGATGGCGTTGTACGCCGGGAAGAAACAGATAAAAGCCAGCCCGCCGAGGTATGCCGCCCGGGAAAGCCGGAAGAAACGCAAAATTTTTCCGGCCAGAAAATAATACCACAGCATATAGAAGCAAAAACAGACCTGTGTCGCTTCCGCCGCCAGCTGCATATTGGCACCGGCGCCCATTGCAGGCAATTCCGCGTTCAACATTTCGGTTTCCAGAACCGTCGCCAGCCGCATTTCTCCCGCTGCCAGCAGAAAATGCAAAATCGGGTGGTAGGTCGAATAGCTCGGGCGGGTCAATAGCGGATTTTCCTGCCAGAACAGAAAGTTGTTTTCCAAAATATATTCGATATAGTTAAAACACGATGCAAAGTCGTATTGTACGTCGGTATGTCCGGTATTGGTGATGAATGAGAGGTTGAAATACGCTGCCGTCAAAATAATCAGCCGTCCGTATTCGGTTGCCTTCTCATTGCCTGAGTTGCCGTTTTTTGCCTCATTGTTAGGCATCCCGTCGTTGCCGTAAAGTCGTTTCAGCAGTCCGCCCGCTGCGAGAAAAGCCGCAAATATCCAGACGCTCCATATTTGCGCCGGAAGAGCAAACGCGCCTGCCGCGGCAATACCGGCGCACAGTCCCCAGGCCGCCGTCTTTTTTCCATTAAGCCCGAGCGGGTTTAACGCCAGGGTCAGCCCGAGCGCCAGCCATAAGTTCAGCTTAGACGCGCTAAATCCGTATATGCCGGCTGTCAGCGTGGCCGTGAAAAACAGCGCCGCCGCCCCAAAAAAACTCAAAACCGGAAATTTCAGCATTTGTCTCTCTCCGAAAAACGGCCTTTCGCAGTAACGCGTCTCAACCAGAAAGTTGAGAGTTGCTCCAAAGCCGGAAATCATTTAAAATCAGATAACAGCCTTTTAAACCTCAAGTCAAGCCTGAAGATAAAACACACACACGCCGCTTTGATTTTTGTTTTACAGGGATTTATGCTGTTTGCCTGCCATGTGCATGCTGATTTTTTCTCGCCGCGGGCGCGCTAAAAAAATCTTGCTAAGCCCCGAAAAGTATGCTAAAGTATATTAAATTATGTAAAAAAAAAGCCTGAAAGAGGTCTGCTATGGGGATAAAGGAGATTTTGCAAAAGCAGGACAAAGAAGCCGCCGATGCCGTTATGGATACCGGGCACTACCGGCGCGAAGCCGGTGTCCGCCATATCAAAGACATTGTTAAAAATCCGCTGAACCGCCTGCGGATAGAATTTTCCGAAAAATTCCTCGGCGCCAAAAGTAAAGAAGATATAAGCGAAGAATATGTCCGTGATTTGCAGAACCGGCTGGAGCCGATGTTTCAGGACAGTGAGGATAAGAAAGCCGTATTCGCGTCCCATCGCGAGAATTTTGAGCATTTTCTGCAAACCGGCGACCTTAAAACGCCGTTGAACCTGAAAGACGAAGAATCGCAGTTTTTCTGGGGAACGGCTTTGGCGTTATATGCCGTCCGTCCTGAAATGCAGGAAAAGTGGGACCGGCGCAATCAGGCAGACCGTATTTCGCACAGTACAATCTGGCGCCGCATCGCTTCGTCGTCATATATGCAGCAGGAACTGCAGCGCCATGCACATATTGTCGAAAGCGCGGTGGAAAATCAGGATACCAGGCTGGTATGGAGCGAAAACGGCTACCCGAATATCAGCTATTGTTTTGTTCCCGAACAAAATCTTATCATTGACGACATGTTATGGACGCTTGTTGCCGGCGTTGATGCGGCCGCAACGGCTATGAATCACGAAATAGCCCATTCCAAAGGGACGCAGTTTACCAATTCTCCGCGGATGGAGGAAATTCAAAAACAGCAGGAAACTTTGGTTAAGGAAATGGAAGAAGCCGCGGCGCGCAACGATATGCCGGCATGGAAGGCCTCGGCAAAAAAGGCGGCGCGCCTGAAAGCCGAGTATACTTACCGTTTTTACTTTTTCGACGAACTGGAAAATATGTATGCCAACCGTTATGCGGTCAATTTCGGCGGCGATTTTGACCGGGCGCATTTAAACGAGCTTGAAGCGGATATCAATGTCGGCCGTAAATATGTGGCACCGTTGAAAATGGAAGATGCCGAAAAGGAAATGGCCGCCAGCGCCGAAAAACGCATTGCTCACGTCAAGGCCATTGCCCGCAACAGTTTTTTTGCCAATAACGGTCTGATAGAAAACCACAAAATGGAAGATTGGCACAGCCTGAACCTGTATCCGGAACTTTTGAGCGGCATAGATACCGACGGCCGCAAAATGGGAGCCGCCGAATGTTTTGAACGCATCCGCGAAATCTGCGATAAGTTTGAAACCTCTCAGCCGAACAAAGGGTTGAAAATCCTGAATGAAACGATTTATAACAAACGGATGACGGCAATGAGCCGCCGCCGTGTCGCCATGACGGATGAGTTTTTTGACCTGTTTGTCGCTCCGCACATGGAAGATATATATAAAGCGGCGGAGAAACAGCTGGAAGATCAGGTCAGCCGGATGCAGAATCAGCAGCAGTCCGGTCAGAATGGTTCGTCTTCTCAGCAGGGAGAACAGAGTGAAGGGCAAGGCACCTCAAACCGGCAGCAAGGCAGTGCTCAAAACCAGCAACAGGAGAACTCGGGGCAACAACAGAACAGTTCCTCCGCACAGCCGAACCAGTCTCAGGGCGGACAGGAACAAGGGCAGCCTCAGCAGTCGCAAAGCGGGCAGGGGCAGTCTCAGTCAGGGCAGGGTGCCGGTAGCGGAATGCCCGGTATGCCGCCTTTGCCGACTCCGCCGATGGGAAACCAAAATCAGCAAGGCAGGGGTTCCGGCAATGAAACAGGACAGCAGCAAAGCAACACCGGTCAGCAGCAGTCAGATAACGGCCAGTCCGGCTCTCCGCAGTCCTCCGGCAACTCCAATCAATCGCAGCAGCACGGTAATTCCGGCAGTCGGTCTGCCAATAGCCAATCCGACGCTCAGCACTCTTCCGACAACACGCAGCAGGGTTCCTCCGGTGCTCGGCAATCCTCGTCCGGCTCTCCGCAGTCCTCCGGCAACTCCGGCCAATCGCAGCAGCACGGTAACTCCGGCTTTCCCGATACCGGTCAGTTCCGCCTGCCGAATACCGACATTTATCAGCCGCGCCTCAGCGACGGGCAGATAAAAGAGTTGCTGGAAAAGGCAGAGAGCATCCGCGAATTGAAAAGGCAGGCCGGCGAAAACGGCATGAAGGCCAATGATTTGCCCAATCGCGGCGACAATGCTGATAGTCGCGGTGCGCCGCAGGAAAGCGGTGCGTTAAACAGTCAGCAACACGGGCGCAGTGAAAACAGCCTGGAGGATTATCTGCCGCAAAACGATATGCCGAGCCTGATTTCGATTGATGATATGGTCAAGCTCAGCGAAGACAATATGCAGGCTGCACGCTTTTACCGCGAAGGCAATTGGGACGAATATCAGAAATATATCGCGCAGTATTCCAACGAAATAGCCCAGGCGAAAAAGCTTATCGGCGAAATCATCAAACAAAACAAGTTTGACAGCGTCCGCCGCGGCCACGAACGGACCAAGGAAAAAATGACCCAAATTCCGGTTCAGGGCGGTCGCACCATAGATTTGCAGCGCCACGTCGCCCTCCAGCAGAAGCTTCGCCGCGGCGACCCGAACATCGGCAAAAAGGATTTGGAGCGTTTCCGCACCCGTTATAAATACTCTGAAGACGAGAAAATCAAAGAAGTACAGCTTCCGCAGTCTAATTTCGGAATCCTCATTGACGGTTCCGGTTCCATGACCGGCAGGCCGTTTGACAACGCTTTGGCCATCTCCTGCATTTTGTATGAAGCCGCGCGCAGTTTTAAGGAAATCAACGTCTATATTTATATGATGGGCGAGCCTTACCCGCTGACTGTAGCCCTCCCCGACGACAAAACCAAAGAGATTGCGAAACGTCTGGAAAGCGTTCGCCGGGGGCAGGGCGGCTGCAACGACTTTTTGATTCCGGCGGTAAAAGAGTTTTTGAAGGATGTTTCCTCGGATATGGCAAAGCACCCTCATGTCAAGAGCGGCTTTACCCATATCTTTTCCGTAACTGACGGCGGCAACAACGACTACGGTTCGACCGATGTCAACGGCTGTCTGAAAACCATGCTGGAGAAAAACGAACAGCTGACGTTCGACAGTTTCTTTATGGATCAGGGGGAAAGCAATTATACCAAGCCGCTGGTCAGGGAAATGCAGGCTAAGGGCTGCGACCGGATAGATTATGTCGACGGCATCGTTTCCGGCGACCAGATACCCGGAAAAATTATGGAGATGTTAAAAAAAAGGATGAAACACAGTCAGATAAAAGAGCCGATGACCAACGGCGTTAAGGAAAAACTAATAATTGAAACCTTAAAATCCCTGAAAAGGCGCTGATATTTGGATTTAAGCCGCGGCAGCCGCGTTTCTGCTCTTGCCCGGCAGCAAAAAATATGTTAAAATAAAACAATGGGCAGCCATGATAATTAAAGGAGAAAAGTAATGGCGAAAATTTATAAGCATAAATTCGGTACCGAGGAATTTCCCGTTCCCATCGCCGACAAAATTACCGGAAAGATTACCTGGCTGGCATCGGAAGAGGACGCAATTTATATCCCGACTATGCGCGACGAACCGAAAGAAGCCGTCTACGGCCGCCTCATCCGCAATGTTGTAACCGACCCGACGATGATGAAAGATATGACCGAAATGCTGTTGCGCCTGGACAAGGGGCGTACCCCGGAGGAAAGCAAAAGCTACGGCTATACGACAATGGGAGCTCCCGGTAACGGTAAGACTTACCTGACCAAGGCCATCGGCGCTTTGGTTCACCCGAAAGGCGCGCTGGTTGTCGACTGCAACAATATAGATAATCCCGACGAACTGTACAAGGTAACGACGTTCAGCGTTGACGAAACCCGCAAACAGCGCAAGATTGACGCCCGCATCAAAATGGGCAATATGGACCCGGAACAGGCATTGTCCCAAAATGCCGTCGCTTACATGAAAAAGATGTTCGGAAATGATGTCGTAACGCAGGAAACCCGCGACGGAAAGCGCATCACGGCGATTGACTGGAACGCGGTCAAAGGCGATTCGGCTTTTGTTGAAGGCGTGATAGACAAAGTGATGGAAATGGAAAACATTCCGTATGAAAAAGATCAGAGTTCTTTGGGTTTCGTCGTTTCCAACGGCCCGTTGCTGCGGGCGCTGGTGGATCCGGATTCCCCCGACTACGGCCGCATGGTCATCCGCGATGAGTCGAACCGCGGCCCTGTGGTTGACGCCTGGCTCAAAATTGAGGCCTTTTTCTCTGAACCCGGCGCCGATGAACTGAAACTCAAGGGAGAAGACGACAAGGAGTTTACGATTAAGCGGTCGGATATTCCCGAAACCTTTATGTTTCTCGGTACCGCCAATCAGGCGACCGAGGATATGGGCTCAAGCGCCAAAGAACTGACCAAGCCGATGATTTCCCGTCAGGGTATGGGGATTGACATCCGCCAGATAGCCGACGCGGAAAAGGCCGACTACCTGTCGCGTACCTTAAAGCACCTGACCGGCGTGCCGGCATACCACGTTTATATGATGGATCCGGAAACGTTTGACCGCAATCCCGAACAGCTTGCCGAAACGCTGATGTATTTCCGCACTGTCGGGCTGACGCCGGAAGAAAAGAAAAAGATTCCGCAGGAAGAATTGTTTAATATCCGGCATATAGACCGCACAATTAAAGTTGCGACGCAATACGGAGCCCTGCTTTCCGAAGCCGAAAACATCATCACCAAAGCCGCCAAGGACGAAACGCTGCCCGAACGCTATACCTCGTATCTGGAAAATCAGGCAGTCGTTGACCTGCGTTATGTGTTCAAGCTTTATCAGCACGCCAAGATTGACCAGCCGCGCGGCAAGTCGTCCGGCGCCGGGATTTTCTCCAAGCTCGGCCGCGCCGTCAAGCCGCAGACGCAGGAAGAGGTGGCGTGGGAGCTGAACAAGCGTATTGCCCGCCGAGAAAAGGAACAGCTTCTGGTGCGCGGCACAAGGCTTGAAAACGAAGTCGCCGTCAAATTAAAGGATATGATAATCCCTGACAGCATCAACAGCCTGTTGCGTGATTCGGAAGACCGCAAAGCGGATTATGAAAAGATTGAGGGGCTGTGGAAGTCTTTGCAGCAGACGGCCAAAGGGTTGAATTTTGAATTTGCCGGCTATGTCGGCGAAGATTCCGTTGCCAAGACTTACAATGCCCGCCCCGAAGACCTGCCGAGCGTTGCTCTTGACGAGATTAAGGAAGTGCTGATAGCGTCCATCCGCGAGGAGTACAAGGACGAATTGCAGGGGCAGAAACTGTCCGCCGAAGACGTGTTTGACGACAATACGCTGCTGGAAGCGACGCAGATGCTGGCCAGGGAAAACGAGGGGCAGAGTATTTTCGTCCCGAACTATGATTTGGAAACCACGGCCGAAAAGCCTTTGAAACAGGTGTATATGGCTCCGGTTCACGGCGAGGGTGCGAGGATTGACCGCGAGAGCCTGATTAATGCCAACCAGTTTGCCGACAGCTTTATCATCAAGAGTATGCGCAGCCACAATATCAAAAAATATGCCAAAGAGGCGCCGCATCTGGATGTTGATGCGTATCTGGAAGAGCTGGCGCAATACGGCGAGGACTGCGTAAACAACGGAAAAATGAGCTGCGAAATTGCCTCTGACAAAAACGACGCCTTTTTCACCACCGTTGTCTTTGTCAATGACCGCGAGAACCAAAAGACCGGAGTCGCCGGAATAGTCTATAACAAAGCCAATCAGAATACGTTGATTCTGGCCGACTTTGACGTCAGCGACGACGATAAGGCCAAATTGAGCAAAAGCGGCGTCTTTTACGTCAACCTGAACGAGGTCAACAAGACCGGCGAATATGAAATTATCGGCAATTACCTGAGCAAACAGACGATGATGCACGAAGGGGTTACCAATGCGCATGTCGTATCGTCGCTGATGCTGCGCATTGACACAGAAATGGGAATGGGCAGCAGCGGGGATGAAAATGCCGTGGAATTTTGCTATTTTCTGCAAAATATGGGCGAAAACGAAAAGCAGAACATTGATGCTTTGCAGTTGACGAACGTCGAATACGAAAAAGGCCTGCCGGTAAAAGCAGCATTGAACAAAAAACTGAATGGGAGATAAGTATTATGGAAAAGCGTTATGACAAAGGGCAGATAGAAACCGTCGTGCTGCAGGCTGTATTGGCCCGCCCGTATAAGGAATTCGGCGGCTGCCGGATATATCCGATTCATGCCGAGGGGGAAGAGGCCGTCGTCAAAAATCTTGCGGGCAGCCGTGAGGTAACGACGCTTGCCGAGCTGGAAGATGCTGTCAATGCGCCGGAAGTGGCAAACGTTTTTATCGGCCGTTTTGCTGCCGTTACGTCCAAAGGGATGAAAAACGTCTTGTCCCGAACGTCGCTGGCAAAAGATATTTTCTGCGCGTTTGAAATCAGGGAATAAGAAAAACGGGGGTGGCGATGAAACTGGAAATAACCAATCCGCAAAGCCCTCTGCACTGCAGCGTCATGCTGCAGGAGCGCCGCAAGTCCGGCGTTCCGTTGACGCCGGATTTCTGCCGCGAAATTCTGACGTCGTCCGCTAACCAGAGCGTTGCCGGAAAACTGCTGGATATGATAGAGAACCGTTTATCTGCCGCGCCGCTGGAGATAGACGCATACCTGCCTTATGTTGAAGCGATGGTTTCCCGGACGGTCGCCACGCCGAAAATTATCGAAAAAGCAGCCAACCTTGTCAATGAATTTTTCCCGTATGACAATTATACTGCCGAAGAATACGCTTTTGCCTGTCGCTTTGCGGCATTGAAAAAGCACACTGCAAATTCGGCATGCATTGCGCAGAAACTGTTGAAACGCGTTAAAAACGGCGTCCGCGGTGATGCCGGGACGGTATATAACCCCGAAAATCCCCGTTTTAATCTTGATGCCGGCATTTACTCGGCATATCCTGAAAGGCTGGCTCCCGATATGGTACGAATGCTGCGCGGCTTTTGCCGGAGCGGCAGTATCCGTACCGATACACTTTCCGGCCCCGGTATCCAATCCGACACCCCCTCCAACCCCGGCTCCGGTATCCAATCCGACACCCCCTCCAACCCCGGCTCCGGTATCCAATCCGACACACCCTCCAATCCCGGCCTCGGTATCCGTCCCGATACACCTTCCGATTTCGGTATCCGTCCCGGCCTTTATGATGACGCACCGTCTGCTGCCGATATCTTTCTGATGGGGGAAATGGGCGATTTGCTTGCTCCATGTGCTGCGGGGCTGCTGCAATCCAATCCCGGCGACATATTTGATGTTGTAGCCTGGCTCGGCATGGCGGCGGCGGAATTGTCTTCTCCGGCGCAAAAAGATGCCTGTGCCGGCTGCCAGAAGCGTATTTTGTACGCGCTCCGCAATGTGCGGGAAGTGCCGCCCGAAATGCTGCATGGCGAAAAGGCGTTGTTCCCGCTGCTGCTTGATGCAGTCGGTGTCCGTCCGGCAGACAGGGAATTTCCCGCTTTAGCGCGCCAGGGAAAAGAGATTTACGCCGGGTTCTTGCCTCTGATGTGCCGGTTTCATTTTGTCGAGGCTTTTCTCCCCCGGCTTTTGGAACAGAGGGTTAACGTGAGGGCATGCCTGCAGGAGGAAAAATATCAGGGAACGCCGGAACTGCTGAATGTCAGCCTGCCGGAGCTTGCTTCCCGTGCCGGAAGCGTTGACGAAGCCGCATGGCTGCTGCATGAATGTTTTGCTTTCCGGGTCTGCCGCAATACTGTAACGCAGTGGCTGCGTTATCCGGAAACCTCCGGAGCCCGCCTCTATGAAGACTATCTGATTGCGCAAAAGGAAGGGAACGCGACTGTCAGCGAGCTTGCTGCCGCCGTCAACCGCGGTGCATTGTCCAACTTTCGCCTGATTGCCCTCGCCAATCGCGAGCCTTTTGTAAACAAGCCGCGGACAGATTTGCGCGATAACGGGCTTAAAGCGCTGTTGAACGTTTATTGCGAAGCTTACGCCCGCAAAGCGGAACCCCCGGAAGACGTTTACAAGTCGATTTATAATGTGCGTTTCGGCAAAAGCGGACGGCTGGAGCAGGATCCGCGCAAACCGCTGGAACTCTTCCGTCTGGCTGTTGCGAAACTGGGATATAAGCGCCAGCCGCCTGAATTGGCCAAACTGACGCGCCCCGGCTGCGGATATAACCGTCTGCTGCTGAAAAAGCCGTTTACGCGCTGACCTCGCAGTCTCAGCTCCCGCAGAAGCTCCGGTGCTGTGTCGTCCCGTCCCAGGCTTATATGAAACAAACGCCGGCCTTGCCGCACGTTATCAGGGCAGGACAGGAAAGACAATTGAAAAAGGAAAGGAACCCCAATGTTGCATCCGATATTGGTTACCGCAGAAAAAAGCCCGCTGCTGACGGCGGCGGAAGTGATGAAACATCGCAACGAAAAGCGTCCGTTGACGCCGGATTTTTGCCGCGGCATATTGGCGTCGTCCGGCAATCCGGGCGTTGTTGCAAAATTGTTGCAGCGGATAGAAATGCACCTTGCCGATTATCCTGAAGAAACATCGGCATATGTGCCGGTACTTGGCGCATTATGGTTTCGCTCCCGCCATCATGCCCGAAATATGGAGGTGGTGGCGCGTATCTCCCTGAACGGTATTTCAGCCTCTCTGGCGGCGGCAGCTCCTGTGCTTTCCGCTCCGGCATCGCCGCAAGACCAAAACGCATCCGCTGCGGTTTCGATATTTCCTGCTTCGGCATCTTCTCAAAATATGACGGCATCTTCTCAAAATACGACGCCATCTTCTCAAAATACGACGGTCTCTCCTCAAAATACGCCTGCTTCTGTTTTCAAAGCCGCCGCTATGGCTCAGGGAACGGAAGCGGAAAGCGAATTGGCCGCGCTGCTGATGATGTCGGAAAATCTTTCTCCGGAGCAAATGGCGGAAGTGGAAAAACTGGCGCGCAGGCTTCCGCCTTTACCCGTTTTGACGCTGAAAAAGCTGGAAGAAACCGTTTTTTTGACCAAGTTGGCAGAAGACGGCTGTCATGATGTAAAAACGGAAGTAGCAGCCAGAACCGAAGGCAATCCGGACCTGACATTCCGGGCGCAGCAGATTCTCGCCCGGCAGGGTAAACTGCAATATGATGAAAACTGCAGCGATGCCTGGAACTTCTGCGCTATGGGGGTTCTGAATATGGGCGAGCTTGGAGACTATCCGGCTTCGGAAATGTATAACCGCCTGATGCAACAGCCGGATTGTGAGATGCAGGATTATCCTTTGTCCGTTTTGGCAGGAATTGGGCATATCCGCTGTTCCGAAGGATTTGCCTCGGAACAGCGCCTTCGGGTTTTGCACCTGGTTGGGTTGTTGGAGCAGGGGAATAAGCCGGTGCGTTGGCTGCAGTATCCGGATTTGTGTTATAAGGCTGTGTCAGGATTATCGGTATCTCTGGCAACCGGCGGAGTTTGCCGTTCGGGAATGCAGGACGAAGGCATAGCCAAAGAATTTTCCGCCGTTTTTTCCCGCCTGCTGCATATCTACAGCCGTGATACGGAAACCGGCGTAATTCCCCGCACGGAAACAGATGCCGAAATTCCCAGTGTATCCAAGTGTCTTGGGCTTTTGCTTGAAGCTCAGTGCGGCCGCAGGGAGAAAGATGCGGATTTTGTCGCGGATATCGCCGTAAACTATTGGCTGTTACGGCAAAGCGACCTGCTGGCATTAACTTTCGATTACGCCGCCTCCCGGAACGTTCTGGATAAAATAGTTGATGAAAAATCGGGGCTGAACGTCTATCAGCTGCAAAAACCGCCGGCAGAATATCTTTCTCAGATAAAGTCATCTCGGAAAATGTATGATTTTCTGAAAGGCTTTCGTGTCCATGCCGATGAAGAGCAGACGATTGATGATTTTCCCGAGTTGGCATTAAACAATATTGCCGCCCATGATTTTTTTCGCAAGGGAGAAAATCCGGAAATTTCAACCCGCCGGCTGCTTGTCGCTGCCGATACTAATTTTGAAATAGCCCGTCGGCTGTTTGAAGAAGAAGGAACCCTCGACCATTCAAAGAAAATAAAAGAATTGATGTTGGAAACGGTTCATGGGCTGGTGCGCAATTTCGAAATCGCCCGGCAATTGGCGTACAAAGGCGCCGATGATATTTATGAGCGGCTTGCCGCTTTTTGCGCTGACGAAAAATACCAATATGCAAAAGAAGGGTATAACAGCCACTATGTTGCAGCCGTATTGATAAACCACCGTGTCAGCGAGAATAGTCCTTTGCAGGATTTGAGTTTTGCCAAACCACAGAAAGCTGCCGGAATTTTAGCCAAAATTCGTGCCGCACAGCTTCAGCATACCGTTGCTCCTTCCGCAGATGCCGCTGCCGTTTCGGCTTCATCTTCAGCCATTGCCTCCAATTCAGCAGTTTCCCGGAGAGGGCATAATGCCGGAGCCGGTGTTTGTTCCCCGAAGCCCGAACCGGGCGCAGAGCAAAAACAGGAACAGACAGGGAACCTGTTTTCCCGCATAAAAAATCAATTGTTGAAAAGACGGCAGCACGGCCGCTGGTAATATACCGCCGCTTTTTTTCGTCGCCTTTATTTGCGGCACCTGCTTTTATCCATCGTCTTTATTTGCGGCTGCCGCTTTTATTCGCTTTCTTTATTTGTAGCCGCCGCCTTTATCCGCTTTCTTTATTTGTGGCTGCCGCTTTTTTTTACCACCTTTATTTGCAGTCTTTTGTCGTACTGCATTTTACAAAATTAATTTCTGCCCGATAGCTTTTTGTTTAAGAGCGTCGAAATATTATTGAAATAATGCTGCGTAATAGTGGGGATGGAAACCGGCTCAAGTTTCTGCCGCAGTTCGGCGCGTTTTTCCAGTTCGCGCCTGATTCTGGTATCGGCTTCGTCGTCAATCCAGGCCGTAACGTCAACATACCATCCGCCTTTACCGAACCGGGCACGGCGCCTGTCGCGTAAAACGTTGGAAAACGTATTCTCGTTGCCCCAGTGATTGTTATTGAAAGCGCAATAGGTATAGGCGTCCTGCGATGCCGTATTCATCGACGGGAAAAAGCCGTTATAATGCTGGTTGCCCGCGGCGTTTCTTCTGAAACCGCTTTGCAGGATAGAATTGGGATGGTTACGCATATGGTCCTTGATGTCGCGTTCCAGATTTTCCGAATAGATAATGCGGTTGGAGTATTTTTTGTATATATCCCGCATACCGGTTGTACTGTGAGCGCTGATTTTGCATTTTTCAATAATGCTGCCGACGGCTTCGCCGACAAAGCTTTCGGGATTTTCCTTTTTGAAGATTTCGTATGCCTGGCAGAAGCTGGCCATACTCATTCCCGCGCAGTAAAGCCCGCGGTCGATTTTACCGTAAATTCCCTGCCGGGCAAGGGCTTTGTTTGCAGCGTCAAAAGCTTGGCGCTTTTCTCCGTAAGAAAGCCTGATAACATTGTTGTAACTGCATTGCGCATAAATTTTGCAAAACGTTTCCATATCCTTTTGTTTTTGGGCTTCCATGATTTCTTTTTCGTTATCGGCATTGGTGGTTTCATGGGATATTTCCGTCAGAAAAGGGTTATCCGCAAACAGATTGAAATCTTCATTGTCCAGCATAGGAATGCCGGTCTGTCCGTCTAAATCAAGCGTCGGCTCATAAGCAAAACTCGAGTTGATAACCGCCTGTCGGGCAATTTCTTCGGCATTTGCTGCGTCATAAGGAACCGGCATATTGAACTGGCTTTGCTGGATGGCAGCATACAGGTTGTTTTCCTGCGTCTGGTCAGATGCCGTTGCGTTAATTGCCGCAATCATTTCGTGCCAGTCATCGGTATTGACGTCCCGGCCGAGGCTCAGGTTTTCCAGAGCCTGTCTCTGGCTGTCTGGCAGCGTTTTCCCGTTTAAATCATAAAAATCGGTTATCGTGGAGGCGATTGCGGCAACGGAACCGCCTTTGTCCTGGTTTTTCATCAGGGCATAATACAGATAGGCGCCCATACTGCGGTTTTGGATATAGGCAATGCCGTATTTGTCGAATATCTCGGTTTTGGCGATGATGCGCGCTTCGTCAAACGAAAGGCTGCCGTAGCTGCCGACGTGGTAAAAATTGGCCGTGGCTTTTTGGTTGCGCATAAACTTGGCATACAGTTCTCTGCTGACGCCGTATTTTCCGCCGCTTCCGTATGTTTCGTTGCTTTTGCTGAAACAGAGGTTGAAAAAGTCAATATTCGGGACGTTGTGCAGTTTGTCGTTTTGAATGAGCGGTACGGGGACTACATAGTCCGCTTCGTTAATAGGCTGCTCCGGCGGGTTCATAAACGCGCTCCAGCTCAGGTCCGGCTCGGCTATGGAAAAATCCTGTGCCTGAAGGCCAAAGGCTTCGTTGACGCTGGCATAATAGGTCGCCGCCTTGTTCAGAACTTCCTGCGGCAGGGTAAACGTGTCGGTAGTCATGGAAATTTTGCTGAAATCAAAAGCCGGGCCGGCATTTTGCATGCCTTTGAAGCCGAGATAGCCCATTCCGGCCAGCGGAATGCTGATAGCTGCATACTTCAGGGTCTTTTTGCTTTTTTCACGGACTTTCTGCTTAAATTCAATAATTTTAGCTTTCTTTTCCTGGCGTTTTTGTGTTTTATAATTTTCGACATTCAGCGTAATTGTCCTGATTTTTTGCTGTGTGCCGAGCTCTAACCCTTCTGCCGTCTTGACCGGCTGCATCTTTACCGTCTGTTTCGGTGCTTGTTGCTCTTTCTGTTTTGGCGCAAAAAGCTTCCGCGCTTTTTCTGCCGTCATTTTGACGGGAGCGGATGCACTGTGGTAAACGGCGGCAATGGTTTCGATAATCGCCTGCTTTGTTCTTCCTGCCCGGGATTTTAAGCGTCCCAGCCATGAGCGGAATCGCGCCTTCCGCAGAGCCTTCTGCTGTTGTTTCAGTTCTTTGCGATGCTGCTTTTCGGCCTCTTTGCGTTTTTTCTCGCTTTCCTTGCGTTGTTTTTCGGCTTCCCGCCGTTGTCTGGCCAATTCCTTCTGCTGTTGTTTCAGTTCTTTGCGGCGCTGCTTTTCGGCCTCTTTGCGCTTTTTCTCGCTTTCCTTGCGTTGTTTCTCGGCTTCCCGACGGGCCTGTTTCTGCTGTTTTGACTCTTGTACGCGCTGCTTGTCCGCCGGTTGCGGCGCATAGGCGTCACTTTGCCTTTCGCTGTTTCGGCTGGCGGAGTTTGTCGTTTGGCTTTGCCGGGAAGAAACCGATGTCTGCTCATAATGTTCCAAGAAATCTTTCAGGTTGCCTTTGTGGCGGGACAAAGCCATGCGAAAATCTTTTGCCGCCTGTCCGTGCAGGCCGAATGTGTCAAGCGTCCGTTCCAGATAAACGAAATTAGCTTTTTTATTGAGCGCTTTGGCATTTTGCTCTAAAAGGGAACGGCCGTTTTGGTTGTCTTTGTAGCGGGCAAATTCGGCAAGCAGTTTGGCTGCTTTTTTTTCTCCTGCCGCAGCAGCATTCTCCGGCTGCACTGCCGCCGTTCTGTCGGAAACAGGCGTTCTGCCGGAAACGGACGTCCTGTCGGCAGCAATCGTCTTGTCAGTACTGGCGACATTTCGGGTTGTCGCTGCTACCGTATTTTCGGCTGCAACTGCCTGTAATTCTGCCTGTAATTCGGCAAAGCGTATTCTGCCGGCCTCGTCGCGCGCAGCCTGAAGCATTAGCGTTCCATTGCTTGGGTGGAGAGGAGAAAAGGCTGCCATTGCCTCCGCTGCTGTTTTAACGGCATCATTGTCAAAGGCAAGCTGCAGAAACTCTTTTTGGTAGTCTGAATTTTTCAAAGCTTCGCCGATGTTGCCGGCGTCCTGAAGCTGGTTCGCAAGGTCTTGGGGAGAAATCGCAAACGCATAGGCCAACCGCTCAAACTTGTCCCGGTTGCGTTTATTGTGCAGGTCTTTGACGCTGAAATTGTATTCTTCCTCGATTTTGGCAAAGGCTGTTTCGGCCATTTTTTCCGCAAGCATCTGCCGGTGAACTTCTCCGGTCAAAACCATGCGGGCTTTGCCGAGCGCCATAAAGGCGGGAATATTGTCTTCTCTGGCAAACTGTTCCTGCAGGCTTTTCAGGCGGTCTTGGCGCTCATGCAGATAGTCTTTGACCCGTTCGTCGTAATTGCGGGCGGCCTCAATATATTTGTCGGGATTTTTCCTGAAATCCTTTTCCTTGAGCGAAATTCCGAGAAAGCGGCATTTTTCCTGCAGCTCTTCAAAATATTCTTTGTCCAATCCGTCGTTTCCTCTGCTAAAGCTTGGCATCCAAAACCTCAATTCAGTTTTTTAAATCAAAGTATAAGACCTTTATACCATGTTATAAACAAAAAATCAACATTATTTGTGCGCATTTTGGCAATTTTTTTTGAAAGCCGGTTAAAAAGCGATATGCAGGCAAAAAAAATCCCCGGAGCACGCATGTTGCAATGCAGTGTCCGGGGATTAAAAAAAGCTACTTGCTGCCTGACTTATACGTCCTGACCGTTCCGTCGGGAGCCGTAAGCGTCAGGGTGTAGCGGTCTTGGGAATAGCTGCCTTTGTAGCCGTTGACCGTAGAGGAATAACGCTTGTTGACAATATTCTTCCAGCCCAGGATTTTGCAGGTAAGGACGTCGACGCCGGCAATCAGCGAGTTGTCTTCCGCATACCATTCAATTCCGCCGTCAGCGGCGTCAACTGCGCGGGCAAGCCTGAATGCGGCTCCGGCACATTGCTGTGCTGCGGAATTAAAGCCGGTATAGCCGCTCTGCACATAGGTCATTTCCTGAGGAAATGCTTCTTCATAAGCGCAGACGCCGAAACTGTACCCTTCTTCAAAACGGATGACAACGGCTTTTTTGGTGATGTTGCCTTTGTGGCTTAATCCGTCGACGTCAAGCACGGCGGTAACCGCAAAGTCAAAAATTTTGCCGTGTCCGGGAACCGGGTCGGGGTTGGGATCCGGCTCTGGGTCAGGATCAGGGTTCGGATCGGGCGAGCCGCCTTTTTTGACCAGCAGAGTAACGACGGAAGCGCCGAAACTCTTTCCAAGCAGGGAAACTGTCGCCTCCGTGGTGTTTTTGGCAGAATTTTCGCCGTTCGGGATTAGGCTGTGCGTTTCATTGAAAACTGCAGTCAGGTCAAACCCGAAAGTCTGCCCGTCGAGGGCGTACCCTGCTTCATAGGCGGGATAACTGAAAACATCGCTGAAAGCGTCAGAACCGTTACTGAAACTTATCGTCTGCGTAACCGTTCCTTTTTTG
>ULQG01052472.1_pt1 | contig 52180 bp, 57 predicted proteins | sample 1954251 | NCBI WGS metagenome assembly ULQG01 (sample SAMEA4835649, study PRJEB28245) | human gut metagenome | biome: gut microbiome; material: fecal sample | place: Denmark | collected 2008 | reverse complement strand
TTTTTTGCGGAGAAAAACTAGTCTAATCTCCGCATATTTTGCGTAGATTATAGCTCTATACAACAACCTACAAAATTTTACCGATAGGGAATTTTTTTATTCAAAAAAATTTTTTGTGATTAAAATTTACCGATAAGGAAATTTATAAAAGCCTTATTCTATTTTAGATTTTTACCAATATTAGGTGTTTTCTAAAATGATAATGGAATGATAAAATAAAGTATTTGTTGACTTATCTTAAGATGTTAACTATATTAATAATAAATCTATGCAAAATTTTAGCAAAGAATGGTGATTATATGTTGATAGGTTTCAAATTTAGTAATTATAAAAGCTTTAAAGACAGTGTTGAGTTTTCAATGGAACCATTAACAAAAAATGGAGCTATTAGTAATGCTGTTGAAACTGCTTATAGAAAAGCACCTTGGGTTTATAGCTCATCGGCAATTTTTGGAGCTAACGCCTCTGGTAAGTCTAATTTTATTGAAGCAATAAACTACTTTCAGCATTTAATGGAGAGTAGCTACTTAAAAAGATTAAATGAATCAATGGAGCTTCCCTCATATAAGCTTTGTGATGAACAAGAAAATTCAAAATTTGAATGTGAATTTATTAAAAATGGAATAGCTTACAGATATTTTATAGAATTAAATGATACTGAAATTGCGAAGGAAGAAGCTTTTTACACCGAACTTTCAGAAGATAAAAGAGAAAAGTGTTTGTTCAAACGGTCATTAGAAGATTTTGTCAGCCCATATGGTTTGGATAAAGAATTTGCAAAGCAAACCTTAAAAAATAGGCTTTTGATTAGTGAATTGGTGAATAATAGAAATATTCAAGACCAACATATATTGAATATATATAATTGGATAGTTATGGATATTGCAGTTCTTTCAACCCCGTATGAATTAAATTTAAGAAGTGATATTGCTAAAAGAGAGCTTGATTTAGAAGAAAAAACAAAGTTTTTAAACAAGGCAGATATTCATATTGATAGATTAGTTTCTAACAGAGATGGGCTTTTTTCTATACACAAAAGTGAAAGCGGGAAAGAAGTCGCATTCAATTTTGAAGAAGAGGAATCAGAAGGAACAATTATTTTATTGGCTTTATCTGATGATGTATTACCTGTATTGGAAAATGGTAAAATACTTTTTGTTGATGAGCTTGATAAATCTTTACATCCTCATTTAGTAAAATATTTGGTAGGATTATTCAACAATCCAGAAACAAATCCGAAAGGAGCACAACTTATCTTCACTTCTCACGCTCACTATTTGATGGATGGAGAGCATCTGACCAGAGACCAAATTTGGTTTGTATCCAAGGAAAATGGTTATTCCAGCGATTTATATTCTTTGAGTGATTTCAAACAAATCAAAAGAAAAAAAGGTGCTTTTTATAATGAATATATGTATGGCATCTTTGGGGCTATTCCCAATATCAATGGAGACTAAACGATGGCAAGGACTCAAAAAAATAAACAATTACGCCCCTTGCATCTGTTTATTTGTGAGGACAGTAAATCTTCAAAATACTATATGCAGGGATTAGGGAGAGCCAAAGGTATTAATATTAAAGCCGAAGAAGCAGACGGGACAAGCCCTGCAAATGTTTTAAGAAGTGCAAAAGAAAAGCAGAAACTATTTAAAGACAAAGGAACCGTACAAATTTATTGTCTTTTTGATAAAGATGATTGTGATGATGAAAAGTTTAAGAAAGCTATTCAGCAATGTAGAAAAGCAGGTTTTGTAGATGCTGTTTCGGTTCCTTGTTATGAATATTGGCTTTTATTGCATTTGAAGAAAACCAATCAGCCGTTTAGAGATGCCAAAGAATGCTGTGAAACATTCCAATCCGAATATAATAGAAAATTCCAAACCCAGTATACAGTTAAGCAATTGAAGGCAAAAACAGATATTTTTAATGATTTGAAAAATAATTTGGATTCTGCAATTGCGAATGCTGATAATTTGGAATTAGAAGAAACTGTTTGCCCTTATACCAATATGCATCAGGTAATTAAGGGGATTTTGGGCTAATAAGATAAATAAGGATTACATGGATAAATTTTCTAATGATTATCCTTATAGTTAATTAGTTTTTTATGCTATTTTTAGAGTTTTAATTTCTTTTATGACATGTTCTGGTAAACCGATACTTTCAGGCGGAAATCTTACTAGCCAACTTTTAATCTCTTGTTCTGACATATTGCTACTAGGTATTTTCTCTCTAATTATGCTCGCAGATAATCGAGATAAACCTAATGAAAGTAAATTCAGTGTAGTCTTAGATGCTGCTCCCATTTCTAAGAATAGTGGTAGATTAGGAATAGACTCTATATAATCAATAAGATTTAAATCCACCAAAACTTGTTTTAAAATTGAAATATAACATGAAGTTAGATTAACATATTCAAATCTTACATCTTGTTCAATGGTTTCTAAGGTATCTCTGATAACAACCGCAATATTAGGTTGTCCACGCTTAGTTTTTGTTTTTTTATAGTCATATGCATTCTGTATCAATTGTGGTAAAGGAACCCCTTTCATCCATAATAAAGCAGTTGCAGATAATGGTGTCGCAACTGAAAATGCTACATTTCTATTAAAACCTTTTATATGCATAAGTGCTCTGGCAAATGTGAATTTCAGACTTTCTCTTGAAATATCAAATTCGCTAAGAGGATGTATTGGAACATATCTTTCAACACCTTTCTTAGTTATGTTCTTGTATAGATAATCGTAAAGGCTCTGTTGTTTATTTGGCGAAATTGTATTGTTTGTTTCAGTTATTTCCCTTGGCAAAGTGATAGTTTCCGCAATTTCTTTAACCAAGGTTTTTATGCTATTTTTACTCTCCGTGTCATTTTGAATAGGTGATTTAAGTAGAGTGTCATCAAGACAACCATTTCTGTAATCATTAAACAATTTTACAGCAGCAGCTTCTATATCAGTTTCATTATCTAATTTACTTGTTTCATTTCTCATATATCGAATTAAATCATTCATATGTTCTTTAATGACATTGTTAATTGAAGAATCTACGGTTTTAGTTTTCCCCTCTTCTAATGGCTTAGCTAACCAACCATCATAATTAATAATATAAATGTTTCCACAAAACTCTTTCCCGAGCCGACCAGCTCTTCCTGCAAGATTCCAGAAATCAAAGCTATTCATAGGAATATCTCTATGAGTATTATCTTCTTTTTTAGCATAAATATTTCTACCTGTTGTAGGATTCAATATAAACATATTTTTTGCTGGTAAGTTAACACCATGTAATAATGTTGGGGTACACACTAGAAATTTTAAATCTCCATTTTCAAAAGCATTTTCAATACTCTTTCTAATGATTGACGGCATTGTACCGTAATGAAAACCAACGCCTGATTCAACAGTTTTAGCTAGTATATAATGTTCATGTACATGATACTTTATTAATTCAGATAATTCTTTTAACTTTTTCTTATTAAGATTTTCGGGATTCATGTGGTAAGATATTTTTAATGCAATATCTTCTGCTGATGCTTTTCCTGTTGCATAAACAATTGATTGTTCATTAGAACCCAACAAATATGCAATATTTGCTAAATAATCTTTTTCTGATGATAAATCTAAATTCGATTCTAATGTGCCAATATTTTCGATATTTCCTTCATTATATGATTTAATTGATAATTTTCTTGGTAAAATAGGATTGGTATCAACCATGATTATATTTTGAGCTACTGTGGCTTCTGGTTTTTTAGGCACATCAAAGTTTGAAATATTAAAAATTATTTTAAAGATATCTGGATTAGTTATATAAGGTGCTGCAAAGATATATTGTGGCTTTTTCCTTTTTTGTATTTTTTCAATAACTGTTTCAAGCTTTATTCCTCTTGCTCCACTGGAAATAAGGTGGGCTTCATCAACAACTATAATATCTGCATATAAATCGGAATTAGGGTTGATTAGAAGTTCAAGGCGCTCCTGTGTAAGTATAAATAATTTTTTCTTTGCAATTAAATCTTCTGGCAAATTAGGTATTGTACTTATGAATAAATTATGAATATTAGCTTTTTCAACCATATTTTGAAATTCCGTTTGAACTTGGTTTATTAAAGCTCTGGTTGGTACGATGTAAATGACACAGATTTCTTCATTATTAACTAACTGTGATAGAACATATTCTTTGATAATAAAAGATTTTCCAGCCGATGTTGGAGCACTTATAGCAACAGATTGTCCCGTATTAAGTGTTTTCCATAAATCTGTTTGAAAATCTGTGAGTACCAGCTCTTTGCTCAATACAGAATTTACCGTATTGCTTTCTTTATGGCCTAATAAGGAATAGCACAATGATGTGGGGATACCTTCGGGTAGATTATATTCTCCGTTAAACATTTTTATTGCTGGAAAATTTCCCAACTTTGTCAGAATAATGTATAGAATGTTATACAATCCATCATGTGTATCAGAACATATATGATATAACTCTGTAATAATTCTGTATGCCAACATCCTCATTTTTGTGTCATCAACATCCGCAAGAATACTAGCACTCTCAACTAATTGACAGATTTCTTTATCATTAAGTTCAAGGTCTTTTAATTCCATACCTATACTTTTTGCCAAAGAAAGTTTATAAAGCCTGTTTTTTTGCTCCTGAAATTCACTGTTATTTATAATTCTATTTTTGAGCTCAGTTAAAATCATATGACATTCCTAATTTATCATAAAAAGCTTTCCTAAAATCTATTACAGAGGGAAATGGAAGTAAAAAGAACTGAATGTTAATATCGTGTGCATTATAATCTTTTACTCCGTTTTCTATATAGTTGCAGATTACTTTGGCTTGTTCTTTATATTCTTTTTCAAAATAATCTTTAACCTTTTCAGGGGGAAGAGTTTGTATTTTTTCATACTTATTAAAGTCAAAACCAATAAAACAGCTAAATATAATTTTCATATTCTTGCTTTTAGTTGAGTAAGGGTCTAAATATTCTAATATTCCTTCTTTTAGATTATCATCTTCAATATTTATAAAACTTTTTATAAGCCGTATTTCATTTTCTTTTTTACTTTTATCTTTGGCAATAGAACAAATTGAATTAAAAGCTTCGGATACAGCATTAGAGCATTGCTGATACAATTTAGCTTCTCCTAAATAAATTGATAAAGTTCCATCATTATATCCGACATGAATTCCATCGGCACCATGGACGGGCATTTGTGAGTTTGTTTTTAATTCCATCTTAGCTACAATTTGTGGTGCTTTCATTATTGTCTCTAAGAATACAAATAGTAACAACTCTGCGGGTTCTCCTGACGTTTTTGCTTTTTGAAGTTTTAATTTATGAACTTGTATGAATAAATTTTTAGCTCGTTCATGTAATTCTAAGACAGCAGAAGTTATCTCTTCATGAGTTTTTGCTTTCCGTAACGTTTCAGAGATTTCTTTTTTTCCTAAACAAAAGTAGATTAATTTTCTGCTTAGAAAATCAATTAAATGACTATCTTCATAACGTCCATCAGTAAAGTCCCAGTAAAAAAACTCACTTTTAATTCTTGTGCTACAAAAATTAAAATCGCAATAAACTTTTTTTATCTGCCACTCGATTTGACTATTGTCTGTGAGCAATTTTAGTATATCATCTTCATCAAAAGAAGTCATTATCTTCCCTTAAACTGTTGTAAATTACCTTAATAATAACTTATGGAAAACATAATACAAGCATTTAATGAAATAAAGCTAATGGGGTTTAATCCTTTATTTTTATTGCAAATCAGACTATACTCTATTTTTACATTTGTAAAAGTGTAAAATCTAAATCATTTTTCTTGACAATTTTACAAGTGTAAAATATATTCTTAAATATGAATTTTACATATTTAGGATTGAATGATGATTTTTAACTATATAAGAGTTTCTACAACTGACCAAAATACTGAACGGCAGTTAAGGGATGTTGTTTGCGACAGGGTATATGAAGAAAAAATTAGTGGTAAGGATACCAACCGTCCCCAATTACAGGCAATGCTGTCCAATATCCGTTCTGGGGACATCATTAATATTCACGAAATGAGTCGTTTGGCTCGTAATACTCGTGATTTGTTAAATATTGTAGAGGAAATTACCACCAAAGGAGCAACAATTGTTTTTCATAAAGAAAACTTAACTTTCAAAGGTAGTGAAAAACAAGACCCATATCAAAGAATGATGATGACTATGCTTGGAGCCGTGGCAGAGCTGGAACGTTCTATTTTGTTGGAACGCCAGCGTGAAGGTATTGCTGTTGCCAAAGCAAAGGGGAAATATAAAGGCGGTAAAAATAAACTAACCACCGAGCAGGTTGCAGAATTAAACACACTCCACAAGCAAGGAATGCCTATCACTCGTATTGCCAAGCAATTTAAAATAACTCGCCCAACGGTTTATAGTTATTTGGAAAATTAAAGGAGATGCTGACTTCCTTGTTAAATTGATAGCGTAAGAATAGATTGTATGCATTTTTGTGTTAGTTTAAATTTAGTATTAGTTATTCGAAATTTTCGAATAACTGGATTAATTTAATCTATTCTCAGCTTGAACTATCCTAAAATTTCGGATAGTTGAAATATCTTCGAATTCATTATCTGAAAATATCTTTTAATTATCTCCCAGCAGCCAATCCGTAAGGCTTATGATTTTGATACCGTCTTCAGTTGTCCCTGTTTGTAAAATATCGGTTGTCAGAATAACCTTCGGATAACTGTCGCCAATATCCCTCAATGCTTCCAATTCACGTTTGCGGGTATCCTCATTTGTTATTAATTCACTGACCTGATAATATATTTTATCTTCACCTTTGAGGGCAATAAAATCAACCTCTTTATCTTCTATTTTGCCGATATAAACTTTGTATCCTTTTCGTAACAATTCAAAATAGACGATATTTTCAAGGATTCTCCCCGTATCGCTTACTTTTCCTAGTATAAAATACCTTAATCCCGTATCAACCATATAATATTTTTCAAGGCTTCTCAAAAACTCTTTTCCTTTTATATCGTAGCGTTGAGCTGAATAGAAAATAAATGATTTTTCAAGAGCCGTTAAATATTCCTCAACCAAGGCATTATTTTTGCTGGCAATGCTTTTTTCATTATAAAGTGTATTGGTTATACTGTTGGTGCTGCTTTTGTTGGCGATATTATCCGCCAGAAAACGGATAATTTTTTGGACTGTTTTTACATCTTTGCCACTCAGATGAGTTAGAACATCCTTTACCAAAACCGTATTATATATACCGTCCAAAGTTTCGGAAACGCTTTGTTCTTCAAAATTTGTATCTACCAACGGTGGCATTCCGCCAAATTTCATATATTGAGAAAATTTTCGTTCTATACTGAAATCAGCAGGAAAAGTGTAAAATGTCAAAAACTCCTTAAAAGACAGGGGATACATTTTAATCTCAACATATCTTCCAGAAAGAAATGTCGCTAATTCTGAAGAAAGCATATAAGCATTGGAACCTGTCAAATATATATCCACATTCGGCTTCAAGCGTAACGAAGCGACAACTTTCTCCCAAGCTTCAACCTTTTGTATCTCATCTAAAAAAATATAGGTGTTTTGCCCTGAATTATCAGCGATTTGCTTTTCCAATATCTGATTAAGGGCTGGAGCATCCATATTTTCATATTTCATATCTTCAAAGTTTATTTGAATAATATTCTTTGGATTTACGCCATCGGCCTTTAATTTATCAGCAAAACATTCCAAAATTTTGGATTTTCCGCAACGCCTGATACCCGTGATAACTTTGATTGTGTCAAATTTATCTTTCCAAGCCAATAACCTTTCTAAATATAACGGTCTTTCTATCATATATATCTCCTTGAATTTAAATATGCCTCAAAAAAGTTATTTTTTCAAGAGGTTTTTAAGAAAAATCTAAAAAAGTTTTAAAATAATGTGCTGATTATAGTTTATACTAAATTTTTTTGAAATAATAGCTACACAATTCAAAATTATCCGTCCGACTGTGTATGGTTATTGAAAAAAATTAAAGCTCCTAAAATTAGGAGCTTTAAGATAGTTATTAAAATTTTTTAACAAACTCATTTTTGATGTAGATGAGTGTATTAATTAAATCTCTGTATGATTCTGCATCTAATGTATTGATGCGGCACATCTGTTTTCGTCCGAATCTCAGAGTTATGTAATTGGCCTTTTCCTCCATCCCAAATAATGCTCGCTCCAATGCTTGGATGTTAAAAGTTATGTATGTCAGAAAAGCATTCTTTTTCATTTGGTGAGCTGTAAGAGGGTATATTTGGCTTCTACCCTCTCGAATTTCTTTAGAGAAGTTAACGATTTCTGCAGTAGTTGTCATTTTATTTCCTTTCAATTTGTTACTCAACTATTGCAAATTTATATTAAGTATCTATCAAATGACCAGGAAACAAAAAATGTCGCTTTTTAATGTTATTGAATGTTATTTCTTTTTATGTGGAGTTAATTTCTTAAATTCATCAATTGATGATTTATAATAAAAAACACGGTTTCCTCTTTTTACAAATTTAATTTTATCAGGATATTGGCTTCTCATCGTTCGTAGAGATGCTTCTGAATATCCTAAGATTGCAGCTGCGGCTCTGGGAGATAATAGTTCTCCTTTTTCATCATCAATAATTGTTTTAGTGCTTAATTCGTGGGCTTTCTTTTCCCAAAGTAATAATTCATTTTTAACGGCATTACAATAACACTCATCTAGGGCCGCTATTAATGTTCGGATTGAAATTTCAAAATCAGGTATTTTGGCAGGAGAAAAGTTAAAATTTTTAGCTTCAACTTTTAGGGGAAGTTTACAATCTGTAAAATAAAATGTGTTATTGAATGAGACAAATGACAGATTTACTCTGGCAGGGAAAACTCTTTTGAAAAAAGCTACTTTGCTGTTAAACTTAGCTCCTTGAAAGCTCCATAAATAACGAAACCAATCATCATTTTCAGAGTTATCTAAATCATATTGATTGAATAAAAAAGCATATCCATTTGTTTCAATTTGTTCAAAATTAGCATTTTTTAAAAAGTTTGTATCCTCAAAATGTGTCGTTCCGTGAAAACAAGAATTTGCAAACGAAACATCTTCTTTAAATACGGAATTTCTAAAATCTGTATTGCCTGTAAAAGAACACTTTTTAAAATAAACATTCATCTCAAATCTCATATTGGATAAATTTAGATTATGAAATTTACAATTGGTAAATGTTATGTCCTTATATATGTATTCAGTACCGTTTTTGGCATATCGTAATTTTCCAAATAAAAGTTTGATGCTTTTTAAAAATAAATCACTAAAATTTTTGTCTTTAATTTCAATAAAAAAACAATTTGCATCTTGCACTATATTGTTGATATCGTCGTTTGTTATCTTATTTGATGCTGTAAATTGACTTTCAATATAAGCTTCTCTATTTTGTGGAGGGACTGAAGAAAAAAATGTTCTTTCAAAATAATCTCTTATCGGTGCTTCATTATTGAGCATTCTTGTGAGGTTATTTTGAATATGAGGTAATTCCAACCGTTCTTGTTCTTTTAAATAATTGATGGCATCCTTTATTTTTAATTTTTCTTGTGGAGTAAAATGAGTGCGAAAATCGTTTTGGGTTAGTTTACTAGAAAGCGTTTGAGCTGAAGCTATATCTTCATTTAGATTTAGAGCAGCAAGCTTTATTATTGTGCTGCGTAAAATTAATATTTCTCTTTCATAAGGAGTACCATTATACATTATATTATCCTATGTCGTTTTTTATAGGATAAAGAGTAGTATAATGAAAATCAAGAGTGTTTTAATCTCAGCGGAAACAACTTACTCTTTATAAATGGCTTGATAAAAAACCATATATCCAGTTGCCGAAATTAGATTGGAAATGCCGCCTTGTAATTTCCATCCATTTTTTATTTTATTGTTTACAGCTTGAATTAAGGTATCAACAGTATCTGCACATAAAACATCATATTTCATTTTGAATTCCTATTTAATTAATAGTTTTTATTTTTAATTAATTTTTCTTGTTTATCTCTGTTTTTAAAATAACAGATTCAACAATTTTTCTGGCTAATTCTGTTGCATTCCAACCTGCACTGTTAAAGTTATAGGTAGATTTCAGCCCGTGCGGAGCATCTAAAAAAGTGATAAGAGCAGAATCTTGTCCTTGATAACTGAAATGTCCCAAAAACGTTGTAACGACATCATCAGGATTATCTAATTTGTAATCTGTTGCCGTTAGACCATAGATAGGGATGCCTTTAATGTTTATTTTCTTGGCTGTTCCCTGAGTAACATTTTTCCTTAATTCTTCCAATTCTTTTTTACCTGCAGATTTGATGAAAGCAGTATAATCTTCAATAAACTGCTGTGTGGTTGCCAATTTTTCTTTTTTCAAAAGCTTCATAACATTGTTGGGGGTATAAGAATAATCCTTATTATAATCAAAATTTTCTAAAATACTGATGGATGCAGAATTCAAAACTTCATTATTTTTCAAATTTACTAAAATAAAAGCACCTCCTGCGGCATTAAATTTTTCAATTTCTTCCGCCAACACACCATAATTTCTTTTGCAAATGGCCGCATCTGTATTGCAGGTTTCGGCGAACGACTTGTTATTGGCAATTTCCTTATGTAAACAGCTCATCAAAAGCAAAGAAATCACTAAGAAAAATACTTTTTTTACCATCATAGTTTATCAAAGACCTCATCCATCGTTTTAGCAAGTGAGTTAATATCTTTTTTAGATGTGACTCTTTCAAATTTGTCAAAAAATACTGTATCTCTTACAGCACAATGCACCATATTTACCAATAATCTTGCATATATTCCCTCTCGTATAATTTCTTCTGTAGTCTCCTCTTTTTTTATGGAAGAAGGTGGTGTTTTTTTATTTACAGTTAAAACCACTCAATAAAACCATCCGTATCTTCTATTTGTTGTGATACTTCCGTATACATACATTCGCAAATATTATAACTGACGTCATTTTGTGTGCATCGCTCTATAAATCTTTGTTTTTTTCCACACCCCGAAAGGCTCAGAATAACGAGGAAACAAAAAAGTATTTTTTTTGCCATCTTTTCTCTCCGTTATCTAACCATTGCGATGCATTGGTTCTTTTTATTGACATCGGAAATTCTATAACAGACGCCTTTTTGCCTTTTAAGCTTCGCCAAACAGAAATTTTTATCATCAGGATTTGATATACGATAACAATATCCCTCATTATTTTCGGTCTCAGCCAAGCAAGCATATTTCAGGTCTGAATCCGAAATTCTATAGCAATTTGCTAAACAGTTGCTTGCTATCATCAATCCAAAGGCTAATGCAAATAAAAAAGTTTTCATAAAGATTCCTCTAAATATCGTTTAATTCATCCAAAACACTTTGGATATGTTCTTGTTTTTGAGCTTCCTGTTTGCGTTTAGCTTCTTGTTCAAGAGCTTTGCGTTTGGCCTCTTCCGCTTTTTTCTTTTGTGCAATTTGCTTGTTTTGTTTCATTATTGTCTGAGCTCTCTTTTGCATTAATGAATGCAAATCACTATCCTGATTGATTTTATCAATAATAAATTCCAATCCCCCTTTGTAGGCAGCCAAATAAGCAGCAGCCTGAACTTGGCTGGCCTCATATCCATAGTAACAAGCTATGAACTTAAATTCTGTTGCATCTACTTTATGTTTTGCCAACAAATTTCCATTTAAATCATAAGCCGAGGCATCTATTTTAACTGTGTATTCTTCTGTTCCGAATGGGTATCCTAATAAATTAAGGGTTCCTAACGACAGGATAGAGGGGAAAGAACCGAATAAAGTCATCAAAGACCCTTGTTTTCGGTTAACAACTTCCTGTGTAATAATGATATGCCCAATGGGGTTATCGTTGTTTTCCAGATGTTTCATCATTTCGTCATTAACATCTTGAGCGACTGTTTTGAGATGTTCTTGTTTAGGGTCAATTTTGGCACGCTCGCCAACATTAGTTTGGGTGATAACATAAATGTTATCGGGAACATTCAGAGTAAACTCATAATCCTGATATTTTAAAGGAGATATGTTGCTCTTGTAATCTTCCATTGTTATGGAACGACAAGATGTTAAAAACAATATTAAAAAAAGTAGTTTTTTCATTGTTTAATCCTTATACATTATTGTTTCTAATTGTTTTTCCGTTCCATCCCAATTATCAAGCCGATGACCTGGACGAAAGGCACTCATAACGTCACCATCAAGTGTTTTACTATCTCCGATTTTCACAAATGGAAATTTTATATTCCAATTATGTTCTTTTGAATTTTTGTCATTATCTGGCGTTGTCGTTATGACGGAAGAACGAGGAAATGATGAATAATTCTTAGCCAATTTATGAAATATTTTTTCTTTAGCTCTGCAAGCATCACAGTTATCAATAAGTAAAACTATTTGGTCTTTGTTGCTTTTCAAAACGTTAGCAATTTCATCGTGTTTCATTTCTTTGGCATATTTGTAGGCCGTCCATTTATCATCTTTGGATTTGTAAATATCTGCTCTATGCTCTATTAATTTCTTTGCTGCATATAGATTATTTTTAATAGCCGCGTACATAATTGCGGTTCTGCCTTTTTTATCAACTTCATTCAAATAAACTTTTTTCTTCAGCAACAAATCAAGAAAATCATTATCTTGGCGAATAACAGCATACATCAATGGCGTATAGCCGTTTTTATCAATGACATCTGCTGAAGCTCCCAATTTAATCAGCTCTTGAGCAAAGGTCATATCATCTTTGATGAAATGAGCAACAGGATGTTCTCCGTCAATTTTGATTTCATCTAAATCAGAAGAAGCTAATAAAGAGTCCTTAATACCTTTTATATTTTTTGACATTAAAGAATTTTTTAACGTATTCGTATCTTTTATGGTGAAGTTAATACCGTTGCTTAGAACATCTTCAAGTTCTATTGGTGGGATTGAATATTGGCCAACATTTGATGCTTTAACTTGAACTGATAATTTTATTGTGGTTGCTTTAGCATCTTTGGAACAAGTTAATCCATTTTCAATAATTTCCAGCTGATTTTCTTTCAAAGTTTCTTTAACTTTTTCTTCTAAGACCTTGCAATCGGCATTATCTTCGTACCATTGAAAGAGTAAAGAAATATTTTCTCCCTTTTCATAAACAGGTTTTGATATATTTAAAGTCAAACCATATGTCGTTTGTGATGAAGCTTGTTGAAGAGATTGCGGTTTAGTAAAATAATATCTTAATCCCAGCTCTGATTTAAGTAGTTTCTGACAATATTTTTCTAAGAATCTATCAACATAAGGAAATCCCTTATTTTCTAGTACTTTTTCTGATTGAGCAGGAATCTTATTAAAAATATTTTTGCACTTTTCAATCTGTTTTTTATCTTGTCTAATATCTGCATCAAAATATGCAGCCAATCTTCCTTCATCAACAATATCAAAATCTGTATCTGAAATACTTCCATATTGGGTTATTCCCCAACCAAAGTATTGAGCAATTCTACTTTCCATTGTTTGTCTTACCTGCCTATCAAGACGTTTCAAATTTTCCTCATCCTGTCTCATAGTCATTTGAACAAATTCTGGATTTTTATAGATTCGCATTAATTCTGCGTAATTTGCATCTCTACCTAGAATCCTATGGGGAGCGAGAACGGGCGGGTTTGTAATATCAAGTGTTGCGACGCTTAATCCTGAACAAAAATAGAATTGTTCTTTTTCACTCTTATTATCAAAATTTTTGTAAAAACTTTGATATTTATTAGCAACTTTATTTTCGGCAGCCATTATTATTTTTTCAAATTTATGATAGTAGTTAGCTTTCAAATCGCTGTATGAATAAGCAATATTTCCTAATGCAGCAAGTTTATGAACTATAAAATTTGTGTATGGAGGATACAGCCGACAACTTAGCATTCCTCTTTTCATTCCATAATTTTTAATATCTAACTCTTTTTCTGAAATGTTTATTGGTAGTCCATTAGGCGTGAGGTATATAATGTCTTGTCCCCAGCTATTTTCTTTTAATTTTTCTTCTAAATAGAAGGAACTTACTGTAAATAACTGATGCTTATTCAGTTCATCAAATAAAGCTGCAAAAATTTCTATTCTTTCCGCAGATGGTAATTGATTAAATATTTCTTGAATATTTTTTTTAAAATTTTCTACCTCTTTAAAATAAACTAATACAGCATCTAAGTCATTGGCGTTAATATCATTACCATTATTAAGCTCAGTCCAAATCAATTTATAGTAATCTTTTACGGATGATGATGAAAATTTTTTCTTAGAAACAACTACATACGATGTACTATCAACAGAAGAATTTTCTGAACTATAATTTCCGCTCGTAAAAAAAGAAATTAAAATACCTCCGCTGATAATTATTCCCAACAAATAAAGAATAACCATCCTTTTATTGCCTGTTTTTATAAAGAAATGGATACGAATCAAAAAACGAGAAAAAATAACAGCTGTAAAAAAAACTAAAAATCTACGCATTATATTTTCCTTTTCTATTTCATATCCGCCAATTCAATTACCGTAACACCCTTGTTTTTGCCCTTTTATATACTTCAAAGGCTTTGCCTTCCAATTGATTATAAGAAGTGACGGAATCCGTATCCTCAATTACTCTGTTGTTCACAATAGAGATGTTTTCCTAAGGATACACAAGCCAACGATTGTGTTCTTGTCAGCCATTACCTATTTAAAAGAAATGAATTTCCTAACATAGAACTCCTTGAACCCATTGGTTTTACTTGCGTTGATGCCACTTATATATTTTTGAATTAAGCGAAAGAAGATAAAACGAATAACCATAAAAAAGGGTTGATTTTATTGTTCAATAAAAATGACCTTCTATTTGTTATTAACTCTTTGAAATTCTGATAAATATATGAAAAGGGGAAAAGATGATTTATGGTTATATCAGAGTAAGCAGCCAAAAACAGTCGGTAGAGCATCAGGAATATGAAATTAAGCAATATGCCTTAAGAAAGGGCATAAAAATAGATAGTTGGATTGAAGAAACTATCTCTTCACGAAAAGCATTAAAACACAGAAAATTAGGTCAATTACTTGATGAATTGCAAGAAAATGATGTGATTATTGCTTGTGAAATCTCTCGGCTAGGGCGTTCGCTTTTAGAAGTTATGGGAATTTTGGAAACTTGTTTGGCTAAAAACTGTCAAATCATTACCATTAAAGAAGGTTTCCATTTAGGCAATGACATTCAATCACAGGTATTGGCTTTTGCTTTTGGACTTTCAGCACAGATTGAAAGGAACCTGATTTCCCAAAGAACCAAAATGTCACTGGATAATCTTAAATCATCAGGTCGGAGATTAGGTCGCCCTTTCGGAGCAGAATCCAAAAAATTAAAACTCTCTAAAAATACAAAAAGAATAAGAGATTTATTGGATAAAAAAGTGCCAAAAGCACAAATCGCCAGAATTATGGGTGTTCAAAAAATAACATTAAGAAGATTTATTAAACGAATGGGATGGAGTGATTAGTAAAAAACCAGAGTATTAACTCTGGTTTTGCTATGAAATTATTATTTTGCCAAATCCAGCAATAGTTCTTTTGCTGTGGAATTTTGGGTAATATCTGCTATATCAAAGGCATCAAATTCATATTCAGCACAAACATCTCCTGCGAATGCACCATAATAATGAAGAAGAGCCATATTGTATAATTGACCATTAAAAGTTGCCACCATCAATGGTGTAACTCCCATATCATCAGGAATATTTGGAGATGCACCCTTTTCCAATAAATATTCAATCATTTTTCTGTTGTTTCTTTTGACTGCCATCATCAGTGCTGTTTCACCGTTCGCATTAACTACATCAATACCTTCACCCATTTCTAACATTCTATCTACCACAACAGTTTTCTCAAAAAATGGAATATTGGGATTCACAACCAAAGCCATTAAATGAGTATAGTCATCAATATGCTTAAATTTCATCGTGCTTCGGTCTATTATTTTGAGTAAATCCGTGTAATCAGCAGAAGCTAAAAAGTGTATCAAAAATGACTCTACATCAAACAAAGGCTCAAATTGCTTTAAATTGTCATACTCTGGAATTTCCTGCAAATGTCTAAGCACTTCGGCCAACTTCCTCTCTGCTTTCATATGATAAGGCAGTGGTTTAGATGAATTTAATATCAGGTCTATTTGTTCAATCAATTCCTCAAAAACTATATCTTCTCTCATTCTTAATCCTTTGAAGCCATATCATATAAGGTTTTTGATAATTGTTCCTGCCAATGGGGAAGTTGCTTTTTTCTATTTAAATTTACAAATAAAGCCCAACTTGAAGAAATGCTTGGCTTTTTATTTTGCCATACCAGAGAGCCCAAATAATTACTACATCTATTCAAATATCTGGTGCTAAAATCTCTTCTACTTTTTATTTTTTGTTCTTGTAACAATTCATCTGCAATCTTCAAAAACATCTCTAAATATTGATTTTTCTTATTATTGTTCATCAAATCTCCTTATTTTTGATAATAATATTTATCAGTTTTGAGCAGATAATTGTGAATTAAACAAATCTGAACAGATATAAGTAGGAGCTTCAATTCTATGCTTACTGATGAATTTGTCCTTATTGGTAGGAAATGGGGATGTATAGTTATGCCAACCATCAATATTGTAAATCTTCTTTATTTTGTATGATGTTTTGATATATAGAGATTTGAACATTCTTATAATATACCCCACAAACAAAGCCAATTCTTCTATATTATATTGATATATAGTGATATGAATATGATTTATACCATTGGATTGTTTTTCTATAATCCCTTGAAATGGAACTTGTATGTGTTTTAATTTTCTCCATTTTGAACCGTATCTCCAATGATAGTAGTGAGATAAAATTGATTTAAAATCTGTCTCTAATTTTACCGCATCTACAAAATTATTTGGATTTAAGGTAAATGCAAATAATCCGTTTGGGGTGTTTGGTGCCAATTGTTTATCTGAACTCATATCTATCCAGAGAGATTTTAATTGTTTTATGGTATTGGGAGTTTCTTGTGTTATTCTATTTTTAAATATTTTTTCACTCATTTTGTCCTCTATAATAATTAAGTTTTAAATATGGTTAGATTTATGGCTAGTTTTTAGCCATTTAGTTACTGTGATAGATTGTGGTATAAATAATTGAGAAAGTAGTTATTAAACATTCTTTCTCATTCTAATACTCGTCTTATGCTCTTCTTACGCTTGTCTAACTATCAGCAACAACAGGGGAATTCCTTTTCTCCTATCAAACCTTATACCAATAAAAGGTTTAGATTATCGGTATCTGTTGCTGATGGCAAAATAATATCATATCAGCTTTGGGCGATGCAAAATTATTCTGATAAATTTATTTATCAAAATAACCCGAAAATTTATTTTTTTGATGATGCTGTGTAATGTGCTGATTTTATTTAATAAAAAAAGTTCGCAGAAATTTGACTTTTGAAAACTTTTAAGGTAGTATCTCATTATTCATTGAGGTGGTTTTATCCTCTATTCCTAAAATACATATCCATATTTATAGTCAGAATTGCAAATATAGTTTCAACTCGTATAGGGGATAACTATGATTTGCACAGATTACCAAGATAAAAATCTTAAAAAAATGATTGAAGTTGGAGAAGATATTTTCCAGTTGTTGTTTCTGTTACTTGAAATTGAAATGCAGAAACAGGTAAATTAGGAGCGATGGGTATGAAAGCGGTTATTTTAGCTCGGGTTTCAACCGAAATGCAGGAGGACGGGTTTTCTCTTGATGCTCAGCTGGATAGGTTGAGAAACTATTGTTCACTCAAAGGGCTTGAAATTGCAAAGGAATTTACCTTTGTTGAAAGTTCGTTCCACGGCAAAAGGACTAAGTTTTACGAAGCCGTTAATTACATTAAGCGGCAAAGTAAGTTGACGGCTCTTGTTGTTGATACCGTTGACAGGTTGCAAAGAACCTTCAACGAGTTTCCGATGCTGTTAGAACTTGTTAAAAAAGAAAAATTGGCTCTTCATTTCTTTAAAGAAGGCTTGGTAATTGATAAGAACTTCAAAAGTTCTGACCTTGCGATGTGGCAAATGCAAATTCTGTCGGCGAATATGTTTGTTGACTCAACTCGGGATAATGTTAAGCGTTCTGAGGAGAGAATGTTAAATGAGGGGCTTCTTCCTGGGCCTGCACCGATTGGTTACTTAAATACCAAGGATGAGAATGGCAAGAAGACCATCATCATTGACCCAGACCGTGGACATTTCATCAAAAAATTATTTGAAGAGTATTCCACTGGGTTATTTTCAATGGATGAACTGGTCAAGAAATCCAAAAATTGGGGGTTAAGAAACCGTAAGAGTGGCAATCCGATTACAAAAGCCCAATTTGCGGATATTTTGCAAAATCCGTTTTATTATGGGGTTATGTATTACAACAAAAGCTATTTTCCGCATATTTATGAAAAACTCATTTCCAAGGAGTTGTTTGATAAGTGTACCGAAGTGCGGACAGGAAAGTTCAAACGAACATCCAAGCATACCAAAGAACCCTATATTTTTCGGGGGCTGGTTCGCTGTAAGCATTGTGGTTGTTTGCTTTCGCCTTATACCAAGAAAGGACAATATGTCTATTTGCGGCATACAGACCTCAAGAATTGCGAACACTGCAATAACGTCAGCGAGAAAATTCTATTGAAAGAAGTAGAAAAAGTCCTTGCATCAATTAGCTTTGATGATGAGCTAAAACTTGCTCTGGCGGATGCATTAAAAAAACGCTATGAAGCCACGCACGGCAACAACTACTACCAGTTAGAAAAGAATCGGAATCAGTTGGCTGACGTTGAAGAAAATCAAAAGAAACTTTTGGATTTGCTGATTGCGGGGACGGTTTCTGCCGAAGTGTATCGTAGTAAAAATGCCGAGTATGAAACAGCTAAAATTGAGTTTCAGGCGAAAATTGAACAATTGCAGACACCTGATAACTCCGTTGAGCAGGCGATTGATAAGGTGTTGAATTTCAGCCAAAATTCTTTTGCAATTTTCAAAAGTTCGCAGATTGAAGAAAAACGGCGTATTTTAAATATCGTTTTTGCGAACTTTTTGATGGACGGGAAAAATCCTGAAATATCAATGCATAAAAACTTCAAGCTCCTATCAAAAATAGGAGCTTGTGAAGATTGGTGCCCTGGAGAAGACTCGAACTTCCACTACCTGAGGTAACATGCACCTGAAGCATGCGCGTCTACCAATTCCGCCACCAGGGCTTAACAACGGATATCCTTTTAACGCACTTCAAAATAAATTGCAAGCATTTATTTTAAAAATTTTCAAGATATCCATAAGAATTTAAAAGGAGATAGGTTCCCAGGCAAAGGCGATAGACGACAAACGGCAGAAACGTTGATTTCTTTAGCCACCACATGATGATGTAAATAGCCAGAATGGAGAAGATGAACGAATAAGTTATGCCGTCCATGGCGTAAATGATTTCCTGAAAATTGCCGGCGGTGTAAAGTTCCCAGCCGACGAGCATTCCGGCGGCGGCAATGGTCGGAATTGACAGCAACATGGCAAACTTGGCGGCTTCGCGGCGTTCCATTCCCAGAAAGCGTCCCATGGTAATGGTTATGCCTGAGCGGCTGGTGCCGGGAATAAGCGCCAGGCACTGAGCCAGACCGATGAGCAGAGCGTCGAGGGCGGTCAGATGTTTTATCTGGCGGATGGTCATGCCGAGTTTGTCGGCAATAAACAGAACAATGCCGAATCCCAGAATCGTCCAGCCGATGATACGGCTGTCCCTCAGCCACTCCATGCCGTAGGATTTGAGCGCCAGTCCGGCGATGACGGCCGGAATTGTTCCGATAACAATCAGCCAGAAGAGCTTGGAACCGGCATTTTTGAAATTGGGAATGAACCAGGTTTTGAAGACGTCTTTGAGCATCATCCAGATTTCTTCCGAAAAGTAAATCATGACGGCCATAATCGAACCGACATGCATGGCAACGTCAAGCGCCAATCCCTGATCGGGGAAAGACGTGAATTTTGAAAAAAGAATCAGATGGCCGGAGGAACTTACCGGAAGAAATTCCGTCAAGCCCTGAAGGGCGGACAAAAGCAAAATTTGTATATTAGTCACTTTTTACACTCTTTCCTGTTTAATGCCGAAAGCATTTAAAATTCTTTTTTTGAGAGCCAGCGGGGAAATCGGTTTGACCAGATATTCCTGTATGCCCAGATTGCGTGCGTCGAGAACGGTTTTTTCCTTGGTGTCGACGGTAATCATGATTATGGGCAGGCTTTTCAGGTAGGGATTGTTGCTGTTTTTCAGTTCGCGCGCCAGTTCGAGGCCGGTTTTGCCCGGCATTTGCTGGTCGAGGAGAATTATATCTATTTTGAAACTGTTGAGCAGTTCGACGGCTTCCGTGGCAGACGCGGCTTCGCGGGTGTTTTTCATGCCGATTTGATACAGGGCGGTTTTGATGAATGTCCGCGAGAATTTGTCGTCATCGACGACCAGACAGGTTAAACTGTCCCAAGCCAATTGTTTATGCGCGTTTTCCATGACTACCTCGATATCAGCTCTCCGATTTGTTTCAAGTTTATAATAATTGTTTATAAATTAAAACAAAAATCAGCGTTATTCATATGTAATAATGATTCGGGCGTGAAGCGCACGCCGTTGAGCGACGCTCCCCAGTGCAGGTGCGGGCCGGTAACGCGTCCGGTTTTGCCGACTTCGCCGATGACCTGTCCCTGTCTGACATAATCGCCCGGTTTGACGGAAGCTTTTTTCAGATGCGCGTAGATGGTAAACAGCCGGTGGCCGTGGTCGATGACGACAGTGTTGCCGGAGTAAAAGTAATTGCCGCCGCTTAACCGGACAATGCCGTTTGACGCGGCTTTGACCGGGGTTCCTTCCGGAGCGGCGATATCAGTGCCCTGATGCGGGTTCATCTTTCTGCCGTTCATTATCCGCTGGCCCCCGAAATGGCCGCTGATACGTCCCTTGACCGGTATAACAAAGCTTTTTTCCCAGTAGTTTTTGTTTAGTTTGTCTGCCAGGGCTTTTTTGAGGTCGCCGCGCTCTCTGCCGATTTCTTTCAGGTCTGCGGCCGAGGGCGTAACTTTTTTCTGCGGGATGCCTTTAATGTCCTGAATATCCCATTTGGTCGCGGTGACGTTCAGGGAATAGTCTTTGGCAGTGCCTCTGGCATTGATGACTGTCAGTTTTTTTTCCGGAGTTTCGTCGCGGCCGAAGGCCAGCAAAAAGTTTCCCGACGGAGAAAGCATATATTCCCGGCCGTCAAGCAGAATTTTTTCGGCGCCGGGGGCATAGCCTTTCAGAATTTCGCCCTGCGCCGGCTTGCCGCAGAGTTCCAGCGCTTCAGTCCCGGCAGGGAGCAGCGCCGTCAGAAAACAAGTCAAACAAATCGCCTTGTAGAGAGTCATTTTTCTTTCGTTCCGTTTTGGTTTTGATACTGCCGTCAATAAAACGGATTTCCAGCGACGGACTTTTCTGCGCCTGCGCAACGGAGTAGACCGTTTGGCGGCGATTGTCCCTGACCCAGGCGAAACCGCGGCTTAGAACCGAATCTATTGAAACTGAATCCAGTCTAAGCGACAAATTCTTTAAATTTTCTTGCTTTTTTTCAAAAATATTCAAAATGTAATACGGGCGCAGGCTGGTTTGGGCAATCTGGTTTTGTTTGTTTTTAAGCATGTTGCCGAATGCCAGCTGCAGGCGTTCAACGCGGTCATCCAGCTTTTGTCTGCTTTCGGCAAGTATCTGTTCCAGATTGGGAATGCCGCGGCTTAACCCGTCAAGCCGGCTGCGACGTTCTTCGAAGTAACGGTTAACGGCGTTGGACAGACGGCTTTGTGCCGTACTGAGCGTTGCGGAAATTTCGGCTTTGACCGGAACCGCAAACTCGGCGGCACCGGTCGGGGTCGGTGCGCGCAGGTCGGAGACGTAGTCAATCAGCATGGTGTCCGTTTCGTGGCCGACAGCGGAAATAAGCGGAATTTCCGAATCATATACGGCTCTGATGACAATTTCTTCGTTAAACGGCCAGAGGTCTTCAAGACTGCCGCCGCCGCGGGCGACAATCAGGACGTCCGGCCGGGGAACGGCGCCGCCGCGAGGTAGGGCATTGAAGCCTCTGACGGCTGCGGCGATTTTTTCGGCGGCTCCTTCGCCCTGTACGGGGGTTGGCCAGACAATAATGCGGCAGGGAAAGCGGTCGTGAACGCGGTGAATAATGTCACGAATGACGGCGCCGCTGGCCGAGGTGACGACGCCGATGACGTCTGGCAGAAAGGGAACGGGTTTTTTGTGCGCCGGGTCGAACAGGCCTTCGGCGGCAAATTTCTGTTTTCGTTCATCCAAAAGTTTGAGCAGCGCGCCGGCACCGGCGATTTCCATTTGTTCGATTACCAGCTGATAAGAGGATTTGCCGGCAAAAGTAGTTATTTTGCCGGTGGCGATGACTTCCATGCCGTCTTCGGGTTTGAAACTGAGACGGGAGGCTGTTCCTTTCCAGATAACGGCGGAAAGAACCGCGTTCGGATCTTTCAGCGACAGATACCAATGGCCGGAATCGGCACGTTTGGCGCCGAAAATTTCGCCTCGGATTTTAACCCGGTTAAAGGTGGTTTCGACAAATTTTTTTATTTCAAACGATATTTCGCTGACCGTGTATTCGGGCAACTGCGGGGTTTGTTGTTCCGCCAGGTTGGGAAGGTCTTCCATCATCAGAGTTCCAAAAGGTTTTTGGCGTAGTCCGCCGCGTTGAAGACGTCCAGATCATTAATTCCTTCGCCGACGCCGATGTAATGAATCGGGGTGGGCTGTTCTTCGGCAACGGCAACCAGAATGCCGCCTTTGGCCGTACCGTCAAGTTTGGTAACGACAAGGCCGGTAACGTCGACCATTTCCTTAAAGGTCTGTACCTGCGACAGGGCATTTTGTCCGGTCGTGGCGTCAATAGTCAGCAAAGTGGCGTGCGGCGCTTTGGGCAGGACTTTTCCGATGACGCGGACGACTTTTTTCAGTTCGTCCATCAGGCCGGTTTTGTTTTGCAGTCTTCCGGCAGTGTCAATAAAAACAATATCGTCTTTTTGCCTGACAGCTTCCGTCAGGCCGTCGTAACAAAGACCGGCGGCGTCGCAGCCGGAGGGGCCTTTGAAGACGCGGATGCCGCAGCGTTGCCCCCAGACTTCAAGCTGCTCGACGGCGGCGGCGCGGAAGGTGTCGCCGGCAATAAACGAGACCTGTTTGCCGCCGGCCTTGAATTTGGCTGCCAGTTTGCCGATGGTGGTGGTTTTGCCGGCGCCGTTGACCCCGACCATCAAAATAACGAAAGGTTTTTGGGTATCGTCAATTGCCAGCGGCTGTTCGCAAGGCTGGAGAATTGCTTCGATGTCGGCGGCAAGTTCGTTTTTGATTTCCGTGTCGCCGGCGTCTTTGTTCAAACGGCGTTTGGCAAAGCTGCCGGTGATTTTGGCGCTGGCTCGGACGCCAATGTCCGAGCTGATCAGAAGTTCTTCAAGTTCGTCAAGCGTTTGGGCGTCGACGCGGCGCTTGGTAAAGATGCTGCTGATGCCGCCGGTAAGCTTGGCGGAAGACTTTTTGAGGCCAAAGCCTAATTTCTGCAAAAAGCTAGTCATTGTCGGTTTCTCCCTGTTCACGCAGAATGCGGGCCCGTTCCCGGCGGATTTCGACCGGAAGCTGCGGCATGAGGGCTGCGGGCGTTCCCGGACGTTCCGAATAGGGGAAAACGTGCAGTCTGGTAATGCCTGCTTCCGTTACCAATTTAAGCGTGTTTTGAAAATTTTCATCGCTTTCGGTCGGAAAGCCGCAGATAAAATCGGCGCCGAACGTTGCTTCGGGGCGTACCCGACGAATGGCGCCGCAAAGTTTAATGACATCTTCGCGGGTATGGCGGCGACGCATCCTTTTTAGTATCATGTTGTCGCCGGACTGGACAGACAGGTGAAAATGCGGATGGACGTTTCTGTATCTGCCGACCAGAGCGATAAAATCGTCGTCGACGGCAGCCGGGTCCAGTGAGCCGAACTGCAGCGAAGGAAGTTCGGGAATCTGTTCCAGAATATGCTGTATCAGGCCGCTGAAAGACGGGCGGTAGGAGCAGGCGTCGACGCCGGTCAGACAGATTTCTCCAAAACCGCGGCCAAGAAGTTCGCGAATCTGACTGATGATGTCTTCTTCCTTTACCGAGCGGTTGTTGCCGCGGGCATAGGGAACGATGCAATAGGTGCAGCGGTGGCTGCATCCCTGCTGGATTTGAACAAAGGCGCGCTGGCGTCCTTCAAAGCCGGTTATCAGGTAACGGTCATAGTCGTCATAGGAAAAAATGTCGCCGACAATGCTTTTTTCGGTAAGGCTGCCGGCCAGGTATTTTTCGATTTCGGCCTTTTCCCTGTTGCCGAGTACCAGATCGACCTCCGGCATGGAAGCAAATTTGCGTGGCGCTATCTGAGCGGCACAGCCGGTAACGATTATCCGGGCGTCCGGGTTTTCGCGGCGGAGTTTGCGGATGGCCTGCCGGCACTGGCGTTCGGCCTCGCCGGTAACGGCGCAGGTGTTGACAATGACAACGTTGTCCAGAGCGGCAAGCTTTTCTTTTAAAACTTCCGATTCATAAGAGTTTATTCTGCATCCGAACGTAACGACTTCAACCATAAAAAATCCTCCTCTGCGCAATATACGGCAAGAGGAGGATAAAATCAAACCAGAAATTTGTTATTAAGCCGATTTCAGGCCTTCTTCGAGATCTTTGGAAACAATTTCGACGGCTTTGTCGGAATATTCCTTGATTTTCTGGGCGCTGTAACGCAAGTCGTTGTGTTCGCTTTCCGAAAGTTTCGGGTAGATTATGCCGTGGACGCCGCGTTTGCCGACAACGGTCGGCAACGAAAGGCAGACGTCTTTGACGCCTTCGACGTCGTCGTGGTGGGTGGATACGGTCAGAATGGCATATTCGTTATTGGATATGGCCTGGCAGATTTGGCACAACGCGCCGGCAATGCCGTAGAAGGTGGCGCCTTTGCCGTCGATAATCTTGTAGGCGGCATTGCGGACGCAGTCGTCGATATGCGCCTTGACATCGGCGGTAAAGGGTTTGTTTTCCATGCGGGCCAGTTCTTCAATCTGTACCGAGCCGGCGTCGCCGTTTGACCAGGCAAGGACTTCGCTGTCGCCGTGTTCGCCGAGGACGTTGGCATGAATCGATTTCGGCGAAACCCCGAGATGGTAGCCGAGCAGGGTGCGGAAGCGGGAGGTGTCGAGCACGGTGCCGCTGCCGATGACGCGTTCCCGCGGAAAACCTGAAAGTTTAATGGCGACTTCGGTCATGATGTCGGCGGGATTGGAGGTAATGAGCAGGATGGTGTCCGGCGCATATTTGGCAACCTGGGGAATAATGCTTTCAAAGATTTTGGCATTGCGGCCGAGCAGGTCTATGCGGGTTTCTCCGGGTTTCTGGTTGGCTCCGGCGGTAACGATGACGACTTCGGCGCCTTTCAAATCTTCATAAGTTCCGGCCTTGACCTTATTGGCATAAGCGAACGGCGCCGCGTGGGCAATGTCCATGGCTTCGGCCTGGGCTTTCTTTTCATTGGCGTCAATCAAAACGACTTTACGGGCGACGCCTCTCATAATCAGGGCGAATGCCGTTGCCGAACCTACGGAGCCGGCACCTATAATTCCTACTTTCATCTTTTTTCCTTTCAAGCTTGTCTGGTGCGCATTCTGCACAAGAGTTATTTTTTTCCACTTATAAATTTTCATGTGCTAATATAGGAATTTTTTTTCGAAATACAATAAAAAAGGTCATCAAAAATGATGACCTTTTTGTAACAATTCTTAACCGGCTTATTCGGCGGGAACGGCGTCGGCCGGCGTTTCTTCCTCGGCCGGGTCTGCGGCTTCCTCAACACTGACCGCTTCGGCTTCGCTGACGGTTTCCTCTTCGGCAATCGGGTTGCCGTTTTCGTCGACGGCGACTTCTTCGCTGACCGCTTCGGCAGCTTCGGCGCCCTCGGGGACAACTTCTTCAACGGCAATGACTTCGGACGGAACGGTCTGATTGCCCTGTTTGACAAAGCGGCTGATAACCATCAGGGCGACGATGACCAGAACTATGTAGAAAATCTTTTTCATTTTGTTTCACCTTAAAACCAGAGTTGAATAACTGTATATAATGATTATTTCCTTAATGCCGAATTGTCAACAGAAAGCGGCGTTTATGCGGCGGAAAAAATATCCGTGTGCAATTTATCCACTTTTTTAAGCGGCTGAAAAGGCGGGTTTTTCGGCGTTTTCGGGCTTTTTTGTCCGGGCTTTGCCTCCGCATTTGAAAATAATGCTTGTCAAATTATATAAATTTGTGCTAACTAGTCAATCACAGGCCGGGAGGTCTGAAAATTTGTTTTAATTTTTTTGAGGTTTATCCATATGACTGATACAGCTAACCGCGTTAAGAAAATTGTTGCAGAACACCTTGGCGTCGAAGAATCTAAAGTTACCGATACCGCAAGCTTCATCGATGATCTGGGCGCTGACAGCTTGGATACAGTAGAATTGGTTATGGCTTTCGAAGAAGAATTCGGTTGTGAAATTCCGGACGAAGCCGCTGAAAAAATTCTGACTGTAAAAGACGCTATCGACTATCTTTCCAAGAACGCATAAGTCGCACAGGCTTTGTACAATTGATGAAACTCGCTTGACTAAGCGAGTTTTTTCATATAATAGAGTGTTGAATTGCGCAGCTGTTTTTTTACTGTGCTCAATGATGTAACTTATTCGGAGTTAATTAATGAGAAGAGTTGTTGTAACCGGACTGGGTATGGTTTCTCCTTTCGGAAGAGGTGTAGACTTTAACTGGAAAAACATTTTGGACGGTAAATCGGGCATCAGGAAAATCGACAATATCGATTTGAAGGACATTCCCTGCCAGATAGCCGGCCAGGTTCCGTTCGGCAAGGAAGAGAACCAGTTTGATCCGGATACCGTTATGGCTCCCAAAGACCAGAAGAAAGTTGACAAGTTTATCCTTTACGGTCTGGCCGCAGGCGGCGATGCAATCGAAGATTCCGGCTGGAAACCGGAGACCGACGAAGATCAGTTCCGTTCCGGCGTTATGATGGGTTCCGGCATCGGCGGCCTGCAGACGATTTATGAAAATTCGCTGATTTTTAATGAATCCGGCTGTCACAAAATGTCGCCGTTTTTTATTCCGGCCTGTCTGATTAACATGATTTCCGGCAACCTTTCGATTGCCTATAAGTACAAAGGTCCGAATCATGCCTGCGTTACGGCATGTTCGACCGGCACGCACGCCATCGGCGACGCCATGCGCATTATTGCCATGGGCGATGCGGACGTTATGGTAGCCGGCGGTGCCGAATCTGCGGTCAATGTTCTGTCGCTGGCCGGCTTCTCCCGTCTGCGTGCGGTAACAACCTCTTTCAACGACAATCCGGAAAAGGCTTCCCGTCCTTGGGACAAGGATCGCAGCGGTTTTGTCATGGGTGAAGGTTCCGGTGCTCTGGTGCTTGAAGAATTGGAACATGCCAAAGCCCGCGGCGCCAAAATTTATGCTGAAGTCGTCGGCTATGGCATGAGCGGCGACGCTTATCATATTACCGCGCCTTCGGGCGACGGCGCTTACCGTGCCATGAAACAGGCGGCAGCGCATGCCAAGGAACATGGCATTGAATTAAGCGACATCGGCTATATCAATGCGCACGGAACTTCTACGCCGGCCGGAGACGTCGGCGAAGCACAGGCGGTTGAACGTCTGTTCGGCGAAAACATGAAGACGGTTTCGATGTCTTCTACAAAATCGGCCATCGGCCATCTGCTGGGCGCAGCCGGTGCCGTTGAGGCGGTTCTGTCCGTCAAAGCTCTGCAGGATCAAATCTGTCCGCCGACCCTGAACCTTGAGAATCCGGCTGACGAGGTTGCCCATATGGATTTGGTTCCGCTGAAAGCGAAGCCGAAGGCACTGAAGGCCGTCATGTCGAACTCGTTTGGCTTCGGCGGTACGAATTCTTCGCTGATTTTCAAGAAATACGAAGCTTAGCCGTGTAAAGAACACCGATGAAAAAGCTTATTATCATTTTTCTGATTGTTTTGTCGGTGCTTGCTTATATGCAAATTAAGGGGTGGATTGCGGCAAGCGGTCCGCTCCTTAACGTTACCAATGTGGTGGTCCCGAAAGGGGCGTCACTGAAAACGGTGGCGGAAGAATTGTCGCGCGCCGGCGTGATTGATAAGCCCTGGCTGTTTCGCATTATGGCCAGAATCAACGGACTGGCCAAACATCTCAAAGCCGGCGAGTACCAGTTTATGCCGGGGATTTCGTTGCAGGCGGCGATGGACAAGATTGCGCGCGGGGAAGTTTTTTTCCGGCGGATAACCATTCCCGAAGGACTGACCAGCGGCCAGATTATGTATCTGATTGCCAATTATCCTGATTTGGAAGGCGAAATAGACCTTGACGTCAAGGAGGGAGAGCTGTTGCCGGAGACCTACAGTTTTGAACTCGGAGCCAGCCGCAACAGCATTATCCTGCAGGCGCGGGCCGCTATGCAGAAAGCGCTGGAGGAAGTCTGGGCTTCCCGCGACAGCAGTCTGCCGCTGAAGGACGTTAACGAACTGCTGACGCTTGCTTCGATTATCGAAAAGGAAACCGGTGTGCCGGAAGAAAGACCGCTGGTGGCTTCCGTGTTTCTGAACCGTCTGAAGAAAGGTATGAGGCTGCAAACCGATCCTACGGTAATTTATGCGATTACGGAGGGCGAAACTTCGTTCGGACGCAGTTTGAAACGTGCCGACCTGAAAATCGATAGTCCTTACAATACTTATATGAATTACGGTCTGCCGCCGGGACCAATCTGCAATCCGGGGCGAGAGGCGCTTATGGCCGCTGCCCGTCCGCAGCAAAGCGATTATCTGTATTTCGTGGCCGACGGCAAGGGCGGTCATCGTTTTGCCAGAAGCCTGAACGAGCATAACCGCAATGTGAAAGCCTGGGTTCGGTCAATCAGAAATTAATTTTCGGTTATTTTCAGTTTACATTTTGGACAAAAAAGGTTAAATTAACACATAACTGTTTATAGATATGTGTTTTTATCATTTTAAAAATTAAATATTATGTTTCAAAATGTGATTTTAGCCGGCGGAGCTGTCGTTGCCGCGGGTTTGTCGTTCCGGTTTAACCTGAAAATGTTTAAGCTGAAAAAGGTCAATCCGCGTATTCCGGCGATGCTTCTTAATGTTCTGACCTGTATCTTCATGACTCAGTTTGTGGTGGTCGTGAATGATTTTGCCCTTCTTAAAGGCTGGGTGTTTTGTGATTTTGTTATTGCCGCGGCAGTGTGGATAATTTACATCTGCGGCAAGCATTTAAAAACCAAAAAATAATTTATTATGGATTACAAAGATGAACTGAAAGAGCTGCTTGTCTGCCAGTTCGGCGTGTTTGCGTCAATGTCTGAAATTGACGACGGGACGGAACTTCTCCTGCTGGGGATTGACGAGCTTGACATGTTGAGGCTGAGCCTGTTGATTGAAGAACATCTGGGCGTTTGCGTTCCCTCGTTTGTTTTGGAAACGGAAGTGCGGACTTTCGGGGATTTAGCGGAACAGGTTTATCTGTTTGCGTAAAAAAGGAAAAGGTTTTTGCCGGTTGCGGCGAAGACCTTTTTTTGCGGTTTCAGGCTGAACCCTTGGTTTCCATCATCATCGGATAGAGCGCCTGTCTGGGGTCCATGCCGCGGGTAAGGACAACATTGAAAATCGGATACATGCGTTCACATTCCTTGATGGCGATGTCGATAATCTGCGAAACTTTGTTTTCGACCATTTCTTCGTCATCGTTAATGATGACGGAGTGTTTGAAAACCGGCATGTTTTGTTCGGTCCAGTAAGAAAAATGCCCAACCCAGAGTTCTTCGTTGGCCAGTGCCAGCAGTTCAAAGATTTTGCTGCGGTCTTCAATGGTGCTTTCAATATCCATCAGACAGGAAAGATGCAGGCAGCGCATGTTCTGTTCCCAGGCAAAAAAGAGCAGCATGTTGTTCCATTTGCCCTGCACTTCAACCACGACTTCGTTCAGACTGCGGCGTTCCAACTCGAAAGAACGGGTGCTGAAAATGTTTTCAACCGTGTCTATCGGATTGTATTCAGGGGCTAAATTCTTTGCCGGGTTCATTGTGAGCTTCTCCACCTGGGTTAGTTTTGCAGCCGCAGCCGCGTCGTGATAAAAACAGATTGCATTACCGAGTCGGTGATTACAATAAATTAAAAAAAGTTTTCCACCTAAATCGGGAAACAAAAAAAATTTGAAAAGAAAATTTACGTTAAATCAGTAGACTGGCAAGGAACGGTGCAAATTAAAAATTTTTAGGTGTGGATATATTTTTTTTTGTTAATATAGTTTTAATCAATTGCCAACCAAGGAAAGAAAAAATGATGACAGGTCTTGAGTTCCCGGATATTTCGCCGATTATGTTTTCAATCGGTCCCGTGGCGGTGCGCTGGTATTCGATGGCGTATCTTTTCGGTATTCTGGCCGGTTGGTATTTGATTAACCGCAACGTGAAAAAATATGATCTGGGACTGAGCCGGACAAATGTTGAGGACATGGTTTTCTATCTGACGCTGGGCATTATTCTGGGCGGCCGCTTGGGTTATGTTCTGTTTTACGGCAAAGGATATTTCTGGGAAAATCCGCTGCGGATTTTGGAAATCTGGCAGGGCGGCATGTCTTTCCATGGCGGCGTGCTTGGCGTCGTGGCTGCGCTTTGGCTGTTTGCGCGCAAGATAAATTACGGTTTTCTACGGCTGACGGATTTGGTGGTTTTGTATGCGCCAATCGGCATATTTTGCGGCCGGCTGGCCAATTTTGTGAACGACGAGTTGTGGGGCAGGATAACCGACGTGCCGTGGGCGGTACGTTTTCCGAGCGGCGGTTATCTGCCGCGGCATCCGTCGCAGCTGTATGAGGCAATGTTTGAGGGTGTGCTGATGTTCATCGTGTTGAACGTGTTGTGGCGTTATAAATGGGTGCGCGAGAGACACGGTTTTGTTTCGGCCGCGTTTGTGGCTTTGTACGGGGTTTTCCGAATTGCCATGGAACAGTTTCGCGAGCCGGACGAGCAGATGGGATTCTTTTTCAACTCGTTTACAATGGGACAGATTTTGTCGTTGCCGCTGGTGCTGCTCGGCGTGTTTGTGATGGCGCGTCTGGCTATGCTCAGGAAAGAACACTCCTAGTTTTTCGAACTTTCTGAGGGAATGATGCTCCGAGCTGCTTCTTGAATACAGTTGTAAAGTGCCTGTGCCAGTTGACGGTTGTTGATACGATAATAATTATGTACCAATTCGCAGGTTTCATTACGGATCATTGGATCTTCCGAAGCTATGTTTTCTGTTTGTGTACTGTCAGTTGTTGTCGTTCCGGAAAATTGCCGCGGACTTTGCCGAATGGTTTCTTCCGACATATCTTCGAAAAAGAAATTAAGTTTAACATTGAGTACCTGCGCCAGATCCCACATGCGGCTGGCGCTAATACGGTTCATACCTTTTTCGTATTTTTGAATCTGTTGAAAAGTAAGCCCGAGGAGTTTGGCCAGTTTTTCTTGTGAGAGACCGAGCAATTGACGCCGCAGACGGATACGGTTTCCGACATGTACATCAATAGGATTGGGGTTGCCCTCAGGAGTACGGCCACGGCTATTATGCCGGTATTTTGGTTGTGAAAGAGTGTTTTGGAGCATCTAAATTCCTTTGTGTCGTATGTGCCTCACTAAATGAAAGGTGCGGTGGCCGGCTATGTCAAGAAAGTTACTCAGCGAATAACGCTGACATATTTGCATATGTCAAATAGCGACCACCGCCAAAGGAATATAGCAGATACAGTCAATTATTACCGTTTTTAAATAAAGCGGTGCCGGTATCTATCTCAGGCGGTACCGACACCGCCCGCTGAGTAGGGATTCTTGACTTCCCCGAACCTAGGTTTAGGTTCTAAGCTGTTAAGCACAGCCTGAGCTTTGCATAATAATATCATATCTGTTCTTAATTACAAGGCCTTACTGCTGATCTCTTACTATCGCAGACCTTGTTACAGGAGTGTTTGCCTATGCAGGCTAAACAAAACCCTCAACCTTCTGAGGTCGAGGGAGTTAGCAACTGCACAAGTACAGCCCAACTTATTCGTTTCCTAAAGGGAACTTATTTCGCGGCTCCCTCGAAAGAGGGGTCTTGTACTTGTGTGAGGTTGCTACACCTCGCCGGACTATTGTCCGTTAACTGTTCCGTTTCAGGTAATATTTGAAGTACGGAAACAGAAACTAGTAACAATTTAACAGGAGATAGTTAAAATGCAATTAAAAAAATCATTTATCAAAGAAGATTGATTTTGGTTTTGTGTGTATATGAGAAGAATGTTAGGCTTTGGAAGTGACGTTTTGGGTAAATTTGTAGGTTTTTTGCAGGGCCTTATGGGCACGAACCAGAACTTCGACTGAGTTGGCGTCGCTGCGTTTTTTTTCGGAAACCGCACAGGATACGGTCAGTTTTATCGGCTTTTTGCGGCGGCCGAGCATAAATTCGGCCGAGGCGACGGCACGGCGGATTTTTTCCAGCCGGTCGAAGCCTTCGTTTTTGTCTTCCTTTTTGAAAATGATGACGAATTCGTCCGGCGTATAACGATAAACCTGATTTTCAAATTCAGTTTCGGTAATGCGGGAAGCAATCATTTTCGTAAGCGCGTTTTGCCCCATGCGGCCAAAGACCTGACCGAGCTTTTCGTAATCGTCGATACAGACAATGCCGACCGAGTATTTGAGCGGAAAATTTTTGGCGTTGATTATAAACGCGTTGCGTCCGGCAAGTCCGGTTAGGACATCGCGGTAGGTGGAATAATAAATATCCTGAACGACGGCGACGGCAATGCTGAGCATGGCGGCGGCAAAGAAGATCGTCAAAGCCGAGGGCAGCAGCGAATAGTAAAAGCCGAGGAAAATTTCAAAACCGGCAAAAAACAAGGCGGTGTCGACAATGGAACCGCTGACCGACGCCCGGATGAAAAAAGCGCAAAGCATGAGGGCAAAGAATATCAGGCTGAGGCCGTTGAGACCGGAAGAAGGCGTGTCGCTAAAGTTCCATGCCGGAGCCAGCCCCGCAGCGCTCAGCTTTTCGGCAACGGCAAACTGGGCAAAGACCGAGAGCAGGAGCCAGACGTTTTCTTTCCGCAACAGTTTGCCGCCGGGCAAAAAGTAAAAAATCGTCAGATTGAGCGGCAGGAAAAAGCAAAGGTTAAGGTATTCGGCCGAAGACTGATAGCTTTCGCCGCCGTTCTTTTTGACATAGTTTATCAAAATATAGCTCAAAACGGTTATCAGGATAAAAAAGACCGGTTTGCGGCTGTCGAAGTAGAGCAAAATCAGAAAAGTTGCGAAACTGAGAACGTAAAACAGGCTGTGCAGCGTAAGCAGCGAAGATTCCGGAAACGGGTTGGCCGCATAGAAACCGATAACTCCGGCACCGAAAACCAGTGCCGGCAGAAATGTGTTTTTCAGCAGCGGCAGAATCTTTTCCAAGCTTATGTTCAGTTTGAGCACTCTGTTTCTCCCTTATGCCGTATCATAGGCGGGAAGTGGTTTAAATTTTGTTTACGCATTTTAAAATCGAACTGTCGCCGTAAGAATAAAAGCGGTATTTGTGCTCCATGGCGTAGCGGTAGGCCCCCTGCATGCGTTCGGTGCCGGCGATGGCGCAGATGAGCATGAACAGCGTCGATTTGGGCAGATGGAAATTGGTGATGATGTAGTCGATGATTTTGAACCTGTAGCCCGGCGTGATGAAAATGTCGGTTTCGCCGGTAAAAGGGTGCAGGATTCCGTTGTCGTCGGCGGCGCTTTCCAGCAAACGCAAAGAGGTTGTGCCGACGGCGATAATGCGGTTGCCGTTCTTTTTCGCTTCGTTTATTATCTTGCAGGCGTCCGGGGAAATGACGCCGTATTCGGCGTGCATCTTATGGTCTTTGGTGTCTTCGACTTTGACCGGCAGGAAAGTTCCGGCGCCGACATGCAGGGTCAGGAAAACCTTTTTGACGCCTTTTTTATCCAAAGCCTCCAGGACGCGCGGGGTAAAATGCAGGCCGGCGGTCGGCGCGGCAACGGCACCCTCGTGTCTGGCATAGACGGTCTGATAATCTTCTTTGTCGTTATATTTGTTCCACAGGCCATCGGCGGGTTTTTCGCGTTTGATATAAGGCGGCAACGGCATTGAACCGTATTTTTCCAGGTAATGGCCGAGATTTTTCGGGTCGCAGTCGAATTTGAGCAAAACGCCGTCTTCGCCGTTTTTTTCCAGGACTTCGGCGGTGAAATCCGATTTTTCGGCCGGGATTTCGGCGGTGTAAAAGGCAACCGTGTCACCGGGGCGCAGACGTTTGGCATTTTTTATGAAGGACTGCCAGCGGATGCCGTCAACCGGGTGGTAGAGCGTGACTTCAACCTGAGCTTCGCCGCGTTTGCCGTAAAGCCGCGCCGGAATGACCTTGGTGTCGTTGAAAACGAGAACGTCGCCTTCGTGCAAGATTTCGGGCAGTTCATAGAAAACGCGATCGGTTATCCTGTCTTCTTCGGACAAGTCCAAAAGTTTGGAGCTGTCTCTCGGGCTGGCCGGTTTGTCGGCAATCAGGCTGCGGTCGAGGTCAAAATCAAAAATATCCACTTTCATGCTTTTTCGTCCTTTATTTTCAGGCTGTTATATTATATAAACTTGCCTGACGCAAGTTATTTTTAAGGAGCTGAAAAAAATGAGAATAGCCTATCAGGGCGTGGCCGGCGCTTATTCGCACATTGCCTCAATGACGGTTTATCCCGGGCAGGAATATCTGCCCTGCGACACTTTTGAAAAAGCCATGAAACTGGTAAGCGAAGGAGAGGCCGATCTGGCGATGATTCCGGTGGAGAACTCCAATGCCGGGCGGGTTTCCGACGTGCATTTTCTGCTGCCGCAGACCGGTTTGCATATTATCGGCGAGTTTTTTCTGCCGATTAATCATCAGCTGCTCGGTTTGCCCGGGACCAAACTTGCGGACGTAAAATCGGCTTCGTCGCATCCGCAGGCGCTGGCGCAGTGTTCGGAGTTTCTGAAAAGACACGGCATTAAGCCGACGGCGCGCATTGACACGGCGCTCAGCTGTCAGGATGTGCTGAAGTTTCAGGATAAGTCAATAGCCGCAATCGCCTCCAAACTGGCCGGCGAAATTTACGGGCTGGACGTGGTGGCGCCGAATATTGAAAACGCCCGTAACAACACGACCCGTTTTCTGATTATGGCACGGGAAGCGGAAATTCCCGAAGACGACGGCGGCGAATTTATCACTTCGTTCATATTCAAGGCCAAAAACATTCCGGCGGCATTGTACAAGGCGCTGGGCGGCTTTGCCACTAATGGCATCAACATTACAAAACTTGAGAGTTATCTGCTGGAAGGGAAGTTTGTTTCGGCGCAGTTTTATGCCGAAATCGAATCGCACCCATCCAGAAAAGCTTTTCATAATGCTTTTGATGAGCTGAAATTCTTTTCAGAATCCATTCATGTTCTGGGAACATATCGCGCCAATAAGTACAGATACCTGTAATAAATACGTTTTGACGGCGTTCCGCATGCTAAGATTTGCGTTCGATGATGAAGTGTGCCAGTTCCTTTAAGGTTTGGGCCTTATTTCCGAAGATGTCCAAAACCTGCTCGGCTTCGATTATGAAGTCTTTGGCAATTTGTTTGGCTTTGGACAGGCCGTAGATGCCGACAAAGGTAATTTTTCCCTGTTCGGCGTCTTTGTTCAGGGTTTTGCCGACCAGCGCCTGGTTTCCTTCGACGTCGAGAATGTCGTCGGCAATCTGGAAAGCGATGCCGATACGGCGCGAGTAGTCAATCAGCGCCTGATATTTTTCGCCCTGCGCGTTGCCGAGGACGGCGCCGGCTTCGCAGGCGTAACGGAGCAGGCGGCCGGTCTTCATTTCTTCAATGTTTTTAATCAGTTTTTCGGGTTCGGCGGGGTTTTTGAGGTTTTCGGCGTAAAGGTCAAGCATTTGCCCGGCAATCATGCCGTTGAAGGCGCCGGCGGCTTCGGCCAGAAGTTTGACCAGACGGCTGCGGATGACCGGCCGCGGATGCGTCTTTTCGTCGCTGATGATTTCAAAGGCATAGGTCAGCAGACCGTCGCCGGCCAGAATGGCGGTGGCTTCGTCAAACTGCTTGTGGCAGGTTGGTTTGCCGCGGCGGAGGTCGTCATTGTCCATGGCGGGGAGATCGTCGTGAATGAGCGAATAGGAATGCAGCATTTCAAGCGCGACAGCGGTGCGGAAAGATTTTTCCTCCGGTACGCCGAACAGGGCGGCGCATTCGCAGACAAGGAAAGGCCGCAGGCGTTTGCCGCCGTTCATGACCGAATATTCCATGGCCTGAACCACTCTTTTTTCGGGGCCGGCCGGAAGGGTAAAGAATTCGGGCAGGCAGTCGTTGAAACGCCGGGAAAAGGCGCTCAGTTTTTCTTTAATGTCGGTCATGTCGCATCGTCCGTAATCAGTTTTCGATTTTATCCAGTTCGCTCAGTTTTGTTTCGCCGTCGGGGGTAATTTCGATTTTTTCGATTTTAAGCTGTGCGTCTCTGAGCTTGTTTTCGCAAAGCTTTTTGAGGCTTACGGCGCGCTCGTAGGCGGTAACGGCGTCGTCAAGCCTAATGCGTCCGCTTTCCAGTTCGCGAACCAGATTTTCAAGCCGGGCAAGCGCTTCTTCAAAGCTCAGATCCTTAATGTCTTTTTCTTCCATTTTGTTTCTCTCCGTTAGGTTCAGGTCATCATATTATAATAATTTTCCGATGGCAACTCGGAATCTCTACTTTATGCCATCATCAACAAGTATATATAGCAATTGTTTTGTCTAGAACTGTTTTGCGCCTTGGAATCATGCTAAATTAGAATCAGTTAAATGAGGAGAAGCGAGATGAAGAATTTAGCGATAGTACCGGGGTCAAAGCTGCTGAAAGCGATGGGCAACGCGCGGCGTCTGGAAATTTTGTATTATCTGATGCAAAACGAGATGAACGTAACCGAACTTGAGAAGGCCGTCGGCCTGAGTCAGTCGGCCCTGTCGCAGCATCTGGCCATTTTGCGGGCGGAGAACGTGGTCAAAACCCGGCGGGAGGCGCAGACGATTTATTATTCGATTAAGAGCGAAAAGGCGCTGAAGATTTTGCAGCTGCTGGACAGTTTGTATAATCAGCCTTACAAATAGGCAAAACAAAGCCGGGATCAGTTCCCGGCTTTTTCGCCGATTTCAATGCGATGGCGTTCGGCGTCGTAAGAGATGCTCAGTTTTCCCTCCCGCAGCGCCACTGCGTCCCGGCCGAAGATTTCAAAACGCCAGCCCCGGAGAACGGGGTTTTTTCTGTCGGAAAAAACCGCCAGCCGTTTGAGATCGTCGTCGGAAGCAATCAGCCTGGGAATTACGCCTTGTTCCTGCGAGCGGATTTTCAGAAGCAGGCGCAAAAGTTCGTATAAGGCCGCGGCGCCGACCGGCAGCATTTTTTCGTGCTCGGGTTTGACATAGGCCGAAGGCGGAATTTTGACGGCTTTTTGAATGACTTCCAGAATTTCTTCGCCCAGTTTGCCGGTAACGACGTCTTTGCGGATGTTGCGGATTTTTTCCAGATCTTCGCGGCAGTCAGGGCAGGCGGCGGCAATGTTGAGCAGGCAGTCGTCCCTGATAATGCTCTGGCGCGGCGTGTCTTTGCTTTGCGCCCGGCGTTCGCGCCAGGCGGCAAGTTCGCGCAAAACGGTCAGCAGGCGGCCGTTGTGCGACCGGTGTTTGATTTTCTGCCAGACGTCTTCGGGGTGCACGATATAGGTTTCGGGGTCGGCAAGAGCGGCAAATTCTTCGTCAAGCCAGTGTTCGCGGCCGCTTTCGGCCAGTTTGCCGCGCAGATGTTCATAAACGGGCACCAGATGGGTAACGTCGGAAAGCGCATATTCAAGCTGTTTGGCGTCCAACGGGCGCAGACTCCAGTCGGAAAGGCGGCAGCTTTTGTCCAGCTGAATGCCGAGAATGGTTTTGACCAGATTTTCGTAGCTGATCGCTTCGCCGAAGCCGAAGACCTGAGCGGCCGTCTGCGTGTCGAACAGCGGTTCGGGAATGAAACCGGCCTGATGGTAAATGATTTCGATGTCCTGGCGGCCGGAGTGGAAGACTTTGACCACTTCCGGGTTGTGCAGCACGGCAAAAAAGGCTTCCAGCTCAATTCCGGGCGCCAGCGGGTCGATGATGGCGGTTGTGTCCGGCGCGGCGACCTGAATCAGGCAGAGTTTGGCGTAGTAGGATTTTTCGCGCAGAAATTCCAGATCTACGGCAATGAAAGGCTTCCGGTTCAGCTCCTGACAGAAGCTTATCAGTTCCGAGGTGTTTTCAATCAGTTTCATAAAATTCAATCCGTTGTTTTCAAGCTGCTTTCAGCATAGTTCCTGATGTTTAATATTTTTTTAAGGCCGGCGCAAGCCGTTTTTGACGGGAAAGCCGATTTTCGGTGCTGATTTCTTAAGTTTTGCTTGCTTTCGGGTGAAATTCGTTTTAACAATTAAATCTAAATTATAATAACGAAAATGAGGTTTTTTTATGAACAGCTATCGTACTCACACCTGCGGCGAACTGAGAAGTTCGGACGTCAACAAGGAAGTTAAGCTTGCGGGGTGGATTCACCGCAAGAGAAATCTGGGCAATCTCTGCTTTGTGGATTTGCGAGACCATTACGGCATTACCCAGTGTGTGTTCGACAGCTCTTCCGACCTGTTTGAAAAAATTGAGGCCATCCGTCCCGAATCGGTCATCGGCATCAGCGGCAAAGTCATGATGCGCGAGAGCATCAACAAGAACATTCCGACCGGCGACATCGAAATCAAGGTCGATACCCTTGAGGTTTATTCCGAGGCTGAAATTCTGCCGTTTCAGGTCGCGGTGGAAGACGACGCGCCGGAAGAAATGCGCCTTAAATATCGGTTTCTGGATTTGCGCAAAGACCGCATTCACAAAAACATTTTGCTGCGCTCGGCGGTTATTCAGCGTTCCCGCGAACTGATGCGGGAGCAGGGCTTTACCGAATATCAGACGCCGATTTTGACAGCCTCGTCGCCGGAAGGCGCGCGGGACTTTCTGGTGCCGTCCAGGCTGAATCCGGGGCGCTTTTATGCCCTGCCGCAGGCGCCGCAGCAGTTTAAGCAGCTGCTGATGGTTTCAGGGTTTGACAAGTATTTTCAGATTGCGCCGTGTTTCCGCGACGAAGACCCGCGCGCGGACCGTTCGCCGGGCGAATTTTATCAGATGGATATGGAAATGTCTTTTGCCACGCAGGACGACGTGTTTAAGGTTATTGAGCACACGCTGGGGACAATCTTCAACGAATTTGCCAACGGCAAGAAGGTTGACCAGGCGCCGTATGTCCATATTCCGTTCCGCGAGGCGATGATGAATTATGGTTCCGATAAGCCGGATTTGCGCAATCCGCTGGTTTTGCAGAATGTTACCGGCCTGTTCGGAGAATCGGGTTTCGGCGTTTATGACAATCTGGCCAAAGAGGGCAAGGTTATTAAGGCGATGGTCGTTGCCGGCGCCGGCGAGAAGCCGCGCTCTTTCTTTGACAAGCTTGACGCTTATGCCAAGGAAGAAGGCATGGGCGGCATTGCCTACATCGCTTATGCCGCCGGCGGTGCCAAGGGCATTGCCAAGCTGCTGAGCGTTGAAAAACTGGAGGAATTTAAGAAAGAAACCGGCGCCAAGGATGGCGATGCGGTTGTCTTTATGGCCGGCAAGGGCATGAAGTTTGACAAGTTTACCGGCCGTTTGCGCAACAAGGTCGGCGAAGAACTCGGCCTGATTGACGAAAATGCGTTTAAAATGTGCTGGATTGTCGATTTTCCGTTTTATGAAGAAAACGAAGAAACCGGCGCCGTTGAATTTTCGCATAATCCGTTCTCGATGCCGCAGGGCGGAATGGACGCGCTGAATGGCAAGAATCCGCTGGACATTTATGCTTACCAGTACGATTTTGTCTGCAACGGCGTAGAACTGCTGTCGGGCGCGGTGCGCAACCATAAGCCGGAAATTATGTATAAGGCTTTTGAGATTGCCGGTTATGACCATAGCGTCGTCGACAGCAAATTCGGCGGCATGATAAGCGCATTTAAGTTCGGCGCGCCGCCGCACGCCGGTTCGGCCTACGGGGTTGACCGGCTGGGAATGCTGCTTTTGGACGAACCGATTATCCGCGACGTGATTTTATTCCCGTTGAACGGCAAGGCGCAGGATTTGATGATGCAGGCGCCGAACTTCGTTACGCAGCAGCAGCTTGACGAACTGCATATCAAAGTGGTTGAAGATGAAAAGAAGTAACAGAAACAGCCCCGCTTACCGGCGGGGCTGTTTTGTTCCGTTGGGCCGCATTCCGAGATACAGGCCGTTTTCGGCGAGGTGGTTTTTCAGTTTGGCGGTTTCTTTGCCGCCGATGTGATCCTGAAAATATTTTTCCGTTCGGAGCATAATCTGCCAGACGTAAAAGATTCCCAGCTCGTTCAGGCGTTTGTTCAGGCCGTAGGATATGAAGAACGACATGTTTCTGACGGGTGCCATGAGCTTTTTGTTCAGAAAGGGATCGCCGCCGAAGAAGTTGAAAAATTCGCGGTTGACCTGCTGCAAGACTTCGTTTTGCTTTTGTTTTCTGGCAAAGAGCTGCCGGGTTCGATGTTCGGCAATTTTGGCTTCGACGGCAGCCAGGTCCTGACGGTAAGAACGGCGCAGGTGAAGCAGCTGCACATAAGTAGCGTTTTCGATGTCCATTGTTTTTTTCCCATAAAAAAAGGCACATCTTCAACAGAAGGGTGCCGGGGAGTTCACAAGCCTCAACAACGCGACTACTTTGGCCTTTAGAGTTTTCTCCTGAACATGCGCCAAAGTCTCCCCGACGGGAGTCGGGGATATAAACATTAACGGACTATATCCAATCCGTTGTTGTCGAGGTCTGTGACAACCCCGAACCGTTTTCCGGTTCTGACCGCCGGAGATTTCCGGACGGCTGAATTCAAAGTAATTGAGAATTGGCGGAAGTGCAAGCGAAAAATTGTTTCGGGGGAAACAGTTTTTTTGAAAAAGTTGTTGACTTGTAATTTAAAATGGCATAAATATTCCCTTGTTCGACAGATTGCTTCATCGTCTAATGGTAGGACAGCGGACTCTGACTCCGTTAATCTTGGTTCGAATCCAGGTGAAGCAGCCAATAAAAAAACGCCCCGTTGCGGGCGTTTTTTTATTGGCTGAAAAGCCTTTGTTAAACGGCGAAGGCAGCGACAGCAACAGAGCCGTTGTTATAAAGACTTTGACCGAAGCGCAGTTGTTGAGCGATGCAGTCGCGAAACTTACGAAGCAAGAGCCGGAACGCCCCGTTGCGGGCGTTTTTTTATTGGCTGAAAAGCCTTTGTTAAACGACGAAGACAGAGGCAGCAACAGAGCGTGTGCGGCGTTTTGTTCCGGGATTTTTCCTGCAAGGCGTTCGGCCGGCGAAGTTTGACGGGGAAGAATAATTTTAAAATTGCAAATCGCGCCGTATGTTTTATTATTTCAGCAGGGTTAACTAAAAAGGCCGACTGATGATGAATATTGTTCCCGAAAAACTGAAGCCGGGTTCTCATGTGCGGGTTATTGCACCGTCGCGGAGTTTGGGGATTATTTCCGAAGACTGCCGACGGATTGCTCGGGCGCGTTTCGCCGAAATGGGGCTGACGGTTTCTTTTGGAAAAAACGTTGAAATGACGGACCGTTTTTTATCTTCGCCGGTACGGGCGCGGCTTGACGATTTGCATGAGGCGTTTGCGGACAAATCGGTTGACGCGGTTCTGACGGCCATCGGCGGTTTTAACGCCGTGGAGCTTTTGTCGCAGATTGATTATGGGCTGATCAAAGCGAATCCGAAAATCTTCTGCGGCTTTTCGGATATTACGGCGCTGAGCTGCGCCATTTATGCCAAAACCGGTCTGGTTACCTATTCCGGGCCGCATTTTTCGAGTTTCGGCATGTTGAAAGGTTTTGACTATACGTTAGACTGTTTTAAGAAATGCTTTTTTCAGAAAGAGTCTTTTGCGCTGTGTCCGTCGCCGGAATGGTCTGACGATCCGTGGTATCTTAATCAGGACGAACGGCATTTTGTCCGCAATGACGGCATTTGGGCCATTCGTCCCGGCAAGGCGGAAGGGACGATAATCGGAGGCAATCTGGGGCTGTTGGACGAACTTAAGGGCACGCCGTATTTTCCGGATATCCGGGACTGTATTTTGTTTGCGGAGCATTGCGCCGAACATGACGCCTGGGTTTTCAACCGGAATCTGCAGTCTTTGTGTCTGCATCCCGATTTTAAGAGGGTACGGGCGCTGGTTATCGGACGCTTTGAACCGCAGAATCAGATGAATCGGGCGCAGCTGGAGGAGATTTTGCTGTCCAAAAAAGAGTTGGAGGGCTTACCGATTATCGCCAATGCGGATTTCGGACATACGACGCCGATTTTTACCTTTCCGGTCGGAGGGCGCGGATTTGTTGACGGAGAGCGTATTGAACTGACATGTTTTTAAAAAAATTGAAAAATTATTTTATCCTTAAGCGTTCCTTAAGTTCAGATTGTTGTACTGACCATGTAATAACGAACAACTTAACTTTTTATTCAAGGAGAAAAAACATGAAAAAGATTTTTGCAGTATCGGCTTTGGCTTTGGCTCTGGGAATGAGCGGTGCGGCTTCGGCCCAGATGGTTTCCGGCGGTTTTCAGGGGCCAGGTCTGGCGCCGATGAGCGTGGCCGATGCCCTGAAGCTTAATGACGACACCGCCGTTGTTCTGGTCGGACAGATTGAAAGAAGCCTCGGCGATGAAAAATATCTGTTCAAGGACGCTTCCGGTACGGTTACGGTCGAAATTGACAACGAAGACTGGAGAGGCCTGAACGTTACGCCGCAGGACACGGTTATTCTGAACGGCGAGATTGACAAGGAAATGTTTAAGGATACCAAGATTGACGTTGACAGCATTGCGCTGAAGAAATAGGAACAGGGAGCCCAAATGCGTATATTGCTTATCGAGGATGATGCCCTTATCGGGGACGGATTAAAGGTCGGATTGGAAAAGCTCGGATTCAGCGTCGACTGGTTTACGGACGGCGCCGAGGGAGAAGAGGCCTTGTTTCAGGCTCCGTATGCCGCGGTCATCCTCGATTTGGGCCTGCCGAAAAAGGACGGTCTGGCGATTTTGCAGGACTGGCGGCATAAAAACAGAAAAGAACCGGTGCTGATTTTGACGGCACGCGGCGACGTCGACCAGCGGATTGCCGGTTTGAACAGCGGCGCCGACGATTATCTGGGCAAGCCTTTTGCCCTGAAAGAGGTGCAGGCGCGGCTGAATGCGCTTATCCGCCGCAGCGGCGGGCAGGCGGCTCCGGTTATCCGGCACGGAAAAATCGAATTTGATCCGCAGACGCGCAAAGTTCGCCAAGACGGAAAGGAAACGGTTCTGGCGCCGAAGGAACTGGCGCTGCTGGAACTGCTGCTTTTGAACAAAAACCGCGTGTTGTCGAAAGAAACGATAGAGAACAAAATTTATTCCTGGGACGAAGAGGTTTCGAGCAATGCGGTGGAAGTGCACATTCATCATCTGCGCAAAAAGCTCGGCCGGGACATTGTAAAAACCGTGAATAAAATCGGCTATATATTGGGGGACGAATGAATAAGCTCAGTTTGAGATTAAGGCTGATCGTCTGGTTTATAGGGATTTCCTGCGTCGTTTGGCTGGCTGCGGGCGTTTTGTCGTGGAAAGAAACCAAAGAAAAGGTCGACGAGTTTTTCGACACCTATCAGATGGCGCTGGCCAGACAGCTGGCCGGGGCGGACTGGAGCGGGCTGGCGGCCGGGGCACAGAAAATTACCGACCGGATGATTGAGAATGTTCATAATGCCGACGATGAGGATGAGGCCATCGGCTTTGCGGTTTTTGACCGGGACGGCCGTTTGGTCTTTCATGATAACGAGAATGGCAAAGATTTCGGCTTTTTGCCGGCAACGGGAAGCTTTATCCGGCAGATTGTCGACGGTGACGACGAATGGCGGATTGTCTGGCTGCAGTCTGCGGACGGCAAATTTTATATTGCGGTCGGTCAGGAGGAGGAATACCGGGCCGACGTAGTCTGGGACATGACCGAAGAATTTATGATTCCGTGGGCGGCGGGACTGTTTGTGCTGATGGTTATGATTGTGGCGGTGCTGACCCGGGAGTTCCGGCCGCTGGGCAATCTGGCCGACAGTCTGCAAAGTCGTGGCAGCGGGGATCTGTCGCCTTTGGAAGAGAAAGGCATTCCGGCAGAAATTCTGCCTTTGGTTAAGGCGATGAACATACAGATGGCACGGATTGAAGGCATGCTGGCCGGCGAACGTCGTTTCGTTGCCGATGCCGCACATGAACTGCGGACGCCGCTGACGGCTTTGCAGGTGCAGTTGGAAGTGGCGGAAATGGCCGGCAGTGACGAAAAAATGCGTGCCGAGGCTTTGGATAAGCTGCAGAAAGGCATTGAGCGTTCGTCGCGTCTGGTTGAACAGCTGCTGGTATTGTCCAAGGTGGATACGGCTTTCGGCATATATGACGAGCATTGCGAAAACATCAACTGGCAGCAGATTGCCGATGATTTGCAGGTTGATTATGCGGCAGCGATTGCGGCGAAAAAAATCGACATTTCCGTTGAAATCGGCGAAACGGGACCGGTTGAGCGCGGCAATCCGCTGTTGTGGACACTGTTGTTGCGAAATCTGCTGGACAACGCCCTGAAGTACAGTCCGGAAGGCGCCTCGGTAAAAATTTTGGTTGCGGCGGATGCGTTGACAGTAGTTAATTCCGGCGTGTCGGTTGACGATGAAACAATCGGGCATCTGAGCGAGCGTTTCTTCCGTCCGGCCGGCCAGAAAGTTTCCGGCAGCGGATTGGGGCTGTCGATTGTCAAACGGATTGCGGGGCATTACAGCTGCCGTCTGGAGTTTGACAATACACCCGACGGTTTCAGCGTTCGGATTGCAAAATGAGAAAAAGCCCCTCAAAAGAGGGGCTTTGCTTATTTGCTCAAACGCCGGTTTCGGGAGTAGTTTGTGTACCATTCGTAGGTAAACAGGACAATGCCGGAGATAATCAGCGGGAAAAGGTAGTAGATAATGCGGTAGGCAATCAGGGCGCCGAAAATCAGCGCCTGGTTGTGGTCGCCCGGAATAATGTACAGGAACAGGCCTTCGAAAACGCCCAGACCGCCCGGAACCTGACTGAACACGCCGAGAACCTGCGCGATGATAAAGACGCCGATGAAAACGTCAAACGGAATGTCCATGAACGGCGTCAGCGAATAGTAAAGTACCAGCGAGGCGAGCAGAATGTCGGCGCCGCCGATGAAAACCTGCGCCAGCGCCATTTTGAAAGAAGGAATGTCAAACTCGACGTCTTTGATGATTATCGGCTTTTTGTAAAACAGCGATGCGCCGAAGTAGACCAGCAGACCGAGTGCGGAAATGACCGTTACGGTCAGAGTGGTCAGGTGCGAAACCGAACCTTCGCCGAAAGCGTGATCCGGGGTCAGAAAATAGCCGAGAATAATCAGAAAGAAACAGGCGACCAGATAGGTGAAACCGGAAAAAGTGACCATGCGGACGATTTCGGAAGCGTGGAAACGCCAGCGCGTGTAGAGCCGGTAACGGATTGCGCCGCCGGAAACGATGGCATGGCCGGCGTTGTTGCTGATGGAAAAGCCGATAAATCCGGCAAAAATCCATTTCCAGGGCGCCAGCTTGCGGCCGATGTATTTCAGAGCCAGAAAGTCGTAGGAAGACAGGGCGACATAACCGCCGAGCGAGGCCATGCAGGCTAAAAACAAATTATGTGCCGGAATGCTGACAAGGGCGTCCTTAATGTCTTCAAGCTTATATTTGGAAAGCTGGTGGTAAATCATGTAAGCCGCCACGGCAAAGAAGAATAAGCCGGACCAGGATACTATTTTTTTCAGCAGCCGCTTTGTTTTAAATGCCATCAAAACCTCTCATTTACAACTTTTTTATATATCAGTTTTCAATATGGTATAAAAATGTTTAAATATCAATTTAAATCGGGAAAATATTTTGCGGGATTGATTAAATCGGCAGAACTTTTTTTGAAGAGCCGGCTGAGGGACTTGGGGAGTTCAATTTGTATGCCTCGCGCACGTCACAAAAGTTTGTTTGCGAGGCGACAAACTCTCACCGCTCACAACGAAAACACCGGAGCAGCGGTGTTTTCTATCGGTTCGCGCCCGCTTGGGTTCAAGTCCCAAAAATATTAAAACCATAAAAAAAGCCTCCGCTTTGGGAGGCTTTTTTATGGTGCCGACTGAGGGACTTGAACCCCCGACCCACTGATTACAAACCACTTGGGTTGCCTTGATTTTATTGTGTATAATCAATTTGTTATGCTGATTTTGAAAGCTGTTTTTCAGTCGAGCTACCACCGAGCTACCACAATAAAACAAGCTATTTACAATTTATTACAGAAAAAAATTACTGGATTGCATGCAATACTTCTAATTTTAACTCTTCATTATAATCATATGTTCCATCCATAATAGAAGTCATTATTTTATGTAATAATTCTTTAGAAATTTTCCCTGAGGCAACTTCATAACTTATATTTTCCATTACAATAAAGAAATTCTTTGCTACAGCCATATAACCATTTAACAATAAAAAATGTGCACAAAGTGTTATTGCAATTCTCTTATTTCCATCTTCAAAACAGTGGAATTTGCAGGCTCCAAAAAACAGATGTGTCAATTTATCAATAAACGTTGGATAATAGTCATCATTTTTAATATGTTCAAGAACACTTTCAAGCTGTCCTTTGTTTAGTAATCCATTAGCACCACCTCCACTATATTGAATGGTTTTCTGATGTGTTTCGATTGCTTGTTCTATTGTTATATATTGGACAGTCATTACGTCCTATCCTTTAACCTTTTGAGGACATCTTGATTTTCTTGCATTAGTTTTTCTAGTTCATCACCTGTAGCACCAAGAAATTTTTGATATTCATCTTTGTCTAGGGGCTTAATATATTCAGCTAATTGATAATGAAAGGCTTCTCTTAAGGCCATATCTCTACTTGCCATTTTTGTTCTGCCTCTTTTGATTAGGGGTTTCCATAAAGCCATTTGCTCAAAGTTTTTTAAAATATCTTCTACCTGTTTTACAGACAAAACTTTATTACATTTTTCGTATTCTTTTTTTATTTCATCAGCTAATCCTGTTTCATATGCAGCTATTATATCTAAAATTTCGCTATAAAAAGTATCTCGAATTTTATCGCTTTCTTTTAAATCTAAAATTTTTTTATATTCAACAGCTTTTTCTTTAAAAATGCTCACATATATTAAATCTGTAAAATGAGCATATTTAAATTTGTAATCTTCTACATAATTTTTTAAAGCATCTGTAAATTGTCTTCTGTAATTTTCTTCTTGTATAGATGCAAAAACAAAGTCTTTATCTCTTTGGTTGATGTATTTTGTACCACCGCCGGTTTTTCTATTAATCAAATCTATTACAATATCTAATATCATTTGTCTTAAAGCCTTTGCTTTTTCGCTTTCAGACAAAAGCATTGCAAGATTCATGAATGCTTTAAAATCGAACAAACCTAGTTGAGTCGTTTTGCTAGGGACATTAATGTCCTTACCAAAACTAAGAATAAATTCTTTTAATTTTTTTCCTTTTAAAACTTCATAACCATTAAAGGTTAATTCATCTGTATTTTGCTCTATATATCTACTTATTGTTCGGATATCTACTTCAAAAAAATCAGCAGTCATTTCTTTGGTAACATATATTTTATCATTCCAAAAAATACCTTTGATCCCTGATTTTTCTTGAATTTCAGCTACAGCAAGTTCATTATTTAAAATATTTTGCCGATCTATTCTTGAATTGGTTAAATCTTTTGCCACTTTAGCCTCAATATTTTTGTATCTTTCTAAACATAAAAAACTGTTCAAACAAATCTGTAGCTAATATTTATAATCTACAGCATTTTAAAATATACTGTATTTTATTCAATTTTAAAGAATTTATTTAACCATTAACTGTTTTGTGTACAAATCAAGCTATATCCACTAATTGGGCTTAATATTCCATAAATGAAATACCAGAGACCTAGTGGGGCTGTTACATATATATGCACAATAGAAAATATGAATAGTTAATATATTTTGATATCAGAATGGTATCTTTAACAAAAAATTTTATCCGAGTAATAAAGTAATGATAAAGCTAGTGATAAAGCTGTAAATAGGTTAGTGTACAAGTTACTGAACAAGTAGTGAACAAGCTAATGTACAAGTTGCTTTCTTATTAACTAAAATATCCGGTCATATTTGCCATTTGCAAATTCGGCGAATCCCAAGTTTCAAAAACTTCTTGGGTTAAACTGTTACCATGGATAACTTTGACGCTCAACCCTAAAAGGCTTAACTGAATAAAGGTCATACTGACACACAGCGGGTCAATATCGGTGGCCTCAATATAAAGTTTGCCGCCCAACTGCTTATAACCGCGATTTTTCAGACATTGGACAATTCCCAATACCATCGCACCGGAACCGCACGCCGGTTCGGCAACCCTGCAATAACCTTTTTCGGCAATTGCTTTCTCAAAACCATCATCAAATGTGATTTCTGCCATAAATTCGCAAATATGGGATGGAGTGAAAAATTGGCCGTTGAAATGTTTTCCTAAGTTAAGCTCCATGAAGATTGTCCCGAGATAGTCTTTGGGATTTTCTAGCAGTAATCTGGTTAAATCAGCTAACACCTGCGGAAAATAAGTTCCGAAAACATTTTTATCATACCGTTTGATAACTTCTAAATATTCATTTTCTCGTTTATTATACTGTTCTTTATAATAACTTCGCGCCATTGCCGGCACTTTCATAAAAGCATTATGCAGAGAACAACTGCACACTGTGCAAAAGTCCTCAAATACCCGATACATCGGAAAATGGCTTAATCCGGAGATTTTTTCCAATCCTCGGATTAAGCTCTTTTTAGTTATTTTTTCGATTTTTTCTTGCCCGATTTTTTTTTAGACTTTTTAGATTTCTTGTCATCTTCCGGTGTTAAATCTTGAGGTTTCAATTCTTCCAGATTTGTCTCCGGAGGGAACCCAGCCCATTCATCTTCTTCAACGATGTCCTCCGCATTTTCATTAAAAGAAAGAAGAGCGATTTCGTTCTGCTCCTCTTGTATTTCGGTATCATCTTCCATATCTACCGGGGTATATGTTATACGCCCATCTTCGTCATAGCCTAAAAGGTGGCATTCTGTTTGGACTTCTGGAACCTCCGGAACATCTAATCCCTTGCGATTAACATAATCATTACAAAATTTAACATAATCGGGGTTAATATTCTCACTTTGCGGATTTGCAACAACTTTAACGATTTCTTCTTCAATTTCATTAAGACTAATGTTGCCAAATTCTTTTTGATAATATTCTTTTACTCCGTCTAATTGTCCAGCCCGGAATAATAGATCATCATAAATATTAACCATCGGGTCAAAACCGTCAAACTTCATAAAGAAATAATACTTATTGTAAAAGTCATACAACTGAATTTCTTTTTCATCACTGGTTAAAAAAGTCGCCAGCGCTTTTTTTCGGGTTAATGTCGATTTTCTATGCCTAAATAACATTTCGGTATAACCGGGATATTTTTTTACATCAAAAGTCATTTTTCTTCTCCTTAGTGTTCACTTGCCAAATAAATTGTCAAAACTCTGGTTGTTACCTCTGGATTGCTCGGGTCTTCCGAAGCAAATTCAAGGTTTTTATCATAATAATCAATTTTCCAAAAAAACTGCTCGGCCTCATCTTCGATAACACCAAAATCATGTTCTCTATGCGGGTCGTTTTTGAAATCAAAATCGTTAAATTCTTTTACTTTTTTAATAATTTCCCATTTTCTCTTCGGGCCGAGGGCTACAATGCCGTTGCTGGTCATTACATACCCACCGCTGAAAGTCTTTCTGAAATTGTCATTCAACTCAGCTATTTTCTCACAATTCGGGGAAAAACAGCTATCATCATAACTAGTTGCCAAATCATTGTTCATATACCTAACTCCTTGTTTTTATTAAATTATCTTTATATATTCTATACTGACATATCCACGGCCGGATGCAAGTGCTTTTTAGAAAAATATTATTGTTTTTCAATGTATTAGATTGTATTTTAGGTAACATTTTATTTCAAAAAAAAAGTACCAATATTTCTATTGGTACCAGCGCGGAGTAATAGATAATTCTTACTTGTACATTTTTCTTTTAGGATATGATGTTGGTAATATTTTATATAAATGAAGCATGTTTCGCTTGTATGAAAGCCGTTTAGTATTGCTAATTCCAAGTTCTTTGAAAACAAAATCCTTTATAATAAAATCAAAAGTGTGAACTAAATCAGCCAAAGTTTCCAAGTTGATATTGTCATCAAGGTGATTATAAAAATGTTCAACAATACCTCGTAAAGTTGATATTCGAGCCCCTCTGATATCAGGTTTTATTGCGTCCTTAGGCTCTAGCGTAACATATTTTAGCTTATCATCTAAAAATTTATTAAATGATTTTTGCTCTTTTTTTTCTAAATCTTTTATATAGTTTTCGATTGCATTTGAATATGCCGTATTTTTTGTTTTTTTAGGTGTTAATTCTCCAATGGCCTTTAAGCCATCTATTGAACGAACTAAGGAATATTGCGTTAAGTACTCTCCTCTAGCATTATTTGATAAAATAAAGAAGAAATTATCTAGTAGTTTTTTCTTTGTGAATAAATTTTGAAAAATCGTTTTCCATTCGTTATCATCAAAAAGTCCCTGCCAAAATGGCATATATGGATATTTTGTAACTTTTTGTGTTTCAACAATCATCTCAGGAAATAAAAGGTATCCTATACTATTTTTCTCATAGTGTAATGTGACGACTTCTGTATTCATAGTAAAATTATCAGAGAGGCACATAAATAAGTTTCTTAATAAATAGTTGAGAGAAGTAATTTCCTCAAAATCCGCAAGAGGAGAGGTAACAATAACAGAGTGATATATTTTATTATTAAAATATAAGTCATTTTCATAAGGTAAGATAACTTCGTTTAAATCTGAACATATCTTTTCAAAATCGCTATCACTAATTTTAGAAGAAGCAATAAAGTTATTTTTAAAAAAATCCTTATCCACCCAAGTAGCATTACATCTTTCGTTAAACTGTATACTTTGTTTCTCACTGATTTCGATTGGTTGATTATTACGATTGTAGGGGAGTCTACCTTTATAAAATTCAGGACAGCAAAAATCTTCTAAACCGCTATATCCAATCTCGATATTCTCTAACTTACCTTTTCCATAGTGTTTAGCTATAAATAATAGCCCATCAAAAAATACCCTTGTTTTTGAAGATGGCCGCAAAGGCCATGTAGCTTGTGGATTAATTAAAGTAACCTTATAGCGACTTTGAGTTTCTTCACAGTATATTATTCCTTGAATTTTCTTTACTTTATGGAAATCAGAACTATGAAAATGTTTTATTCTACGAATAAAGATGTTTTCTTGAGGCTCTTTACCGATTAAATCCAAATAAAACTCTTTTTTAGGTGTATATACAAGATGCCCAGTATATTTATTTTCACATCCTTTTATTTCAAATTCGCCATAAAATTTGTAGGATTTAAGAAATGAAATGCTATTGTCTTCCATCTTCTACCTCTCTCGCATACTTTCGTTCAAATATTTCATTACCGGCGAGAGCAGATATTCGATCACGCGGCGTTTCCCGGTTTTGATTTCAGCGGTGACGCTCATGCCGGGCTTGAGTTGAATAATCTGCCCATCCGCCTTAATCTTATTATCAAACAAAGTCAGTCGAGCATTAAACACCAGCCCAAGCTTTTCGTCCTGTATCGCATCACCCGAGAT
>ULQG01064945.1_pt1 | contig 61691 bp, 37 predicted proteins | sample 1954251 | NCBI WGS metagenome assembly ULQG01 (sample SAMEA4835649, study PRJEB28245) | human gut metagenome | biome: gut microbiome; material: fecal sample | place: Denmark | collected 2008 | reverse complement strand
GGAAGCGGTCGATCCGGTACGGTATATTACAAACCATTCTACCGGAAAGATGGGTTATGCTATTGCAAAAATCGCATCAAGGAGAGGCGCTGAGGTGACGCTCGTATCAGGGCCAACTGCCGAGGAAGAACCTGCATTTGTAAATGTTGTAAATGTATGTTCCGCAAAGGAGATGTTCGAGGCAGTTAAGGAACGGGCGCAGGAACAGGATATCATTATCAAAGCGGCAGCAGTGGCGGATTACAGACCGAAACACATAAGAGGCAGCAAGATGAAAAAGACAGAAGACGGATCGGATCTGACGCTTGAGCTGGAACGCACAGACGATATTTTGGCTTATCTCGGAGCACACAAAAAGCAGGGGCAGTTTTTATGCGGGTTTGCAATGGAAACGGAAGACTTGATTGCAAATGCAAAAAGAAAACTGGAAAAGAAGCGGCTTGACATGATCGCCGCAAACAGTCTTCGTGTGGAAGGCGCAGGATTCGGCGGAAATACAAATGTCGTAACGGTCATCACGAAAGAGAAGGAAGTTTCACTCGGAAAAATGACAAAAGAGGAGACAGCCGCAGAACTTTTGACGATGATTGCAGAAGCCAGAAAAGTCTGATAAGAAACAGACAAAAAGCAAATGTATTGTATCCCGAAAGGGAACGATAAGAAGCAGACAAAAAGCAAATGTATTGTATCCCGAAAGGGAATGATAACAAGGAGGCAGACATGGAAAACAAAACAGTAACAGAAAACAGCACAGTATCATGTGCGGAAGAAATGAATACGGCAGAAGTATACGGCTCAGATCAGTATGCAGCGGATCTAAAGACCGCGAGCAAAGATCGGCAGACGTCGGGGAAACAGCGCTCGTCAAGTAAATTCAGTACAATGAGTATGGTTCAGGTGGCAATATTCGGAGCTGTCATATGTGTGATGGCTTTTACCCCTTTCCTCGGATATATCCCGCTTGGATTTACCCGTGCGACGATCATACATATCCCGGTTATTATCGCTTCGCTTTTGATGGGACCGAAAAAAGGCGGCGCTTTAGGATTCCTTTTTGGATTGACAAGTTTTATTAACAATACGATGAATCCGACACCGACATCGTTTGTATTTACTCCGTTTTACAGTATTGCAGGCGTAAGCGGCGGATGGGGAAGTGTGATTATCTGTTTTCTTCCCCGCATACTTGTGGGAATTATACCGTATTATGTATATAAGCTTATCATTCGTTTTTCAAATGAAAAAACAAAAAAGACCGGTGTGTCAAGCATTGGACTTGTGACTGCAGGCGTGGCGGGCGCAATGACAAATACGCTGCTTGTTATGAATCTGATTTTTCTGTTTTTCAGGGAAGCATATGCATCGGCAAATAATGTGGCGGTATCGGGCGTATACACATTTATTCTTTCTATTATCGGGATAAACGGCGTTCCGGAAGCAATCGTGGCAGGTGTGCTGACTTTATGTATCGGAAGAGCGCTTTTGAAAAAGAATGTAAGAGAAAGGCTTGGTTTTAGAAATGATATTGGCTATTAATATCGGAAATACAAACACCGTGCTCGGCTGCATTGACGGCTCAAAATGCGTGTTCGTAGAACGGATTTCAACTGTTAAGACAAAGACGGAACTGGAGTATGCGATCGATATTAAAAACGTACTCGACATCTACCATATTAAAAAGGCAGATTTAGAAGGCGGTATCATTTCGTCGGTTGTTCCGCAGATTACGATGGTTGTAAAAGCTGCGGTTGAAAAGATTTTAAAAAAGGAAGTCCTTATCGTAGGCGCGGGGATCAAGACCGGATTAAATATCAGGATCGACAATCCGGCGCAGCTTGGCAGCGACCTTGTTGTCGGAGCGGTGGCAGGGATTGCGGAATATCCGACGCCTCTTCTTATTTTTGATATGGGTACGGCAAACACGGTTTGTGTTATAGATAAAAACCGAAACTATATCGGCGGCATGATTTATCCGGGGATCGGAGTTTCTCTTGATTCCCTTACAGCCAATGCGTCTCAGCTTGGCGGGATCAGTCTGGAAGAACCGGGGCATATTATAGGAAAAAATACGGTGGACTGTATGAAAAGCGGTATCGTTTACAGCAGCGCTGCGGCGATCGACGGGTTGATCGATCGACTGTCAGAAGAAGTGGACGGCGATGTAACGGTAGTTGCGACAGGGGGAGTGGCGGAAAAAATCATTCCTCATTGCAGAAGAAAGATTATTCGAGACGATGATCTTGTTTTGAAAGGACTGGAAATCATCTATCGGAAGAACTGCAGGTGACAGATCGGAGAAAATCGACCTGTGTATAAGGTAAATATAACGTAAAAAGAGAAAAGGATAGACGCGGTATAGACTATATATACAAAAAATGGCTGCGGCTATCCTTGAATTTATGTGTAAAAAAGCGAAAATATAAAAAACTTACTATTTTAAATCATAAAAATATAACAAAATATAATAAAAGTGTGATATGATAAACAGTACAACGTAGCATCGGAGTATTCGGCTTAATTTATTTATGGCTGTACTTCTGTGCGAATTTAAAGGAGGAAAAAGATGAAAAGGAAGCTTTCAAAAGCAGGCGGGAAAGCGTTATCTGTCGCACTTGCGATGGCGACTGTTGTATCGGCAGCTCCTTTCTCTGTAGCGGCCGAGGATAACGTTGCTTTGGCACAGACACAGGAAACGGAGGGAAATGCTTTGCGTTTGTGGTATGATGAAGAGGCGCCCAATTCGTATACGGGGTGGGAGCAATGGGCTCTTCCGCTTGGAAACAGCGCGATTGGAGCCAGTGTGTTTGGCGGTGTTCAGACAGAGCGAATTCAGTTGAATGAAAAGTCGCTTTGGTCCGGCGGGCCTTCAGACAGCCGACCGGAATATAACGGCGGTAATATTGAATCGAATGGTCAGAACGGCGAAGTTATGAAGCAGCTGAAAGAGAAACTGAAAAACGGAGAAGGGTTTGACAGTAATCTCGCAGGCAAGCTTATCGGAGTCAGCGATGACGCCGGAGTACAGGGATACGGATATTATTTAAGTTATGGCAATATGTATCTGGATTTCAAAAATGTTACAAAGAATAACGTTTCGGGATATTCGCGCGATCTGGATCTTCGCACGGCGGTAGCCGGAGTGAATTATGATCTCAACGGAGCGCACTATACAAGAGAAAACTTCGTAAGCTATCCTGACAACGTTCTTGTAACACGTCTGACTGCAACAGACGGCGGAACGCTTGATTTTGACGTTCGTGTAGAACCGGATGAGGAAAAAGGCGGAAGTCAAAACAAACCGGAAGCAGATTCTTACGCGAGAACATTTGACAAAAAAGTATCCGACAATGCAATCGCGATCGACGGACAGCTTACAGATAACCAGTTGAAGTTCAGTTCTTATACGAAGGTAATCAAAGATGACGGAACGGCGGGGCAGATCAAAGACGACTCGAAAAACGGTAAGATCACGGTAAGCGGCGCGAAAGCGATTACGATCATTACTTCCATCGGAACGGATTATAAAAACGATTATCCGAAATACCGTACAGGCGAGACAAAAGAACAGCTCGCTGCTTTGGTAAAAGGATATGTATCCGGAGCTGAGGCGAAAGTAAAAGCCGGCGGATATGAGACGTTAAAAGAAGATCATGTAAATGATTACGATCATATTTTCGGAAGATTAGATCTTAACATCGGACAGGCAGTGTCTGACAAGACAACGGATAAGCTGTTGGAGGCATATAAAAAAGGAACGGCTTCCGAAACAGAAAAACGTTATCTGGAATTGATGCTCTTCCAGTACGGACGTTATCTGACGATGGGATCATCGAGAGAGACTCCTGTGAACGAAGACGGAACGAAGAATGAAAGAAGAGCAACTCTTCCGTCGAACTTGCAGGGAATCTGGGTCGGAGCGAATAACTCCGCATGGCATTCGGACTATCATATGAATGTCAATCTGCAGATGAACTACTGGCCGACATATACGACGAATATGGCGGAATGCGCAGAACCGCTGATTAATTACGTAGACTCTCTTAGAGAGCCTGGACGTATTACGGCGAAGATTTACGCGGGCGTTGAGAGTACGGAAGCAAATCCTGAAAACGGATTTATGGCGCATACACAGAACAACCCGTACGGATGGACGAACCCGGGCTGGGTATTCGACTGGGGATGGTCTCCGGCAGGCGTTCCGTGGATTCTTCAGAACTGTTGGGAATATTATGAGTTTACGGGAGATACAGAGTACATGCAGACTCATATTTACCCGATGATGAAAGAAGAAGCGACGCTGTACGATCAGATGCTGATGAGAGATTCAGAAGGTAAGCTTGTGTCTGTTCCGAGTTATTCACCGGAGCACGGACCGAGAACTGCAGGTAATACATATGAGCATTCGTTGATCTGGCAGTTATATGAAGATACGATCACAGCGGCAGAGACTTTGGGAGTTGACGAAGCGAAAGTCGCACAGTGGAAAAAGAATCAGGCTGACTTAAAAGGACCGATTGAGATCGGTGACAGCGGACAGATCAAAGAGTGGTATAACGAGACAACATTAAATACAGATGAGAATGGTCAGAAGATGGGAGAAGGATATGGTCATCGTCATATTTCCCATATGCTCGGATTATATCCGGGAGACTTGATCGCTCAGAATGACGAGTGGCTGGCGGCAGCGAAAGTATCGATGCAGAACAGAACAGATGTGACGACAGGATGGGCGATGGCTCAGCGTGTCGCAACATGGGCGAGACTTGCAGAGGGCGATAAGGCTCATGATGTATTGTCTAAGATGATCACAAACAATAAGATTATGACAAACCTGTGGGATACACATGCTCCGTTCCAGATCGACGGAAACTTCGGTTACACAGCGGCAGTTGCGGAAATGCTTGTTCAGAGCAACATGGGTCACATCGACCTGATGCCTGCAGTTCCGAAAGCATGGGGAACAGGTAATGTGAAAGGTCTGCTTGCCCGCGGTAATTTTGCGGTTGATATGGCATGGGCAGACAACAAACTGACAGAAGCTTCGATCCACTCTAATAACGGCGGAGAAGCGGTTGTTCAGTACGCAAATCTTTCACTTGCAACTGTAAAAGACAGTGACGGGAACCTCGTTGAGATCACACCGGTGACTTCAGATCGTATTTCCTTCAATACAGAAGCAGGAAAGACATATACGATCACTGCTATCCCTGATAATACATTAGCTGCAGCTCCTACAGGTCTTAAGGTAACGAAGATCAAAGACGGAGAGACAGTTCTTACATGGGATGCGGTCAAAGCCAGAACAGAAGTATCTTATAATGTATACCGTCAGATTGAAGGCGGCGAGTGGGTACAGGTTCAGACAGAACTGAAAGCGACAGAATGGACAGACACAGACGCTTGGGATGTGCTCGGAACATTGAAGTACAAAGTTACGGCTGTGATCGACGGAAAAGAAAGCGAGTTCAGTTCGGAAGCAACGGTAGATGACTGCCGCAACATGATCGGCATGATCGACGATCAGGACGAGCGTATCAAATATACAGGAAGCTGGGGCAACTGGATCAGCCAGGAAGGAAACTACGGCGGTTCAGTGAAATACTTAGAAGACCCGACAGGAACAGAGACAGCGGAACTTACATTCTGCGGAACGGGTATCGAAGTATTCTCCTGTACACAAAACGACAGAGGTAAAGTTGAAATCTCTATCGACGGAGAAGTATGGGCAACAGCAGATACTTATTCGGCAACTCAAAAAAGACAGGCAAAAATATTCTCTACAGAAGAGCATAAAGATAAGACGCTTGAATACGGAATCCATACGGTTAAAGTTCGGGCGATGGGCGAGAAAAATGCATCTGCAAGCAGAGATAAAGTAGAGCTTGACGCGTTTAATGTATTGAATACAGAAGCGGCGCGGGTTGAAAAAGTAGAGGTAACGTCTGCAAGCGGAATGACGACGGTGAGCAAAGCCGGATCGACGCTTCAGATGAAAGCGGCAGTAACTCCTGCAGAGGCGATCAATAAAGGTGTTACGTGGTCTGTTACAACAAAATCAGGCAGCGCGGCAGCTACGATTGATGAAAACGGTCTTCTGTCAGCAGGAACAGCAAACGGTGTTGTGACAGTAAAAGCGACATCGAAAGAAAATGCCGAAATCTCAGGTACATGCGAGATTACAGTTGCAATCCCGGATGTGACAGCGCAGTCAGAGATTATCGAGGACTGCTCGGATGATAAGAACTCCAAGAATCCGAAGATCACATGGAGTGAAACAGGCTGGGATAATCCGTACAAAGGAGAAGCTGATAAGCACCACGGCGGAACTAAGACGGAGACAAGTACAGAAGGAGCATGGTTTAGCTATACATTTACAGGAACAGGCATTAAGTTCTATGCTCAGAAAAATAATACACAAGGCAAATTTACTGTAGAACTGGATGGACAGCCGGCAGGCGACGCAGTTCTTTGGGAAGAAAAATCAGGCGGATCACCGCAGCAGTGCGTATTTGAAAAGACAGGTCTTGAAAATACACAACATACGATTAAGTTTACAGCGGCAAGTGATCATGGCAATAGGAATGTAAACATCGATTACCTTGAAGTGTTTGCTCCGGCAGCAGCTTCTGTTGACAAATCGGCGCTTCAGGCTGCGATCGAGAAATACAGCGGTCTGAATAAAGACGATTACGCAGAAAGTTTATGGAATGAATTTAAGAAAGCGTATGACGATGCCGTTAAAGGAATGAATGACGACAAGACGACAAAAGAGCAGGCTGATAAGCTTGCGGCAGACTTGAACGTAGCAGGTGCAAAGCTTGAAGCGGCAGAAATTCCGGCTCCGACGATTCCGGAAGATGCAAAAGCAACTGTAATGGGAGTTACAAGTACAGAAGCAACTGTTTCATGGACGAAACTTCCAAGGGCAGAGTCTTATAAAGTATATGCTGTAGAACATGCAGGAACAGCAAAAGCGCTGAAAGCAATTACAGATACTGTTCCGGAAAATGCAGGAGAACCTGTAACAACAGCAGAAACAACGGTACGGTTTACGAATCTGAAACCGGGTACATCTTATGTATTTATGATCGTAGGAGTAAACCACAATAAAGTAGAGTCGGAAAAAGCTCTTTGCAGCGAGCCGTTCACGACAGTGGCGGCGGCAGATGAAAAAGCTCCGGCACAGGTAAGTGGAATCAGCGTAGTAAAAGAAGGTGAAAAAGATGTGAAGATCACATGGGCTCCGTCAGAAGATCCGGAAGGAAGCGAAGTTACATATATTGTATATGTAGACGGCGTGATCGTATCTGAAAGCGATAAGACAGAATATACATTGAAAAACGCGGATGAAAGCAAAGACTACAGTATCCGTATCGTAGCTGTAGATGCATCAGGAAACAAAGCTGTACCTGCAGTAATTAACCTGACGGTAGACGACTGGAATGCAAAGACAGTTGTAGGCGTAGAGAAACCTGCCGATCTTAAAGTGAAGAAAGGAACTTCTGCTGCAAAACTGGATCTTCCGAAAACAGTAAACGTTACGCTGGAAGGCGGTCGTATCACAGATACACTGGAAGTAAAATGGACGACAGACAATTACAAACCAGATCAGGTCGGAACACAGACACTGACAGGCGAACTTCAGAAGAAGAAAGGCGTTAAGATTCCTGATAAGTTTAAGACAGTAACGATCAATGTAATTGTAGAAGAGAGCGAAGTAAATCCGCCGCAGCCGGAAGACAACGTAGTTATAGACGTAGAAGAACTTACTGATCTTACGGTTGAGTTCGGAACTTCAGTTGAGAAACTTGCTCTTCCGACAGAAGTAAAAGTAACATTAGATAACGAGACAGAAGACAAACTGTCAGTAGAGTGGAACACAGATGCGTATAAAGCAGACGAAGCGGGAACGTACGAACTGACAGGAACACTTCAGGCAAAAGAAGGAATTAAACTTCCTGAAAACTTCAAGACAGTGACGATCAAAGTAACTGTAGAAGAAAAAGGCGGAGAAGTAGACCCGCCGCAGCCGGAAGACAAAGTAGTTATAGCAGTAGAAAAACTTGCTGACCTTACTGTGAAATTCGGAACTCCGGCAGAGAAACTTGCCCTTCCGAAAGAAGTGAAAGTGACACTTGATAACAAGGCGAAAGATAAACTGTCAATCGTATGGAACACAGATGCGTATAAAGCAGACAAAGCAGGAACATATAAACTGACGGGAACGCTTCGGGAAGAAGAAGGAATCACAATTCCGGAAGAGTTCAAGAAAGTAACGATCAATGTGACTGTTGAAGAGAAAGGAAAAGTTCCTCCGACATCTGACAAAGAAGAAGGAAAGAACAATTCCGGCGCAGTTCAGACAGGCGACGATAAAAACGTATGGCTTCCGATCGTTGGTCTTGTAGCTGCAATCGCCGTTGTGGCGGCAGTTCTTATTATCAAAAATAAAAAGAAAAAATAAGAACAAAAATAAGAATAAAGTTTTCATAATATAATATTGTGAGGCGATATAAAAGAACCGATTCTCTTTTGGGAATCGGTTCTTTTGAAGTTGTAAAAAGAGAGTAAAGAGAAAAATTGGAAAACAGGAGAAAAAACTTGACAAATATTGTATAGAATATTAACATGAACAATGTTCATATTAAAAAAACTGAAAAGGGAAAGCGGGAAAGGAGAATAGAATAAAGAGGACGGTGATAAGAGTTGAGCAGAGCGGTTACGTCGGAAGAAGAAATATTGAAAGTAAGCTGTGGGATTGTGGCAAAAAAAGGAATTGCCGCAGTAAATATGAGAACCGTTGCATCTGAATGCGGAATTGCACTAGGTTCTTTGTATAATTATTTTTCTTCAAAATCAGAACTTTTGTCTGCTACAATAGAGGCAGTGTGGAAAGATATATTTCAAATGGGAAAAACTTTAGAAAAATGCGAGAATATTGTGGAATACTTAAACCTGTTGTTTGAAGGTGTTGAAAATAGCCGAAGCCGTTATCCGAAATTTTTTTCCATGCATGCATTGGGGTTTACGGCAGGAGAAAGACAAGAAGGAAAAAAGGCGATGGAAGTATATTTTCTGAGGTTAAAAAATCAAATGGCACATTTTTTGGAAAATGATGAAAAAATACGTCAAGGGATATTTACAGAAAATCTGACTGCCGAAATTTTTACGGACTATATATTTACCTTGTTTTTATCAATATTACTGGAAAAACAAAATGAAAAAGAGTCCTTTTTGGAATTTGTAAAAAATTATTTGTATTAAGAGAAAGAGTTGATGTGGAACGGAGATGGGTTATGAAGATAAAGAAACAGAATCTTTTGCTTTTGGCAAGTCTTGTCTGGATGATCGCAGGATTTAACGTTTTGAGGATCGGGATTGAAACTTATGCTGAATATCAGACTGTAATAAATTATATCGTGACAATTATCGTGTTTCTTCTCTTTTGGTTCATGGTATTTTATAAGTTGACAAATAAACATACAATAAGAATTCAAGGATATGAAGAAGAAAAGCAACTGTTTTATAAATTTTTTGATTTGAAATCATTTTTAATTATGGCGTTTATGATAAGTTTCGGGATTATTATTCGTTCATTCCATTTACTGCCGGAGCGGTTTATAGCTGTATTTTACACAGGATTGGGAGCGGCACTTTTCATGGCAGGCGTTTTATTTGGAAGAAATTATATACAGGCTTACAGGAAGAAAGCATAAGTAAACGAAAAAGCATAGAGAAAGTATAGAGGAAGTATAGAGAAAGTATAGATGCATAAAAGATGAGGAGTAAAAACTAAGGAGAAGATACATATGAAAAGAATTATAAATACAGCGATTGTTTATTTTATATTTGCAATGGCGGGAGGCGTATTTTATCGGGAATTTACAAAATGGAACGGATATACAGAGCCGACTACATTAGGAGTGCTGCATGTTCATCTGTTGGTGATGGGAACATTGTTATTTCTTATAACGGCTCTTTTCGCAAAAGTAACAATGTTGGCGGAAAATCTTTTGTTTAAGAAATTTTTTGTTCTCTATAATATCGCATTGCCTGCCATGGTGGTGATGATGCTTATTCGCGGAATTGTGCATGTTCTCGGAATAGAGCTTGGAAAAATGGGGAATGGGATGCTGTCCGGTCTGGCAGGATTGTCTCATATCGGAATGATGATTGCATTTTTCTTACTGCTGTTTGCGATAAAAAGGGAATTGATACGAAAACAATAGGAATAATGATTTTTAGAGTTATAGTGAATTGTCTAAGAACTATCCACAGACGAGATGAACAGTTCTATAAACAGCGAAAACCCGCTAACCTTCCGGCTAACGGGTTTCGTTGTTTTTATAGTTATCTAAAGGAATGAGAGTAAAGTGCGACATCCCGGTTATCCGGGATGTCTTTACTTTATGAGGGGGGAGATAGTTGTTTTATCAACTATCTGTTGAACAGTATATCTTCAAAATGTGTCTAAAGTATGTTTAATGTCTAAAAGAAAACGAAAAAAAGTTATGAAATTCTTAAATTTAGATAGTTAAAGAAACCGCGCTTTATTGAAAAGAAAAGATAAAAAAATCTATCGGTACTGAAAGTTATTGAGAAATTAGAAGTGTATTTCCCGCATAAATTAAGTTGGGATCAGAAATACCGTTCAAGGCAGAAAGAGAAGCGACGGTCGTTCCGAATCTTTCGGCAATTTCGCTTAATGTGTCTCCCGGCTGAATGGTGTAATAAACCGAAGCAGAATTCCCGCCTTGTGGAATGCGGAGTGTATTTCCGGCGTAAATAAGATTGGGATCGGAAATACCGTTCAGAGCGGAAAGAGAAGAGACGGTTGTTCCGAATCTTTCGGCAATTTCACTTAATGTATCACCGGGTTGAATCGTATAAGTGATATATGTCGGAGCGGAGGGAGGAGCGGGCGGCGGAGCAGTTTCAGACAGGTGATTAAGTCCTGCCCGGCGGATGATGCCGGGATAATCGATGTAGCCGATATCAAGGTCTACATTTCCGCCGATACCGGGAACACTTCCTTCGTTTGTATACTGCCACATACCGCAGTCTGTTCCGTCGAAGGAAGACGCATAGCGGGCGTACCAGAATGCATATCGTTTTGCAAGATCATTTCCGAGATAATTGTCTAAAAAACTGCGGTTTGTGTAAAACATCGCATAGTAGCCCCCTGCTTCAATACGATTGCAGAAAGAAGAAACGAGTTGTTTTGCAAGAGCCGGAGTGATAGTGACACCTTCTCCGAGAGCATAAGCGGCGGACGCCTGTTCAATATCATAGCAGACAGGATAATCAATTCTATAATTACGAATGGTGCGCAGACAGCCGTCGGCTTCCTGAATAGCCGTTTCAGGACTGACAGCATAGCAGAACCAGTAAACTCCGATCGGAAGACCGATTCTGTTGCATTCAGAAGCATTTCTCTGAAATTGTTTGTCAATCGTATTGAATCCATAACCTGCACGAATCATAGCAAACTGATAGCCTGCGTTTTTAACCCGTTCCCAGTTGATTTCTCCTTGAAATTCGCTGACATCAAGTCCTTTTATATTCATAATGCCTCCATAAATAATATATTGATGTAAATATTTTAGTTTCTTTTGTGAAAAACAAATTAAATACTGAAAAAGCAAGCGCGTATAGAGGGGCATTACGGCTCGTTTTTTCTATGATTATTGTATGTATTGCCGAAGAAAATGTGTGTGCGCCCCCTGATTTTTGCAATAAAATGTATAAAATAGATAAATAAAAGAAGCAGAGGTAAATATTCATTTATAGGCGTTGCAAAAATAAAAATAAAGTCCTATAATAATTATGTTTAAGTGGATTTACTAGGAATACTAGTCACATCATCAAAATATAGGAGAGGAGAAAAAGGGATGAAAAAGAAGCTAAACAAGATCGCAGCTTTAGTCTTGGCTCTGGTCATGGTCATCACGGGATTTGTGGCAGTTCCGCAGATGGATGTACAGGCTGCGAACGATGTACCGTCATTTACAATGAAGACGGATGTCACAAAAATGAAGCCCGGAGATACAGTTCATGTAGAGCTGTGGCTGAATGAGGGACCTAATATTGTAGAGATTATAGGACCTATTGATTTTGACACAGATGTATATGAATACGTTGATGAGAGTTTAAAGACGAATAGTACTTTAGCACTTGAAATTATTAACGGTGGCGGACAGTTTATGATAGACCCAGCACCTAACGGGGATGGATTTTCTGTTCTTATAGCTAGTATGAAGAAGGCGTTTAAAGGGTCGCTGAAGTTGCTTGAGTTTGATGTGAAAGTAAAAGCTAATGCAAAGGGAACTGGAGAAATGGCTTTCCAGTGCTTTGGAACTTCTATAGGAAATAGCTATGATGAAAGTACAGCCTATGATGAAGACTTTTGCAAAAAAAATGTTGTTTCTAAAACATTAGATAAAAACGGAAATGAAATCAAAGATGGTCAGATCCCGGTTGTAATCGAGCTCTCTTCTCTTAACATCAAAGAGAGTGATTTCACATTATCAAAAGGAAGTTCAAAAACACTTACAGTAGAAGGAACTCCGGCATCAGCGTTTGATAAAGATGCAGTTAAATGGACATCTTCTAACAAAAATGTTGCAACAGTTGAAAAAGGTGAGGTTAAGGCTGTTGGTGTTGGTACAGCTACAATTACAGCAAGTCTGGCAGGCAAGAGCGATACTGTAAAAGTTACAGTAAATAATCCGCTTACAGGAATTACTCTGGATAAGACAACACTTGCTTTGGAGAAAAATCAGTCTGCGACATTGAAAGTTAAATATAACCCGGAAGATACAACAGACAGCAAAACTGTAAAATGGGAAAGCAGTGATTCAACGGTAGCCAAAGTTGATCAGAATGGTAAAGTAACAGCGATCAAAGATGGTTCAGCCACAATTAAAGCTACAGTTGGAAAATTCACAGCAGAATGTGCAGTTACTGTAAAGAGAGTTCCTCTTACAGGAATTTCACTTGATAAAACAGCTTTGGAACTTTCCAAAGGTCAGAGCAGTGAAGCTCTTAAAGTGATTTATATACCGGCAGATACAACAGATGATAAGACAGTTACATGGTCAAGCGCCGATGAAAAGATCGCAACAGTAAAAAATGGTGTCGTTACAGCGAAAGCAACAGGCACAACAAAGATTACGGCAACAGTAGGTACACATAAAGCTGAATGTACAGTTACGGTTAATGCAAAATTGACAGGCATCAAAGTGACACCGGACAAGGTGACAGTTGAAAAAGGTCAGAAAGCAAACCTGAATGTAACATATCTTCCGGCAGATACAACAGATGAAAAAGCTGTTACATGGAAGAGCGAAAATGAGAGCGTAGCAACAGTTGATGAAAATGGTGTTGTTACAGCAGTTGCAGGCGGAAAAACAAAAGTTATCGCAACAGCAAAAGCAAACAATAAGATCACAGCAGTATGTGAAGTAAAAGTTCCGATCCATACAGAAAGTATTGCGCTGAATAAAACAGAAATTACAGATCTTCTGAAAGGTAAAACAGAGAAACTTGAAGTATCGTTTATTCCGAGCAATACAGAAGATAGCCGTGAAGTAAAATGGACAAGCAGCGCGGCGGATATAGCTGCAGTTGATGCAAACGGAACAGTAAAAGCACTGAAAGAAGGCACAGCTACAATCACAGCAACAACAGTCGATGGAAAACATACAGCTTCTTGTACAGTGACAGTAAAAGAAATTCACCTGACAGATGTTAAGCTTGATGAGATGAAGAATCCGTCTGAACTTTTCAAAGGTGAGAAACATCAAATTAAAATCGGACTGAATCCGATCGATACAACAGATAATGTAATATATACATTTGCATCATCTGATGAAAAAGTTGTTTCTGTAGATAAAAATGGTATGGTAACAGCTTTGAAAAACGGCAAAGCGACGATTACTATTACAGTAAAAACAACAAACACAGACTTTGAGAAAACACTTACTTATGATATAACAGTAGAAGAAATTCCGCTTGAGTCGATTGAAATCAAAGGTGATGTAACTTCTCTTGAAGAAGGAAAGACAACAAAACTTAACGTAGTATTCAATCCGACAAATACAACAGATGACAAAACAGTTGTATGGAGCAGCTCTGATACAAAAGTAGCAACAGTAGATGCAAATGGTGTTGTTAAAGCTGTAAAAGCCGGAAATGTAAAGATCACAGCGAAAGTTGGAGATAAGACGGCTGAGTACGCTTTGAAAGTAACAGCAAAAGCAAACGGTACAAACAATAAGAATGAGAAACCGGCTGACGGCGGTGCAGTAAAGACCGGAGATAGCAACCACATCTCAGGTTTCGTAGTAGCAATGCTTTTATCCATAGCAGCGATTGTAGGCGTAGTAATTTTCAAAAAAAGAACGCATAGATAAAAGTTAAAAGAAAGCTCCTTGTTGGCGACTGACCGACAGGGAGCTTTTTGGTATCAGAAGAAAGAAAAACAGTAGATGATATTGTATTTCTTTTGATACCAAAAAGCTCCGAAAAGGTGCAAAAAATATATGTTATAAAAGGGAAAGAGCGTAAGGAGAATAGAGGTTGATGAGAGGAAAAAGAATAAAACAGTTTATTTTAATTTTATGCATGGTCTGTCTTTTCGGAATGAATGTTCAGGCGGAAGATGTATATACGGAGTTTCATGTAGATAATCAAAAAGGAAAAGCGGGAGACGTCGTAACAGTTCCGGTAGAGTTTAATACAGGCCAGGAAGTCGGCGGTTTTCAGATCTCTATTTATTATGACAAAGAAGTTCTGGAATTTCAGTCGCTGGAGGCAGGAGATTTGATTGAAAAAGCCGGAGGCGGAATATTTGATTATAACCATATTGAAGAATCATCAGAAATAATCGTTGTGTATGTAGTTCCGGATACAGTGAAAAATGAAGGATCTATCGTTGATTTGAAGTTTAAATTAAAAAAAGACTGTACGGAGAAGCTCCCAATCGGAATGAAGCCGGATGAAGTGGTAGACAATACGGAGTCCAGTAACCCGATTACAGGAGAAGTTTCCGGTGTGGATAAAGAATTTCAGGAGAAAGTTGTGGGAGATCTTGCCGTAGTTTCAACAGATCAGAACAAATCAGACAGATCGAAGTCGGACGATAAATCGGACAAAAAATCAGATAAGGATAAAGACAAGTCAAAATCTGAAAAGGAATCAAGCGATGATAAAAAAGATTCGTCCGAATCAGGTGAGAAAGGGAAAGGTGACAGCGGGAAAAAAGATGCTGATAAGGCGGATAAAGATAAGAAATCGAAAAAATTATCAGCTGAAGATTTTAAAGCGCTGGCTGCATTTTTCGGAGTTATGATTTTATCAGGCGTCGTTGTTTACTTGATAAAGAAGAAAAACGGAAACAAACAAAAGTAAAAACAAGTCAGAAAACAGTGATAAAAATAAAATCAGAAAATAGCGATAAACAAATAAAAGCAAGTAAAAGCTGCGAGAGCGGGGGCGGGATAAAAATGCTGATTTTAATGACGTGTATAGTGATAGTCGGAATATTGGGCGGCGGGTATTATGTATCGGTGTCTGCGGTAACCGGAATCGTACTGACCGGAGTTTTGTTTTACAGAATGTATGTGAAGAAGCGTATCACAGCAGCGTGGGATCTGAATATGGCTGCCTTTGCCGTGCTTGTGTTCGGATATCTTCTGTCTTGTTTATGGGCGGTGGATTCGGGAATGGCTCTTATGGGAGTCGTGAAGTTCCTTCCGTTGTTATTGTTCTACGTACTTGTATCGGGTCTGACGGACGAAAGAGAGAAAATGATCGCGTCTCTTCCGATGCTTGGATGTCTTATGACTGCTTTTTCATTTGTTATGATGCAGTTTGAAGTTTTTGAACAATGGGTATCGGTTGCAGGCAGGTTGTCGGGATTTTTTCAATATCCGAATACATATGCATTGTTTATGCTAATCTGTCTGATTCTTGTAATGTGGAGATTTGATTACAAAAAAATTGACTGGCTCGATATCGTGTATGGTGTTGCCGCTGTATTTGGAATTATTATGAGCGGAAGCCGTACGGTATTCGTATTAACTGCTGTTGCCGTTATATGGGTGTTTGCGGCAAAGTCCTCGGGGAAAAAAGTTATTATTTCAGTGTTGGCGGCAGGCGCCGTTGTGGCGGTGATATTGGCTGTTGCAGCAGGAAGCGCAGGTATTCTTGAGCGATTTACAAATATTTCCTTCGGAGCAAGTACGTTTCTCGGAAGAATTTTGTATGTGCAGGATGCGCTCCCGCTTATATTAAAACATCCTTTCGGACTCGGATATTATGGTTATTACTTTATACAGCAGTCAGTACAGACTGGTGTGTATACAGTTGTAAATGCACATAATGAATTGATTCAGATCTTGCTTGATGCAGGCGTGATCCCGGCGGTATTTATGGGCGCGGCGGTTTTACGTTCTGTATTTACGAAGAGGACGCAAAGCCGGAACAGGATCGTTCTTAGCATTATGATCTTACATAGCTTGTTCGATTATGATTTTCAGTTTATGGCGATGGGATTTGTACTGATTCTGTTTCTTGATATGCGGAATATTAAGACGCAGAAAGTGCCTGTTTTAACCGGAACGGTTGTAGGGCTGACCGGGGCGGTGGCAGCGGCGCTTTCGATTATGTGCGGAGTTTCGGACGTTTGCTATACGTCGGGAAATTATAAAGCGGCTGAAAAAGTTTACAGTGGAAATACAATGGCGCAGCTGGCTCTTCTTGCGAAAGCAGAGACTGCAGAGGAAATGAAAGCGATTGCGGAAAAAGTGATCGTGGATAATCAGTCTGTGTCTCTTCCATACAGTGCATTGGCACAGGCGGCTTTCGCGGATGGGGATGTAGAACAGTTTACGGAATATAAATTAAAAGCGATTTACCTTGCGCCGTATCAGTATGAAGAATATGAGAATTATCTTGAAGTTTTAGTATACTGCAATAGCCTGTATCACCAGATGGGCGATAAAGACGGGGTGAGATTTTGCGTGGAAAAGGCAGAAGAAATCCCGAAGATGCTGGAGCAGGTAAAAGAAAATACGAGTGCGCTCGGATGGAAGATCGTAGATCGTCCGCAAGTGACATTGTCTCATGAGAATCTTGAGATCATTGAAGACATGAGGAGGCGGATGGATGAATAAAAAGAGAATTGTCGGGGGCGCGTTGGCTGTCGGAGCATGCGGAGTCCTTGCAGCGGCGGGGATGATGCTTAGCAAAAAAAGCGGAGCGGTTGTACTTGATCAGGCCGGAAATGAGATTGCAAAACTTATATTGCAGGACGGAAAGATCAGTTATGAGTGTGAAGCCCAATATCAGTCTTATGCGGATATCGTTTCGCAGGAAGCGGTCAAAATGATTCAGGAGCGCGAAGGCGTGAATGAAAAAACGGCGGCAAAAATATTGGCAGACAGAGAAATAACAGTTGAGACATGGCTCGATCAGGAGTCTTTGGATGCAGTAATCGCTTCGTATAATGATGGCGAAGGAATGGCATGTGAGCGGTTCGGAGCGGCGGTTACTGATAAAGAAGGTCATTTGACGGCGTGTTACAGCGATACAAAAGGAAATGATAACTATAATAATGTGACAATGCCGGCATTTGCAGGATCGACGATGAAACCTCTTAGCGTGTACGCTCCGGCAGTTGAGGACGGAACGATCTGCTGGTCATCGTTGTATGAAGATAGTGCATATGGGGTTGTGGCGAATGAAAATGGGGTCGCTAAAGAATGGCCGGAAAATGTCGTGCCGTTTACAGGGAAAAATGTGACGGCGGCAGATGCGGTAAAAGAATCGAATAATGCAGTAGCGGTAAAAGTATTAAAAGATTACGGAGTTGAAAAGTCGGTTCGTTTTTTGAAAGATACACTCGATTATGATGTGGATAATGAAGAAGAACTTTTGGAAAATGAAGGAGAAGATCGGATTTTAAGCAATATAGCGCTCGGATATTTGGAAAACGGTGTGACAGTCGCCAAGATGGCAGACGCATATCAGGTATTTGCAAATGAAGGTGTAGATACTTCTCTATGTGCAGTGAAAGAGATTAAAAAATCAGACGAGACGTATTGGACGCCGCGGCAGGAAGAGACAGAAGTGTTCAGCGAGGAGACGGCGTATATTATGAACCGTATGCTTCGGGAAGTTGTGACAGACGGAACGGGTATATCTGCGCAGGTAAAAGGACTTGATGTTTGCGGCAAAACCGGAACGAGCGAGTATGGAGACCATTGGTTTGTCGGAACGATTCCGAATAACGTATGTGCGGTATGGTATAAAACCGATAAAGATATGGATGCGGACACTGCGGATGCCGCTCGGATATGTAAAGGGATTTTTGAAAAAATAGGGGCGGATTCGCCCGGACAATATTCAATTCCCGACGGTGTGAAAGAAGAAGTATATTGTAAAAAAAGCGGTCTTTTAGCAGGAGACAGTTGTAAAGAAACAGGCATCGGATGTTATAGTGAAGGAACGTTTTCAAAATTATGTGAAGAGTGTCAATAATATTCACGTTTGGAAAAGATTATTTTATTGAATCTTAGAAAAGATTATGTTATCGAATTTTAGAAAAGATTATGTTATCGAATCAGTATTAAAAGGAACAATTAAAAGGAGACGGTTATTTCACTAATCAGATAAAATTACATAAAACAAAGAAAGGGAAAAAGGATGATTACAAAATTTGAAAAAAAAGTAATCGCAGGGCTTACATCGTTTGCGATGTGTCTGTCAATGGTATTTGCAGTTCCGATATCTGTAAATGCAGAAACAGAGCAGACGCAGGAAAAGGTAGTAAGTGGCGAACAGCAGAATGAAGCTGCGGAAGATGTGCAGACAGCGGACGGTATGATGGAGAAAGAAGCGCAGGACATGATCGCAGCTGACGAGTCGGCGGAAAAGGAGAAGACAGATACAGTTGAGAATGGCGACGCAGCGAAGGAAAATGAAGAGCAGCAGACAGAGCCATACGAAGAAACGAGCGCTCCGCAGATGCTTAATGCTAATGAAAAGGAAGCTGTGGCTGGAGAGATTAATATAAAAGGAGACGGAACGCCGCAGTATGGAAGCGCAGATTTTACGGCAGAACAGAAAACGGTTCGTTATAGATTAAAGGTTGACGCAGACGGACAGTATTATATTGGCTTAATTGAAGAATGGGGTATGAAAGCGGAAGTTTCTCTTTTAGAAGACATAAGCGGAGCAGATGATAAGCCAGTAACGGCAACGGATTCGAGATACGATCTCCGCGGAGGCGGGTATTATTTCTTGGATATAAAACAATCTTCTGACCAACCGACAGGAAGCATAAAGTGGTATGCCGGAAAAGTAAGAGATATTAAGCCTGGAGATCATATGGCGGCGTTGACAGAGAATGTAGAAACGATCCATTATAATCTGACAGTGGATGAAACAGGATGGTATCGTTTTGATTGTGGCGAATTATTTATAAGTGTGAAAGATAAAGAATCAGGTAAGGAGATTGCTTCAAAGTCGTTTTGTAAATTAGAACAGGGTCATACTTATTATATTGCCGCAAGCGAGAATTTTGTCGGCTTTGGTCCGGACGCGGATAAGTGGAGCGTGAAAAAAGGCAGAGAGACTTCGGTAAAAGCGGGACAAGTTTATTGGAATGAAGGCTCACAAGACGTTTATTATAAATTCTTGCCGGAAAAGACAGGAGAATATGTCATAAATGAAAGCGGAGTAAGTATTTATGATGAAGCGGGAAAGCAGATTCAAGTTGGAAACGCCGGTGTAAAGATGGAGGCGAACCGCGCTTATTACATTACAGTGATAGGCAGGCAATACTGGAGTATCCGAGAATATGTAAAAGATGAACAGGAAACGACGGCGGTTCAGGAAGGAAAAACGTATAAGACGCCTCTTGGAGGAGCGAAAGAAAGTAAGTATACGTTTACCCCGACAGAAAAGGCGGTTTATCGGTTCAGTTCTGAGCAGGACAATCTGTCTTTGGGCATGAAGGATTTTAATGATATAAGCGGATTCGGTACTAATAACGGAAAAATTAATTATTTTGTCGTACTTGAACAAGGCAAATCATATGAATTTTCAATATCAGGCCAGGGAGTAGGTGAAGCTTCTTGGAATATTAAAAAGGCGGCTGTGAAAACTGTCGAAGAAGGAACGGAGTATACAACGACAGAAGCGGAGACAACGGTATATAATTTCGTTGCGAAAGAGTCGGGAGAATATATGGTGTCTTCAAATGCTGCGGGGAATATGAAAGTGTACAGCTCGGATTGGCAGGAGTTAAAAGGATATTCATATAACACTTCCAATGAGTTTGGTATGAAAGTTTCATTGGAAAAAGACAAGACTTATCATTTAGGCATCAGCGTTTCAGGAAAAGATGCAAAATGGAAAATCGAGAGTGTAAAAAAATTAGATAATTACTCATATCGTGTACTGGCAGATGATACGGTAGAAATTTTAAAATATTCCGGTACAGAGAGCGATGTAACGATCCCTGAAAAGATCGAGGAGAAGGCAGTTAAAAGCATAGGTTACGGAGCGTTTGTAGATAATAAAACTATTGTCAGCGTAACGATTCCGGCGCAGGTTACAGATTTAAAATACGGCGCATTTATGTCATGTAGAAATTTGGGAAAGGTTACTTTTGCGGAAGGAAGCAAATTACAGAAGATCGGAGGAGCGGCATTTACAAATTGTTCAAAACTTTTATCGATCACTCTGCCTGCAAGTGTTCAGGCAATCGAAAGTTATGGATTTTCCAGCTCGGGACTTCGGTTGATCACCCTGTCTGATAGTATAACAACGTTGGGCGAGGGAGCGTTTAGCTTTTGTTCTTCTTTGAATAATGTAACTCTTGGTAGCGGTTTGAAAGGAATTGAAAAAGAGGTATTTTCCGGCTGCCGCGGTTTGAATCAAATTGAAATACCAAGTAATATTACTTATATTTCGGACGGCGCATTTTCGTGGGCGGGACTGACTTCGGTTAAAATACCGGATTCAGTAACAAGTCTTGGAAAGAATGCCTTTTCCGGCTGCCAATATATGACAGAAGCGACGATCGGAAATAATATTGCTTATGTAGCGGACAGCGCATTTGCTTCATGTGCTCTGAAGAAGATCACATGTGGAGAAAAAATTAAGAAAATAGGAAAAAACGCGTTTGCGAATAATAGAAATCTTGATCACGTTAAAATTCTGGAAGGCGTGACAGAGATTGAATATGGGGCGTTTAACGGATGTAGAAATCTGCGAAATCTTGAATTCCCTTATTCGGTTGAGGCGATCGGCGGTTTTGCATTCGATAATGAACATAGTATTTTGGGAGATACGGACACAGACAGGTATCATGTACAAGTTGACGGAGATATATACGAAGGAAAAGTTTACTACAAGTATAAAGGTGAAGCTCCGGCAGATACAGTGGTCAATCTTAGAGCAGATACAAAAGGTATCGCAGGATATGCCTTTTATATGGAAAGAAACTTGAAAGAAGTTGTGATTCCAGAAAGTGTCACTAATATCGGAGAAGCGGCGTTTATGGGTTGTGAATCTATGAAAACGGTTACGATTCCGGCGTCTGTAAAAACGATCGGAAGAGAAGCTTTCGGATATTTGACAAGTAAAGAACACGGTCAGGGATATAAAGTGGATGGATTTACGATCCGTGGCACATCAGGATCAGCCGCACAGAAGTATGCGCAAGAAAATGGGTTTAAGTTCGAGCCGCTCGATTCGGATTATGTAAAAGGCGATTCGGATTCAGATGGAAAAGTAACGATCGGCGATGTTCGTACGACTTTGAGATATGTATGTAAAAAGGCGGAATTGAGCGAAAAAGAAAAGCTTGCCGCAGATGTGGAACAAGACGGAACAGTAGATATTAAAGATTTAAGAAAAGTTTTGAGATATGTATGTAATAAAATAGAAGAACTGTAAAAGCGATTGTAATAACTAAAACTATACGGGCTGCCGCTTGCGATTTTATATGCAGGCGGCAGTTTTGTTATTATAGAAAATAGACTTTAAAATAAATGAAAGGAGAGGGACGTATGATCACAAAATTTGAACGAAAGGTGATCGCAGGACTTACGGCTTTTTTGATGTGTCTGTCGATGATATTTGCAGTTCCGGTTTCGGTAAATGCAGAAGCAGAGCGGACACAGGATGAAGCGGTAAGCGGTGTACAGCAGAATGAGACAGTGAAGGATGTACAGATACCGGATGGTATGTCAGAAAATGTACCGCATGACATAATTGCAGGTGATGAGGCGGGCGATGTACCGCACGACATAACTGTAGGTGATGAGGCATCAGAAAAGGTACAGCAGGATACAGTTGAGGCGGGTGGTGCGGCAAAGGAAAAAGAAGATCAGCCGACAGCGCCATATGAGGATGAAACGAGAACACCTCAGATGCTGAATGTCGATCAGCAGGAAGAAGTGGCAGGAACAATCACTCTGAAAAAAGACGGAACACCGGAATATGGAGAAGCTGCTTTTTCGACAGAACAGACAATGGTTCGTTATCGTTTGAATATTGAGGAAGACGGGCAGTATTACTTTGGCTTAATTAAAGATTGGAATGTAAGTGCGTATGTTTCTCTTTTTGAAAGAACAGAGGAGGGAGACAACTATTTGTCAAATGGATCTTACAGCTATGAGCTTCGCAAAGATGGAAATTATTATTTAGAGATAGAAAAATCTTCTGAAGAAGCGTTGGAAACTTTAAAGTGGTATGCCGGAAAAGTAAGAGATATTAAGCTGGGAGAATTTGAAGCGGAATTAAGCGAAAATGTAGAAGAGATTTGTTACAATCTGACAGTGGATGAGACAGGATGGTATCGTTTTAGTTATGACGCATTGTCAATGAGTGTGGAAGATAAAGAGACCGGTGAATAATTTCTTCGTGGTCGTTCTGTAAATTAGAACAGGGTCATACTTATTATATTACTGTAAGTAATAGAAATGTAAATGGGGCGTTATCAAATAAATGGAGTGTGAAAAAAGGAAAAGCGATTCCGGTAGAGTTGGGACAAGTTTATCGGAATGAGAACTTAAAAGATGTTTATTATGTGTTCGTGCCGGAAACGACAGGGAAATATGTTGTAAAAGAATGGTCAAATATTTATGATGAAAATTGGAAACGAATCGGAGGCACATATGGCCCTGTACAAATGGAGGCGGGAAAAACTTATTACATTACAGTTGAAGTTCGATATTGGAGCATCCAAAAACATGTGGAAAGTGAACAGGAAACGATAGCGGTACAGGCGGGAAAAACATATACGACGCCTCTCGAAGGACAGCGAGACATTAATTATACGTTTACTCCGGATGAGACGGGAGTTTATCGGTTCAAGTCTCCGCAGAACGATCGGTATTTGCACATGAATGACTATGACAAGATAACCGGATTTGGTATTGTTAGTGGAAAAATTGATTTTTTTGCCGCGCTTGAAAAGGGAAAGACGTATGAATTTTCAATATCAGGATATGGTTCGAGCGAGGCTTCGTGGAATATTACAAAGGCGTCTGTAAAAACTGTCGAAGAAGGAACTGAGTATACAACGACAGAAGAAGAAACAACAGTATATGATTTCGTTCCGAGTAAGTCAGGAGAATATATGTTTTCTTCAAAAGATGCAGGAACGGGAAAAGTATACAGCTCCGATTGGAAAGAAATAGACGGATATCTGTATGACGGCGCTGTTGAATTTGGTGTGAAAGTTTCATTGGAACAGGGAAAAACATATCATGTGGGCGTTGCGGCATTAGATAAAGGAGCAAAGTGGAAGATCGAGCAAGTAAAAGAGTCATCGGATTATACATATCGTGTGCTGTCTGATAATACAGTAGAAATTTTGAAATATTCCGGTGCAGAGAGCAATGTAACAGTTCCTGATAAGATTGATAATAAAGTAGTTAAATGTGTCGGTTACGGAGCGTTTGCAGAGAATGAAAATATTGTCGGCGTAACGATTCCGGCGCAGGTTACAGATTTACAGTACGGCGTATTTGCGTCATGTGCAAATTTGGAAACAGTTACATTTAAGGCAGGAAGCAAATTACAGAAAATTGCGGCAAGGGCATTTGAAAATTGTTCAAAGCTTCAGTCGATCAGCCTGCCTGACAGTGTTCAGACAATCGAAGAAAATGGATTTGCTTATTGTAAAAATCTTGGAGCAGTCGATTTCGGAAATGTATTAAAAGAGATTGATAACTATGCATTTTGCGATTCGGGAGTGACACGAGTTCGTATTCCTAATAGCACGACAGCGGTTGGCGCAAGTGCATTTTCAGGGTGTGATTCTTTGAATGAAGTTACTCTCGGAAGCGGGCTGAAAGGCATTGAAAGAGGCGTATTTTCTAACTGCAGTAATTTGAAACAGATTGAGATACCGGATAATATTACTTATATTTCGGACGAAGCATTTATGGATGCAGGACTGACCTCTGTTGAGATACCGGATTCGGTGACAAGTATTGGCTTTGGGGCATTTTATGGTTGTGAATCATTGAAAAAGGTGGTAATCGGAAATAATCTTGCCTATATAGCGGATAATGCATTTACTTCATGTGCTCTGACGGAGATTATGTGGGGAGGTAAGGTTGAGAAAATAGGAACAGAGTCATTTTCCAATAATAAAAATCTTACGACAGTTTCGATTCCAAATAGTGTAACAGAGATCGAGTACGGGGCATTTAACAGATGTGATAATCTGAGCAATGTTGAAATTCCTGATTCGGTTGAGGCGATCGGCGGTTTTGCATTTGACAATGAAGGAAACGATACAAGATCAACCAATACTAAATGGTATGACGCGCAGGCTGACGGAGACGTATATGCAGGAAAAGTTTACTACAAATATAAAGGAGAAGCGCCGGCAGATACAGTAGTCACGATCAAAGACGGTACAAAAGGTATCGCAGGATATGCATTTTATATGCAGAAAAATTTGAAAGAAGTTGTGATTCCCGACAGTGTTAATAATATCGGAGAAGTGGCGTTCATGGGCTGTGAATCTTTGAAGACTGTTACGATTCCAGAGTCTGTAAAAGTGATCGGCAGAGAGGCTTTTGGATATTTGTCGAGTGAAAAATGGGGTCAGGGATATAAGGTAGAAGGATTTACGATCCGAGGAGTAGCCGGATCAGCCGCGGAGAAGTACGCGAAAGAAAACGGATTTACGTTCGAGGCGATCAAACCGGATTATATAAAAGGTGATTCGGATTCGGATGGAAAGGTGACGATTTCGGACGTTCGTACGACTTTGAGATATGTGTGCCGCAAGGTTGAGCTGAATGAGACACAGAAGCTTGCCGCGGATGTGGAAAAAGACGGAACTATAGACATTAAAGACTTAAGAAAAGTTTTGAGATTTGTATGTGACAAAATAGAAGAACTGTAAAAGCGATTGAAATAACTTCAACTATACAGACTGCCGCTTGCAATTTTATATGCAGACGGCAGTTTTGTTATAGAAAATAGACTTTAAAATAAATGAAAGGAGAGGGACGTATGATCACAAAATTTGAACGAAAGGTGATCGCAGGACTTACGGCTTTTCTGATGTGTCTGTCGATGGTATTTGCAGTTCCGGTTTCGGTAAATGCAGAAGCAGAGCAGACGCGGAGCGAAGCGGTAAGCGATGCAAAGCAAGAGGACGCGGAAAGCGGCGTACAGGTTCAGGATGAAATTGTAAATGATGCGCGGCGGGAAGATTTTGCAAGTGATGCGCAGGTTCAGGATGAAGCTGTAAATGATGTACGGCAGGAGGCAACTGCAGGAGGAGATATTGCCGAAGAAAAAGAAAAGACGGCAGGCGATATACAGAAATTACTGGAAATGAGCGTGGAGAGTATGGATGCCGCAGACGAAATGCTGAATACAGCGGCGCAGGAAAATGTGGTAGGAAGCATTACTCTTAAGAAAGACGGAACGGAAGAATCCGGTTCGGTTATGCTGCAGGAAGATCAGATATCTGTTCGTTATCGGCTGAATGTTGAAGAAGACGGGCAATATTATATTACGGCAACAGGTGATAATTATTGGGATATGCATGTGAGCCTTACGGAAGAAACCGAAGACGGAACGCAATATGTGGAGATTATCAATTCACGAGTTGAACTTCGTAAAGCAGGAACATATTATTTGGAATTATCAGACCATTCATCAGAACCTCTAAGAACTATAAAATGGAAAGCCGGAAAAGTCAAAGATATTACTCCCGGAGAATTTGATATAGAGTTAAATAAGGAGAAGCCTGAGGCGTACTATAGATTGACAGTGGATGAAACCGGGGTTTATTATGTACGTTCTGTAAAGGGGATGTCAGTTAAGATAAGAGACACACAGACAGGAAATGAAATTTCATCATCATCTTTTTATAAATTTAAAAAAGAGAATGTTTATGAAATTACACTCGGAAGATACAGCATGGAAGACGTTTCGGAAAAATGGGGGATTCTGAAAGGAATCGAAAAAGAAGTAGAGTGTGACAAAGTATATATTAATGAGAACGATAGCGTTTACTATAAGTTCGTACCGCAAACGACAGGATATTATAGTGTAGAAGGCGATTTTTATGACGAAGAGTGGAATCAGATTTATTCCGAAGAAATGATTGCCGGGAATGCGTATTATTTAGCGCCGTATGGAAGATATTGGTGTATTAAACAGTCTGAATATACGCCGAGTGATCCGGGTGGTTCTGGTGGAAAAGTACAGGTTAAAGTAGGCGAGACGTATACTCATGATATGAGCAAAGGTGGTTTTTATGAGTTTATACCGGAAGAAACTGCAAGTTATCATTTCCGCTCTAATGAAAATGTGAAACTGGAAGTTAAAGAGAGGATATTCGAGATAAACGGTATCGGAACTTTAGAAGGCAAAGTTGATTATTCAGTAGTTATGAGAGCCGGATCTGTATATTGGATACGTTTGTACGAGATGGATGCAGCAACAGTTACATGGACGATTGAAAAAACAAAAACAAAAACTGCGGTGACCGGAACAAAATATACTGCTGTAAAAGGCGGATCAGACACATATGATTTTGTACCAGGTAAATCCGGAGATTATTCTGTTTCTTTTAACGGAAAAGGCGGAGTTTTAGTATATGATGACGCATGGAATGAGATAAAGAAATATTATTCTGAAGAAGCAGGCGAAAGCGGTGTTGTTCTTTCGCTGGAACAGGGGAAAACGTATCACCTTGCTGTTGCGGCATTAGAGAAAGATATGCAATGGGAAATCGAATCAGCTAAAACAAAAAACGGATTCATATACAAAAATTTATCTGATGATACAGTAGAGATTTTGAAATATACAGGAAAGGAAAGTAATGTAACAATACCGGATAAGATTGACAATAAAGTCGTAAAAACTCTTGGGGCTGAATCATTTACAGAGAATAAGACAGTAGTAGGAGTTACGATTCCGGCACAAGTTACGAATCTGTAGTATGGAGCATTTGCATCATGTACGAATTTGAAGAAAGTAACTTTTGCACAAGGCAGTCAACTGAAAAAAATCAAAGGATGCACATTTCAATATTGAGAAAAGTTAGAAGAAATACATATTCCTGACAGTGTTACACAAATAGAGCGGGGAGCATTTTGTTGTTGTCGGTCTTTGAGTAATTTAACATTAGGAAAGAAGCTAGAGGTAATTGATAACAACGCCTTTGAAGGCTGCTGGAGTCTGAAACAGATTGAAATTCCTGATTCTGTGGAAAGTATCGGAGAGGGAGCGTTTACATATTGCGCCTCTCTTGAACATGTGACGATTGGAAATAAACTGGCATATGTAGCGAGAAGCGCATTTTCAAGCTGTGACTTGACGGAAATTACATGGGGAGACGGAATTGCAAAAATCGGAGACAGCGCGTTTGCTTGTAACCAAAAACTTACGACGGTTTCGATTCCTGATACAGTAACGGAACTTGAATACAAAGCGTTTGCCGGATGTGTAGAGTTAAGTGATATTGAAATTCCTGATTCGGTAGAAGCAATCGGAGGCTATGCATTTGAGAAGTGGGATATATATAATGAAGGTGGGGACACTGCATGGTATGACGCACAGGCTGACGGTGATGTGTATGCCGGAAAAGTTTACTACAAATATAAAGGAACAATCGCAGAAGGCGGTACTGTCAATCTGAAAGCCGGTACGAAAGGAATCGCAGGATATGCGTTCCTTGATCAGATAAATCTGACAGGAATTGAAATTCCTGATAGTGTAACGAATATCGGCGATTATGCATTTGTCGGATGTGAAAAATTAAACAAAGTGACTGTCCCTGCTTCTGTAACAAAAATCGGAGAGAAAGCTCTTGGATATTTGACGTCGGGAAAGGGAGGACAGGCTTATAAGTTAGAAGGCTTTACGATCCGGGGAGTAGCCGGTTCAGCTGCGGAGAAGTATGCGAAAGAAAACGAATTTAATTTTGAGGCGTATACTCCTGAGTATATTAGAGGAGATGTGGATGCCGACAGAAAAGTTAGTATCGGAGACGTCCGTATGACATTGCGGAGCATCTGTAAGAAGGCGGAATTGAACGGAACACAGAAGCTTGCGGCAGATGTGGAAAAAGACGGAACAGTAGATATAAAAGACTTGCGGAAGATTTTAAGATATGTCTGCGGTAAAATTGAATATTTGTAAAGCATATTATTAAGTGTATTGTTAAACGCATTTTGTGAGTGAATCTCAAAAGTGTAAGAATGGGAAGAACCCTGCTTTGCCGAAAGGCGGAGCGGGGTTCTTCTTATACTACGATCATCCGTGAATGTGAGCGTTGACGATATTTGCGGCGATAACTATTCTGTGGATGTCAGTGATACTTGCGGCGATAACTATTCTGTGGATGCCAGTGATATCTGCGGTGATAACTATTCTGTGACTGTCGGCGATATATGTTGTGGTAATTATTCTGTAAATGTCTGTGATATATGTTGCGGTAATTATTCTGTAAATGCAAGTAATATGTGATGCAGTGATCTGTGCAGATACGGCAGATATTCTTCCATACTGACAGGCTGGCTGTTATGGATACAGTTATAACTTGTAGAGCCGATCAGTTCTATCATCGTGAATAGAAGCAGTTCCGGAGCAGGGCAGTTTACATTGTATTTTTTCAAAGCGGTCATGTAGTGATCGCAGAATTGGCTGGAGAAAGAAGGATCTCCGTTTGTAAAGACACTTTTAAATATCCCCCATGATAAGTTTTTGGCAATAAACTCCATGAAGAAGTGGTTTTTTTGAAATCGTTCGATAATGTAGTCCGTAGTAAAGAGCAGTTCATCCTCAAAACTGCTCACATTTGCTTTTTCAAGAGCGCGGTGTGCATCGTCAAAAAGTTGATTTGCCTTATATACGATGAGTTTGTCACGCAGATCGTATTTATCCTTGAAATACAGGTAAAAAGTTCCTTTTGCAAGGCCGGCCTGTTGGACAATATCAGAAATTGTTGTTTTGGCAAATCCTTTTCCTGTGAAAAGATGAAAGGCAGTTTCGAGAAGTGTGCTCTCTTTCTGCTTTTTATTATCCTCAACTTTGCTCATAATAGATCCCCTCTTATTTTTGATGCTTAATCTTTTGTTATTTTTCCTATATTATGAATTGTTTTATTGAGAAAGTCAATAAAATGACTAAAATTCATTTTTATCGTTGAAAAATATTGACTATTAGTCATTTTTGGAATATATTGTGTATTATACAAAAAATAAGGAGATGATTTCAGTGGTCAAAGCAGGCAAGTGGATTGCAAAGCATCGGGTGTTGATCTTGATTGTCAGCGCGCTGCTTATGATTCCGTCTTTTTTCGGAATCGTGAATACGAGGGTCAACTATGATCTGCTCAGCTATCTGCCTGAACATCTTGAAACCGTGAAGGGGCAGGATATTTTGGTAGATGAATATGGCATGGGAGCGTTTTCCATGGTCGTAGTAGAAGATATGGAACTAAAGGATGTACAGAAGCTGGAAGAAAAGTTCAGCGAAGTACCGCATGTAAAAGATGTGTTATGGTACGATGATGCCGCAGATATCAGTCTTCCCGTCGAGATGCTGCCGAAGGATATAAGGGAAGCCTTTTTTAAAGGAGAAGCAACGATGATGTTGGCTCTTTTTGATAATACGACATCTTCGGACGAGGCAATGGATGCGGTGACACAGATGAGGCAGATTGCAGATAAGCAATGCTTTATAAGCGGAATGACAGGTGTTGTTACAGATATTAAAAATCTTTGCCTGCATGAGCTCCCGATTTATGTGGTGATCGCAGTACTCTGCTGTCTTTTGATATTGGAACTGACGTCCACGTCGTTTCTTGTACCGATCTTGTTTTTGATAAGTATCGGAGCGGCGATTGTATATAATCTCGGAAGCAATATCTTTTTGGGAGAAACGTCCTATATTACGAAAGCGCTGACTGCGATTTTACAGTTAGGCGTAACGATGGATTATTCCATTTTCCTTTTGAATAGTTATGAGGAAAATAAGAAACGGTTTCCGGGAGAAAAAGAACGGGCGATGGGGCATGCGATCGCGAATACGTTTAAGTCGGTTGTCGGAAGTTCGGTGACAACGATCGCAGGCTTCGCGGCGTTGTGCGCCATGACGTTTACACTTGGAAGAGATCTCGGAATCGTAATGGCAAAAGGTGTTGTTATGGGAGTGCTCTGTTGTGTGACGCTGCTTCCTTCACTTGTTCTTGTATTTGACAAATGGATAGAAAAAACAACGCATAGACCACTGTTTTCTAATATGAATAAACCGTCAGAGTTTATTACGAAACATTATGCTGTCTGGATCGTTTTGTTCCTTGTCCTTTTGTTCCCTGCAATTTACGGAAACAACCATACGAAGATCTATTATAATATCGCTCAGTCTCTTCCGGGATCGCTTGACAGTAATGTGGCGAATGAAAAACTGGAAAAGGATTTTGAAATGGGAAACATGCATATGATCCTCATGGATAAAAATATGGATGGTGTGCAGAAACAGAAAATGCTCGATCAGGTTGATGAAGTTGACGGTGTAAAATGGACGATCAGCATGAACTCTTTGATAGGTCCGTCCGTGCCGGATTCGATGATCCCGGACGATATTAAGAGTATGTTGAAAAGCGATCACTATGAGCTGGCATTTATTTGTTCGGAATATGCATCTGCAACAGATCAGGTAAATACACAGATCGCACAGATCGACGATATTGTGAAATCATATGACGATGACGCTATGGTGATCGGGGAAGCGCCTTTGATGAAAGACCTTCAGGATGTAACGGATGTAGACCTTACAATGGTCAATGTTCTTTCGATGGCGGCGATCTTTCTGATCATTATGATCGTATTTAAGTCAATTTCCCTTCCGGTTATTCTTGTATCGGTTATCGAGTTTGCAATAGCGGTCAACATGGCGTTTCCATATTATATGGGAACGGAACTTCCGTTTGTGGCAAGTATTGTGATCGGAACGATTCAGCTTGGAGCGACTGTTGACTATGCGATCTTGATGACGAGCCGTTATCAGAAAGAACGCGGACGCGGAAGGTCGAAAAAAGAAGCGATCGCGATCGCTCATAAAACAAGCATGCCGTCAATTATCAGCAGCGGTTTAAGTTTCTTTGCGGCGACGTTCGGAGTGGCGTGCTACTCTAAAGTAGACATGATCGGTTCTATATGTACATTGTTGGCAAGGGGAGCGATCATCAGTATGATCGTAGTTATACTTGTACTTCCGGCGATGTTTATGATATTTGATAAAATTATCTGTAAGACATCGATTGGATTTCTCGGAGAAAAGGCGAAGAAAACGGCGCAATAAAAAGTAATGGAAACAAAAAGTAAAACTATGAATGTCGGGAAAGGATGTTGGCAGTTATGAATAAAAACAGAAGAATGAAACATGTAGTAGCGGCTTCACTGGCTTTCGGAGCGGCGGCGCTTACCGGATTCGGACAGATCGCTCCGGCAGCAGTATATGCGGCAGAGCAGACGGAAACTGTGAAAACAGAAAGTACAAAAAGCGGAGAACAGGCAGACGAAGGCCTGTTTAAAGAAGAAACGGTTTATGTCAATGCAGATGCAAACGGAGCGGTAAAACTTATAACAGTTTCGGATTGGCTGAAAAATGCGGGAACGACAGAAAGTTTAAAAGATGTCAGCGAACTTGACGGTATTAAAAATATTAAAGGAGAAGAAACCTTTTCGGAGTCGGGCGATAATCTGACGTGGGATACAAACGGCGCAGATATTTATTATCAGGGAACGACTGAAAAAGAACTTCCGGTTTCCGTGAAACTGACCTATTATCTGGATGGAAAGAAAATCAGTCCTTCAGAGCTGAAAGGAAAAAGCGGACATCTGAAGATCAAAATTGATTATACAAATAACACAAAGAAATCGGTGAATGTAAGCGGAAAATCCGAAGAACTAAGCAGTCCGTTTGTAATGATGACAGGAATGATACTTCCGAATGAGACGTTTAGCAATGTGGCGATCGACAACGGAAAAGTAGTGTCAGACGGGAATAGAAATATCGTACTTGGATTTGCTGTTCCGGGTATGAAAGAAAGTCTGGGAATGAATGATTTCTCGCAGTCGTCTTCGCAGGTATCGCTTCCTGAAAGTATTGAGATAAGCGCGGACGTAACGGATTTTACGATGTCCTCTACTTATACGGTCGCATTGTCCGATATTTTGGAAGATTTGAATGTGAAAGAAATCGTTGATTACAGTTCTTTGCAAAGCGCTCTTGATGAGCTGGAAAATGCGGCGTTGGAACTGGTAAGCGGAACAGATACGTTGTCTTCCGGGGCGGCACAGCTTTCCTCCGGCGCGGCAGAATTAGAAGACGGCATCAAGAAATATACAGATGGAACGGATACGTTGGCAAATGGAGTTGTATCTTATGTAAATGGGGAACAACAGTTAGCAGACGGCGCAAAAAGCCTTACGGAATTGAGCGCAGGCTTATCCCAGGTTCAGTCAGCAGTGAGTCAGCTTAGCGCAGCCACAGACGGAAGTTTGACAAGCGTGAATGAGAAAGATATTAAGGCAGGAGCGCAGAAATTGGCAGACGGAACGCAGCAGCTTGTACAGGTTCTCGGAACAGAGGCTGTTCAGGCTGTGATGCAGCAGGTGACAAGTATGATCGAGATGGGAAAGGCGCTCATTGAGGAAACGAAAGGGCTGGAAACAAGTCTGCAAAACGGAATCGTAACCCCGGTTCAGGATCTTGCGGCGCAGGCACAGGCAATTTCAGGAGAGCTTCAGAAAATTTCAGATTTGCAGACGAATCTTACAAATGCATGTACTGCCGTAAATACTGCGGTAAACGAAAATAATGCTGTTATTGATGCCGATAATGGACAGATTGCGGCGAATAACGAAAAGATTACGTCAGCTAAGACGAAAGCCATCTCAAGTTCACAGACGATCCAACAGGCGGTAGATTCCCTGGCGGCGAAGAGAAATGAAATCGCACAAAATGATCCTCAGTCAGCGGCTCTTGCAGATCTTGATAATGCGATACAGGCGCTGAATGAAGCGAAAAACGCCGCGGCTGAAGTGACCGATATGCCGGAACTTTCTTCTATAGAAGGAAAACTAAATCCGGTACAGGCGGATCTGTCAGGCGTGGATGTGCAGGCTGTTCAAAATGCAGTAGGAAAAATGAAAGTAGATCTGTTTACATTAAAACTTGCGGCTGCAGGAATGAATGCAAAACTTCCCGAAGTAGAAGAAAAATTAGACGCAATCCAGAAAGCGGGAGAAAACCTGCCTTTGGATCAACTGGGAGCGCTGACAGGTAAGATCGACGATCTAAATACGGGAATGCAGGGGCTTAACAGTGGAATCGGATCTTTGCATACGAATCTATCATCTTTAGATCAATCTCTTGCAGTATCAGTACCGAAAGCGGCTTCCGGAATCGCACAGCTAAACGGAGGATTTACACAATTAGGCAGCTTTAACAGTCAGCTTACGGCAGGAGCGGAGCAGTTAAAAGAAAACAGCAGCGTACTGAAAAACGGAGTGTCGGCTTTGAACAGCGGAGCGAAAACTTTGTCAGAAGGAGCTGTGACGCTGGCGGACGGAATGAAGACGTTTGATGCAGAAGGAACGAGTAAACTGAAAACAACGGTTGAAGGTGCGGTCGGAGAATTGATGAACCGGTTAGAAGCGCTGACATCTAAAGAGTGCAGCTATGATACGTTCAGCGGAAAAGACAGCGCGATGGACGGTAATGTAAAATTTGTAATCGAAACAGAAGCGATTGAATAAAAGCAGAAAAAATGCCTCCCCTGTCTGAGCCGCAGGAGAGGCATTTTTTATAAGGACAATTAAATAAACTTCTGTTCAGGAGCATCCACTTGGGAGTGGATGCTTCCATTTTTCCATCCAATAATTGACCTGCAGCATATAAGCAAGCATCTGAGGTCCTGCCATAAGCTGCCCATACCATGGTTTTCCGTAGTCGAAAGGCGTATCAAGGAAACGCAATACTTTCTTTTTATCAAGAAATGTTCGTATAGGAGCATTGGGGGAAGCGAGGACTTCTTTTAGTTGATCTGCGAGCAATGCTTCATAATGAGGATCATAAGTTTTTGGATAAGGACTTTTGCGTCTCCATAAGATCTCTTTCGGCAAGATGCCCTCTCCGGCATGGCGGAGCAGACCTTTTACAATTCCGTCCGGACATTTGATGTCCCACGGGATATTGAAAACGTATTCTACGATCCGATAATCGGCAAACGGTACGCGGGCTTCAAGTCCGCTGTACATACCGGCGCGGTCCATCCGGTCAAGAAGAGTTGCCATAAACCAGCGGATATTCAGGTAGGCGATCTCACGCCGACGTTTTTCTTCGGGAGAATCATCAGGTAGAACCGGCGTTTCACGAATCGTCTGTTCATAGGCGTTAAGGGCATATTCTTCCATGTTCAGTTCGTGAATAAAATCGTCGTCTAACAATGCTTGCCGCGGCTGCATAGAAGGCGACCATGGAAACATATTCGTTTCAAATGAGCTTTTTTTATGAAACCAAGGGTAGCCTCCGAAAATTTCATCAGCACATTCGCCTGTAAGGACAACGCTGTTGAACTGTTTGACAAGTGAACAGAAATACAACATAGAGGACTCGACGTCGGCCATGCAGGGGAGATCCCGCGCGTCTACGGCTTTGTACAGATAATCCAGTTGATCCTGACTGCTGCATTCGAGGAAGTGATGGTTTGTTTCATATAATTCTGCCATCTGTTCGGCAAACGGACGATCCTGACTTGGCTGGAATGTATTGGATTTAAAATACGTTTTGTTTTCCGTGAAATCAAAAGAAAAAGTATTTAGTTTTTCCCCTGATTTTGCCAGATGTCCGGCGCAGACGGCAGTGACGAGGCTGCTGTCTATTCCGCCGGAAAGGAACGTGCAGATGGGAACGTCTGAAAGCATCTGCTTTTTGATGGAATCTGTGAGAAGCCATCTCGTTTTTTCGATTGTATCAGAAGGCGAATCAGCGTGGAGGCAGCTGCTAAGTTTCCAGTAAAACTGTCTTTTGAAAGAAGTGTGACTAATGGAAATGTGTTCGCCGGGGAGCACTTCAAGAATATTTTTAAATACACCTTTTCCGTATGTTTTTGCAGGACCTAAGGCGAATATTTCATTGAGGCTGTTCCGGTCAAGTTCGGGAACGATATCGGGATAGGCAAATAATCCCTTGATTTCGGAAGAAAAAATAGTAGTCTCGTCTTTTTTTGTATAAAAGAGAGGTTTGACACCGAGCCTGTCGCGGAACAGATGAAGCGTTTGACAAGATTCATCCCACAGCGTGATTGCAAAGATTCCGTTTAACTTTTTAATAAAAGATGGTCCGCAGCGCATAAATCCGGCAAGGATTACTTCTGTATCGCCGGACGTCAGAAACTGTTCACCTTCAGAAATCAATTCTGCTTTCAGTTCCGGGGCATTATATATTTCACCGTTATATGCAATGACACAACTGTGATCGCCTCTGACGCGTCTCATCGGCTGATGTCCGGTGACTAAGTCGATGATGTTCAGACGAACATGGGCAAGCCCGCATTGAGGGGAGAGAAACGTACCTTCATCATCCGGCCCACGGTGCTTTTGAACTTGATTCATCATTTCTAAAATGTGGTTTCTGTAGTTCTTTTCTTTTGTATAATCCGCAGATGGGTTAAAAAATCCGGCGATTCCGCACATAGAAAATTCTCCTTCTTCTATTTTTTGACAATATCGCGTATGACAGGCTGAAGCTGCCGGTTCTCAAGAGCGGCTTCCAAAGCCGGGATAAGCAGATCGGTATGGGCAGTCATTGAATTCGGCTTTTTTTCGGGATCATCCTGCCCGAACGGAACAAAGTAGATATTTTTCGTATTTAAAAGAAGTCCGATATTTTTCATATTCATACCGAGGGCGTCGTTTGTCGATAAAGATAAAAGAAGCGGTTTGTTGTTGCGTAAATGGGCTTTTGCCGCCATTAAAGCAGGTGTGTCGGTGATTCCGTTTGCCAGTTTGGCAAGCGTATTTCCGGTGCACGGAAGGATCACAAGTGCGTCGAAAAGGTTTTTCGGACCGATCGGCTCTGCTTCGGAAATAGTCATCATCGGTTTATTTCCCGTAATTTCTTCTGCACGCCTATAAAATGATTCGGCAGAACCGAAACGGGAGTCTGTGGATGCGGCTGCGGTTGAAAAGACTGTCTGGACAGAGCCACAGCAGTTTGAAAGTTTTTGCAGTTCCAGAAATGCTTTTTTGTAAGTGCAGAACGAGCCGGTAAAAGCGACTCCGATCTGCGTTTCTTTTAAGGACAAAGGGGATTCCTCCTTTCATTTTGCGCATGAATTATGAGAGATACAGTTTTGATTCGATAAATTGTTTTAAGTGACGGGCAGAAGATGCGGGAGCATATTTGCCGGGAAGTCCTAAGCAGTGCAGAGCAGATATGCCGAGACGCTGAGCCGCGTCATAATCGACCCCTCCGGGGGAAGAGGCAATATCAATAATAAGAGCAGAAAGATCTACGTTTTTTAAAGTCTCTTCATTTATAAATTGCGCCGGAACAGTATTAAAAATGAAGCGAAAATCTCCGGCGTGATCGGAAAGTGATTTTAAGGGGAAACTTTTGTCGGCAATAACTGACGCGCGGGCGGATTCTTCGGCGTTATCTGTAAAAACGGAAACGTTTGCGGATAATCCCTTTAAACGGTAAACAATAGAGTGACCGCATTTTCCGAATCCAAGTACTGCGCATCTGCTTTTGTGCAGATTGAAAGGACTGTGGAGGATCGCTTCGCAGATTGCGCCTTCTGCAGTCGAGATACTGTTGTAAACAGGAAGCGATATATCGTCTGCATAATCAAAAACAGCGACGTTATTTTCGGCGGCTTCTTTTTTAAAAGAAGGAGGGATGCCCCCGGCAAACAAAGACTGACCGGGCCGCAGAAGATGAAGCAGCGTCTGAATAGAGAAACGATAGATGCTATTTTCAACCGAAACATCCGCGCCGTTTTTAGTAAACGGAAAAGGGCAGATGACGGACCCGGAATGGATACAGGCTTCTTCGAGAGAAGGCGCTTCGCGTACTATGGAAACATGTTCGGAGACGGAGCTGCAGTTGTTCGGCTGAGAGGCCAAAGCGTAATGACAAAGAGAACGGCCCGATTCTGCTAACATTTCTGCAAGAAAAACCTGACGCGCATCACCGCCTAAAACAGAGAAATCATATGAAAATGAAGACATAAAAACACCGCTTAAGAAACATTTTTAATTACTATATGCGAGTGAGAAAAAGATGTGAGTATAAATAACCTTGCTTGTCGTATATTTTTTCGGAATATTCCCGGGATGTCGGCAGTGCTGTGTATATCAGCATCCTTTTTATAGCGGGGCAAAAAATGATAAAAGAGAGTGATATTAACTATATCACAAAACGAATAGAAAACAAATCACTTTTGTTATTGACATGAAATCAAATAAAGTAGAAGGGAAGGCAATAAGATGAGCAGAAAAAGGAATAAGGTAATGAAAAACAGCTCCGGTTGTCATGATATTAATAAAGTTATAAGATTTTTTCTTATTCCTTTTAAAAAATATGCGTTATCATGTTAATATTAGGAGAGAGTAGGAGAGGTGATTGATAATGTACAATATATTAGTATGTGACGATGACAAAGAAATAGTGGAAGCAATCGAAATTTATCTGACGCAGGAAGGATATCGTATACTGAAGGCGTATGACGGTACGGAAGCTCTTGAAATGCTTGAAAGAGAAGAGGTTCATCTGCTTCTTCTTGATGTGATGATGCCGAAACTTGACGGGATTCGGGCAACTTTGAAAATACGAGAGAAAAACAGTATTCCCATCATTATCCTTTCCGCAAAATCGGAAGATGCGGATAAGATACTCGGACTTAATGTAGGAGCGGACGATTATGTTACAAAGCCGTTTAGTCCTTTGGAACTTGTTGCGCGAGTGAAATCTCAGCTTCGCAGGTATACGCAGCTTGGCGGCACGGCTCAGAATGAAAATGATAAAATATATTCTGTCGGCGGCCTTAGGATTAATGACGATCTGAAAGAAGTGACAGTAGATGGGGAGTTAGTAAGATTGACTCCGATCGAATATAATATCCTCCTTCTTCTTATGAAGAATCAGGGGCGCGTTTTTTCGATCAATCAGATATATGAAATGATCTGGAATGAGGAAGCTATCGGGGCTGACAATACGGTTGCCGTTCATATACGGCATATAAGGGAGAAGATTGAGATTAATCCAAAAGAGCCGCGGTATTTGAAAGTTGTCTGGGGAGTCGGATATAAGATTGAGAAGGTGCAGTAGATAAGAAAAACAGGTAAAGAGAGGAATGTGAATGAAAGGATGGTACAGAAGGACTGCGATGAAAGCGGTCGTCCTGATCGTAGGCGTGTTAACCGGAGCGATGTTTTTCACATCTCTTATAGTAACAACGCGGCTGACCGGAACGCTGAATCCGGCAGAGACGGTAAAGTTAATAGGAGAGCCATATGAAGAATCTTCGGATTTTAGCAATACAGTAGAAAGCTATATGCTTCAGGTGCTTGAACAGTTTCAGTTAAAAACGCTGTTTGAGTCAGACGGAGCATACAATCCGGATAAAGTGATCGACGTAATGTCTTATTTTGGAGCGTCGGGAGCAGACGCTGAAAATCATTCCGGACTGGTATACAGACTGTCGGATCTGATAGAGTGGAGCAAGGCATACAGTGTAGAATCAGGCGGTGTATATGATAAAAACGCAGTAATCGTCTGCAAACAGCCAAGCGGAAAATACTATTATTACTATACGGAAGAGTTTCTGAATCAGCTTGAAACAGGAGAACTTCAACTCGTATTAGAAGATGATAGAATGGATGTTGAGTCATTTTTAAATGACTTAAGCAACGGAACGCTTACCTCATCCGGAGTGAGTGATAAAATAAGCATATATGATGCAGAAGGCAGTAAATTGTATACAGACTGTTGGAATTACGGGGATTCAGTCCGTGAGAATTATGCGCCCTTAGGAGCGGCTAATCTTCTCCAAGTTGTAAATGAACGCCCGGAGTTAAACGGAAAGCTTATGGTTATTTATGATCATCTGGCATCTGTTCTTACGAGTATAAATGATAAATACAGCCGATATAAGAGCGGGTGGGAACACCTGGAAGAGGGAAACACAAACTTTACTTATTTATATATAGATCAGGATACAAAAAAAGTTACGACAAATAAAAGCGAATATGCAAATCTTATGGCAAAAGGCGAGTCGGGAATAAAAACGAACATTGAAGAATGCATAGCGGACATGAAATCAGGAAAAAATGTGAAATACATTTTTGTTTATCCGAAATTAAAAGATTTTGAAACAAATATGGATATATTACCGACAAATGAATGGGATATGGTGCGCTCTTATGATACCGACAAGACGTATGACAGTATTTTTGCGGTGGCAGTTGATACTTCTTATCCGGTCAAAGATATGTTCTATGAAAGAGACCGGATTTATGAAAAAAATATCCCGCTGCTAAGAGGCGGGTTCGTGATCTTGTGTCTTAGCGGAATTTTGTTCCTTATCAGTTTTGTCATGTCAGGGTTGATGGCAGGAAGAAAAGATGGAGATAACGAAGTTCATTTAACAGGCTTTGACAGATGGAAAACAGAGATCGCGGCAGTTGCCGTGATCGGAGTATGGGCAGTAGGAACGGCAGTTATCGTAGGCATGGGAATGATCGACAGCGATAATGTCTACAATATGGTAGAAACTCTTGACTATTATGGAGCGCGCTATATGAGCGATATGCCGGAAGTTTATTCTATGCTGTTTGTTCAGAAAGTAAGTTTTTTAGAGATAGCGGGTGCATTTTTATATGGAGCGTTTACGTTTATCTGCTTTTTCGCGGGTTATATGAGTCTTATCCGCAGAATCAAAGCGAAGAGTTTGTGGAATGGAAGTCTGCTTTGTATGATTCTTTCTTTTTGCAAAAGAATAGTCGATTCGAGTAATGACGTTTGGCGGACCGTTCTTTGGATCAGTGCATTTTTAGTCATCCACTGGATTACGTTTTTTGTCAGAAATGTACCGATGGCGCTGGCAGCTCTGGCAGCAGACGGAGTGACGTTTTGGATTGTCGTGGGAAGTATGCTTGCAAAAGTCAGGATCAAGAAAGGGATCGAACAGATCGCATCAGGCAATCTTGAGTATCGGATCGAACTAAAAGGACTGCGGGGAACGGAACGCAATATCGCCGAGAATGTCAATGATATCGGAAGCGGTCTGAACCGCGCGATCGATGAGGCGATGCGAAACGAACGTTTGAAAACGGATTTGATCACAAATGTATCGCATGACATCAAGACTCCGCTTACATCAATTATAAATTATGTGGATATTTTGAAGCAGTCTGATATTGCCGATGAAAAGATACTAGGGTATCTTGATATTCTTGAAGTAAAAGCGCAGAGACTTAAGACGCTGACAGAAGACGTTGTGGAAGCGTCGAAAGTAAGCAGCGGAAATATTACGTTAGAATATATGGATATTGATTTCCGTGAGATGGTACAGCAGACGGAAGGGGAAATGGCAGAAAAATTTGCCGCGCGAAACCTGTCGGTTGTATTGAACCTTCCGGAAGAAGCGGCGGTGATACATGTAGACGGACGCCGTATGTGGAGGGTGCTTGAAAATATCTTCGGCAATGCGGCAAAATATGCAATGCCGGGGACGAGAGTTTATGCAGATCTTTCGGTATCGGAGTCGGAAGTTAAGTTTTCTTTGAAAAATGTATCCGAGCAGCAGTTGAATATTTCGGCAGATGAGTTGACAGAGCGATTCATCAGAGGAGATATTTCCCGGAGTACGGAAGGAAGCGGACTCGGTCTTTCAATCGCCAAAAGTCTGACTGAAATGCAAGGAGGAGTTTTCGAGTTGTATCTTGACGGAGATCTGTTCAAAGTAGACATCAGATTTCCAAGGATAAAGCCGATGTAAAATATATATTGATTGGATTCGCCCCTTCCCTTTTTAAGGTAGGTTTTTCACCTTAGGGAAGGGGATTGTGTATCCTTTTTCTTACGAAGAAATAGCAGATTACCTGCAGTATGATCGTGATAAGCCATGATGCGGGATAAGAGATAAACAAAACATCCAATGATCTGTGGCGAGGGAAGATCATGAAGATCCAGACAATCCTCGTTCCGACTGTTCCGATGATAGAAAGAAGCATCGGAATTGCAGAATATCCCATTCCGCGCAGCGCGCCGGGAAAGAGGTCCATCAGTCCGCACATAAAATAAGTTACGGTAGTATACAAAAGTATTTCCATTCCGCATTGAATGACTTTCGGATCTGAAGTATAGATTTTTAACAGTTCCGGTCCGAAGAGATATGAACCTCCGCCTAAGATTAATGAAACGACAACGGACAGCAGAATACAGTTCCGAAGAACTTTGTCCATTCGTTTCCATTTTCCCGCGCCGTAGTTCTGGCTTGTAAAACTCATACATGCCTGTGTGATCGAGTTGGCTGCGGCGTACAGAAATCCGAAGATATTATTTGCAGCTGTATAGCCTGCCATTGCGATAGAACCAAAAGAGTTTACCGAAGATTGAAGAAGTACGTTTGAGAAGTTGATAACCGTACTTTGTATGCCTGCGGGAATACCTACCTGAAAAATTTGTTTTAAATAGATCCACTTGATTGTCATTGCGGAAAATCGAAGTTGATAGCTTCCGTCCGAGCGATATAGACAGCGAAGGACAAGGAGACAGGAGATCATCTGTGCGATCACTGTGGCGATTGCAACTCCCGCGACTCCGAGGTGTAATACGATCACGAGGAAGAGGTTTAAAGCTGCGTTTACGATTCCCGCGATGATAAGGAAAAATAAAGGCCGTTTTGTATCTCCGACGGCACGCAGGATTGCCGCTCCGTAATTATAGAGCATAAAGAAGGGCATTCCGGCGAAATAAATCCGCATATAAAGGGCGGACTGGCCGATGACGTCTGAAGGAGTGTCCATAAGCAGCAGGGCTGCTTTTGAAAAGAAAAGTCCGACAAAGACCATGACGATTCCGCTGATCAAAGCGAAAGTAACTGCGGTATGTACTGTTTCAGACATCTGCTTTTCCTGTTTTGTCGCATAGAAACGGGCAGCCAGTACGTTCGCTCCGAGGGAAACTCCGATAAAAAGATTCGTAAATACATTGATTAGCGCTGTCGTAGAGCCGACTGCCGCCAGAGCGCGGCTTCCTGAAAATCTTCCGACAACGACGATATCTACTGCATTGAAAAGAAGCTGGAGAATACTGGAGAGCATGAGCGGAATGGAAAATGAAATCAGTTTGTCTAAAACAGTTCCATTGCACATGTCTATTTCATATTTGTTCTTTTTCGATTTTGAAGCTGTCATTTTAAATCCCCTCTTTATAAAGTATAAGCTTTGTTAAAAAACTATTACGGTTTCATTACAGATTATATTATGAATAGAAAACGGGAAATTTTCAAGATGAAGTTTTTAATAACTTTTCGAGAAATTTTCATGAGTAAAACAATGGAATTAGCCACGATAAGCACGCAGCGCGGTTTTACGAATGGCGCGGGCTGAAGTGTTATTTTGTAAATGCATTTGTAAAAGAGAGGTATTTATCCAACCTTTACATTATTTGGTATGTATGCTATCCTTTTTAAAGACAAAACCAACTGAAGATTCAGAGGAGATATTTCTTCGGATCACAGGGGGATAAAGGAGAGAAAACTATGTCAGAGAAACAGAAATATTATATTACGACGGCGATTGCCTATACTTCCGGCAAGCCGCATATCGGAAACACATATGAGATCGTTTTGGCAGATGCGATTGCCCGTTATAAGAGAAGTCAGGGGTATGATGTATTTTTTCAGACAGGAACAGATGAGCATGGTCAGAAGATCGAACTGAAAGCAGAAGAAGCGGGCGTTACACCGAAAGAATTTGTAGACGGTGTTTCCGCTGAGATCAAGAAGATATGGGATCTGATGGATACGTCCTATGACAAATTCATTCGTACGACAGACGAAGACCATGAGAAGCAGGTACAGAAGATTTTCAAAAAGCTGTATGATCAGGGCGATATTTATAAAGGTCATTACGAAGGAATGTACTGTACGCCGTGCGAGTCTTTCTTTACAGAGTCACAGCTCGTAGACGGAAAATGTCCTGACTGCGGAAGAGAAGTGCAACCGGCGAAAGAAGAAGCGTATTTCTTCAAAATGAGTAAGTATGCAGACCGACTGATCGAGCATATTAATACACATCCTGAATTTATTCAGCCTGTTTCCAGAAAAAATGAGATGATGAACAACTTCCTTCTTCCGGGACTTCAGGATCTGTGCGTATCCAGAACTTCGTTTAAGTGGGGAATTCCGGTTGATTTTGACGATAAGCATGTCGTTTATGTATGGCTTGACGCGCTGACAAACTATATCACGGGAATCGGTTATGATGCAGACGGAGACAGCACGGAACAGTATGCAAAATTGTGGCCGGCTGACCTGCATTTGATCGGAAAAGACATTATCCGTTTCCATACGATCTACTGGCCGATCTTTTTAATGGCGCTTGGGCTTCCGCTTCCGAAGCAAGTATTCGGTCATCCGTGGCTTCTTCAGGGAGACGGGAAGATGAGCAAATCAAAAGGAAATGTTCTTTATGCAGACGAGCTTGTTGATTTCTTCGGGGTAGATGCAGTACGTTATTTCGTTCTTCATGAGATGCCGTTTGAAAATGACGGAGTGATCACATGGGAGCTTATGGTAGAACGTTTAAATTCCGATCTTGCCAATACATTAGGAAACCTTGTAAACCGTACAGTTTCTATGACAAATAAATACTTTGGCGGCGTTGTTTCCGATAAAGGAGCGGCGGAGGATGTCGATGCAGATCTGAAAGCGGTGATCGACAATACACCGAAAGCGGTTGATGCGAAAATGGACGGGCTGCGTGTGGCGGATGCGATCACAGAGATCTTTAATCTGTTCAAACGCTGCAACAAATATATCGATGAAACGATGCCGTGGGCGTTGGCAAAAGATGAAGAAAAGAAAGATCGTCTGGAAACAGTTCTTTGGAATCTGATCCAGGGAATCTCAGCAGGAGCGCGCCTTCTTGAATCCTTCATGCCGTCTACAAGCAAAAAGATTCTGGATCAGCTCGGAGACGGGCATGTGACGGAGAAACCGGAGATTCTTTTCCAAAGACTGGATCTGGAAGAAGTAATGAAAAAAGTAGAAGAACTTCATCCTCATATAGAAGAAGCAGAGGAAGAGGAAGATGTGATCGATATCGAGGCAAAGCCGGAGATTACGTTTGAACAGTTTGGAGCGATGCAGTTCCAAGTAGGAGAGATCATCGCTTGTGAGGCAGTGAAAAAATCAAAAAAACTCCTTTGTTCTCAGGTAAAGGTAGGAAGTCAGGTGAAACAGATCGTTTCAGGTATTAAAGCACATTATACACCGGAAGAGATGGTAGGGAAAAAAGTGATGGTACTTGTGAACCTGAAGCCTGCAAAGCTGGCGGGAGTACTCAGTGAAGGCATGCTTCTTTGTGCAGAAGATGCAGAAGGCAATCTGGCGCTTATGACTCCTGAGAAAGCAATGCCTGCGGGAGCGGAGATCTGCTAATAAGAATAGAGAAGAATAGATAAGATTAGATAAGATCAGAGAAACATAGAGAAAAAATATCTGTTGGCTGAACACAGACAGTTCATCCCGCAGATATTTTTTTATTCTATAGAAAATTTTGAGTTCTTATGGGATAACATCTTTCGGGAAGATATTGAAGTGGAATTGTCACTTTGTTCTTACAGAGAAAAGTTAAAAAATTTTGTTGTTTTTAATGCAACAAAATGCTTATCAAGGTACTCTTATATATGAAAGCATATTTAAGTCAGTGCGAAAGAGATGAAAGGAGGGAGCTTATGTCCGCAGGAATAGTGGATATACAGCGTCAGCTTATTAAAAAAGCGAAGTTGGGAGATACGAAAGCCTTTTCGCAGTTGTATGCTGAGATTTATAAAGATCTGTATCGGTTTGCGCTTTATATGACGAAACATACGCAGGATGCAGAAGATGCGGTCAGTGAGGCAGTGATATCTGCATATGAAAATATATCCGGACTAAAGAAAGAAAATTCTTTCAAGAGTTGGATGTTTACGATTCTAAATAATGAGTGTAAAAAGATATTACGGAAAAACGGTAATACGTCGAATCAAGTGAGTGAAGAGGATGCCAAAAACCTCGGAGCAGAGGAAATAGATTTTGCACAGCGCCATGATGTAAAGAAGGCGTTTGAATCATTAGAGGAAGAGGAGCAGACGATAGTTGCATTTTCCGTATTCGGAGGATACAGAAGCGAAGAAATAGCCGAGATGCTGGGGAAGAACCCGGGAACGGTCCGATCAAGGAAGAGCCGTGCTTTCGGCAAGATGCGTGAAATGCTGGACTGAATGGCAGGCGTTTTGAAGATGGAGAAAATAGAAGATAATAAGAAGAAAAAATAACAAAAACCATCAAAATAACGAAAGGAGATTATCTATGTCAGAGAATAAAAAAGAAACGAAAAATCAGGATATGATTGAGAAAGAAATGAAAGAGAAGATGAAGCAAACTGTTGAAGATGAAAAGATCCCCGGTTCGCTTGAGCCGGAAGCGGTTGAAAAGATGTTGGAGACGAGAAAGAAGAAAAAGTCGAATAATCGCCGTTGGAAATATGCCTCAGTGGCAGCAGCGGCTTGCGTTTGTCTTGTAGTGGGAGCAGTCGGATATACGAATATGAACGCAGGAAAAAATGAACGGCCGGGAACGGTAACAGAAGGCAGATCAGAAGAAGATCAGGGAAAAATCGCACTGGCAAAAAATTATGATGAAATTAAAAAATATTTGAAAGAAAATGAGAAAAGGGCGAAAGGGCAGAACGGATTCGGCAGAGCAGACGCGGCCTATATGACGGACGGGGCCATGGCGGAATCTTCTGTAGCCGAATCGACAAAAGATATGGCAGGTGCCGATTATTCTGATACAAATATCAGACAAGAGGGAGTCGGCGAAGCGGACACTGTTAAGACTGACGGGAAGAATCTTTACATTCTAAATGATCAGACAGTAGAGATTGTAGATGTATCTCAAGCAGAGATGAAAGATCTGGCAAGTATCGAGATAGATGAAAATTGTTTTATAAGAGAGGTTTTTGTTTCCGATGGGCGGCTTGTGATATTGTATACCGAATCAAAATGTGAAGAAGGAAAGAAAGCAGAAGACGGAATTTATAAAGATTATACATGCGCGGCAGTTTATGATGTGACCGATCCGGCGAATCCGAGAGAAGCAGGAGTGATCTCTCAGAGCGGGCAGTATCATACAATGCGCGTGAAAGACGGATATGTTTATTTAGTCAGCGATTTTTACACATATTATGATTCGTCGGTATCAAACGAAAGCGATTATATCCCGCAGATCCAGGGAAGTCTGCTCCGCGCGGAAGATATATATATGCCGCAGGGAACGACCGGAAGTCAGCACACGGTTATTTCTGCATTTGCGCTTTCCGACCCGACTGAGAAATTACAGACAAAGGCGATTTTCGGAAACGCGGGAATGTGTTATGTGAGCGAAAATAATATTTATATAACAGAGGAGTATTACGGAAAAAGCGAGACAGAGAATATCCAGACTTCGATCCGTAAGATCGCTTATGATAAGGGAACTTTAGATGCGGTAGGACAGACAAAGATCGACGGCGTTTTGAATGATTCCTTTAGTATCGATGAATATAACGGATATTTGCGAATTGCAGCGACAGTGATTCCCAGTGATTATAACAACCGGATCATGCCTGTTCCGTATGTGGAAGAAGGCGGATCGGATGTTATAGTTGAAGATGAAGTGGCAGTGGATAATGCATCTATAGAAACAAATGCGTTATATGTGTTGGATGAAAATCTGGAAATGACCGGAAGTATTCAGAATCTGGCGAAAGAGGAAACAATCCATTCAGCGAGATTTATGGGCGATATCGGATATTTTGTGACATTTAAGCAGATCGATCCGCTGTTTTCCGTGGATCTTTCAGATCCGTCAAATCCAAAGATCATCGGAGAATTGAAGATACCGGGATTTTCAGATTATCTGCATCCGTATGGCGATGGAAAACTGCTTGGAATCGGATTGAGCGTAGATGAAGAGGGCATGACGACAGAAGGTGTGAAGCTGTCTATGTTTGACATAAGTGATCCGGCAAATGTAAAGGAGATGTCAACCTATGTTTTAGAGAATGTGCTTAGCACAGACGCAGGATATAATTATAAGGCGGTATTTGCCGATGCAGAAAAGAATCTGTTTGGATTTATGGCGTACGGAGATTCGATCGAATATAAAATGTTTACTTACGATGAAGCGGAAGGTTTTAAAGAAGTATTTTCAAAAGATATTGTTAATTACGGAAATGTCCGAGGATTGTATATCGGAGAAACATTTTATCTTGTAGCCGGAAATACAGTCGAATCATTTACGTTAAACGGATTTGAAAAAATAGACGATCTTGTCCTGTAATAGACGATTGGCAGATGGAATGAATTTCCAAAGAAAATTCAGAATCCGTAACGGAACTTAGATAAAAATTTTGGGGAAAAGGCGCTGATATCATATTGACGTATCGGCGTCTTTTTTGAAGCCTTAAAAGCGAAGCGAAAATTAAACAAAATGAAAGAAAATCAAATCCCTTGCCGTAACGAAGAAGTATGAAAGAGTCATTTTTATACGACAGCTTAACTGATATTGTAAATATAACAAAAGCGGAATAAATATAAAAATTATAAATCAGTCTGTCGAAAGGGGAAGAAGATATGAAAGGATATAATACGGAAAAGGGTTATATGGGGTATGTAGAAGGAACGTGGATGCTTTTTAGCTGCGAAGCGGATTATTATGAATTCATGGAGTGAAAAGCCGTGAAGTGAGAAGTCAGAGATGGTTTCCGTAGTGGAAAACGCAGAAATATGATATTATATCATTATGACTAAAGTACGGGAGCGTTGTATTATGCCGAAGGGAGCAAATCAAAAGTTTAAGCTGTACCGTCTCGCACAGATCATGTGTGAAAAGACGGATGAAACACATTATCTGACAATGCCGGAGATTCAAAAAGAGTTGGAAAAGTATGATATTATCGCAGAGAGAAGAAGTCTGTATGAATCGTTGAAAGATTTAGAAGAATTCGGCATTGAAGTAGAAGGTGAGCGCAGCGGGAGAGGATACCGCTATCATGTGATAGGCAGACAATTTGAACTGGCTGAACTGAAACTTCTTGTTGATGCGATACAGTCGTCAAAATTTATTACAGAGAAGATGACGAACCGGTTGATAGGAAAACTGGAAACTCTTGTCAGTCAGCATGATGCGGCGGATCTTCGGCGGCAGGTGTTTGTTTCAGGGCGGATTAAGACGATGAATGAAACTGTTTATTACAGCGTCGATACGATTTATAATGCAATTTCACAAAACAAAAAAATTAAATTTCAATATTATCAGTGGAATGTGAAAAAAGAACCGGAGCTTCGTCACGGAGGAGCGTATTACCATATCAGCCCGTGGGGGCTGCTATGGGATCATGAGAATTATTATCTGATCGGATATGATTCCCGGGCAGAGCAGATCCGGCATTACAGAGTCGATAAAATGCTTCATATTTTGCTGTCGGAAGAGATACGGGAGGGAAAGGAGGAGTTTCAAAAGATCGACATGGCGTCGTATTCAAAAAAGAGTTTTGGCATGTTCGGGGGAAAAGAACAGTCGGTAAAACTTCTTGTTGAAAATTCGCTGGCAGGTGTTATTGTAGATCGTTTCGGGAAAGATGTGATGATGATTCCGGCGGATGCCGATCATTTCACTGTGAGTGTAGACGTTCAGGTAAGCAGTCAGTTCATAAGCTGGGTATTTGCGCTTGGCAGTCAGGCAAAAATTGTCAGCCCGAAGAATGTTGTAAATCAGGTGCGCAAGGAGATTGAGAAACTTGCGGAGCAGTATGCGCTTCCTATAGAAAACAGAAGGGAGAATTGAAACATGGATGAGAAACTAAAACCTTTATTTACTCCGTGGCGTATCGGAAACTGCGAGATAAAAAACCGTATCGTATTGACTTCTATGGGAGGAACCGATCTGTTCGGATGGATGGAGAAAAACCATTTTGACAAAATGGGTGCGCGATTTCTTATGGAGGCTGCAAAAAACAATGCGGGTCTTGTCCTTCCGGGGTGTCAGCCGGTATATAATCCTATGTTTGGACAATGGCTGTACAAGAATAAAAAGATGTATGAAGATCTGAAAGAGTGGATGCCGGAGTTTCATAAAACAGGAGCCAAACTTTTTGTTCAGTTGACAGCGGGTTTCGGCCGGTCGTTTACGATCAGCGAGATGATGGAAAAATTATATACGAATAAGGCGCTGCGCGTTTTATCAAAGCCGTTTATGGATCTGGATAAGATTACTGCGACGGCAAGCCCGTCTCCGAACCGCTGGTCGGATAAAGTTCCTTCAAGAGAGATGACAAGAGAAGAAATTCATGAGTTTGTGGAAGCGTTTGCAAAGTCGGCGAAACTTTTGCAGGATGCGGGAGTTGACGGAGTGGAAATACATGCGGTACATGAAGGATATCTTCTTGATCAGTTTACATTAAAATATGTAAATCATAGAACAGATGAATATGGAGGATCTTTTGAAAACAGATATCGCTTTGCTGTAGAGATCGTGCAGGCGATTAAAAAAGTATGTGGTGAAGATTTTCCTGTATCGCTAAGGTACAGTGTTCTTTCCAAGACAAAAGGATTCAGAAAAGGCGCTCTTCCGGGAGAGCAGTTTACGGAAGTCGGAAGAGATATGGAAGAATCTGAAAAAGCGGTGAAATATTTGCAAGATGCAGGTTATGACATGCTCAACTGCGATAATGGTACATATGATGCGTGGTATTGGGCGCATCCGCCTGTTTATATGCCGGAAAATTGTAATCTGGAAGATGTAGAACATATTAAACAGTTTGTTCGGATTCCGGTTGTATGTGCGGGGAGAATGAACCCGAAAACAGCGGCAGAATCGATCGCTGCAGGAAGAGTGGACGGAGCGGGATTCGCGAGGCAGTTTTTGGCAGATCAGGAATGGGTCACAAAGATGATGGAAGATCGGGAAGAAGAGATTCGGCCTTGTATTTTATGCCATAACGGATGTTTTAATATGTGCCACTATAAAGGAGTGCCAAACGATCAGGAATTAAGTGACAGCCTGCATTTGTCAAGGTGTGCGGTTAATGCGGAAACGATGCAGTGGGATCGGCATTTTATAGAGAAAACAAAGAATCCAAGAAGAGTCTATATTATCGGTGGAGGAATCGGAGGGATGGAAGCTGCCAGAGTGTTAAAGCTTCGTGGGCATGATCCGGTTATTTATGAGAAGAACAACGTTCTTGGCGGCACGTTCATCCCGGCAAGTGCAGAATCTTATAAGGGGAAATTAAGAGAACTTTTGGCATGGTACAGAAGACAAATGAAAGAACTGGATGTGGAGGTTCATTTAGGTAAGGAGATTGACAGCGTTGAAAAGTTCGGCGATGCTCCGGTAATAATTGCAACCGGTTCTGTTCCGCGCGTGATGAAAAATATTCCGGGACATGAACGGATGATTGAGGCATGCGACTATCTGAACGGAAGGGATGTAGGAGAAAGAGTTGTAGTGATCGGAGGAGGTCTTACGGGAAGCGAGATTGCCTATGAGCTTGCGCTTCAGGGAAAGAGACCGGTTATTGTTGAGATGAAAAATGATCTTGTGGCGCAGAAAGGAGTTTGCCTTGCCAATAGTTCCTATTTGAGGGAATGGTTTGAGCTGCACGAAGTTCCGGTATATCTCGAAACAAAGTTAAAAGAAGTAAAAGAACATTCGGTGATCTGTACAGATAAAACCGGAAAAGAGATAGAGATTCCTTGTGACTCTGTGATCGGATCAGTCGGTTACCTGCCTAATCCGCTGGAAAGAAAAGGAAAGAATATTTACCTGGTCGGCGATTGTGAACAGGTTGGAAATTTACGGAGCGTGGTGTGGGGCGCTTACGAGACTGCGATGAAGATTTGCTGATATGACGATGCAGAATGATTGATAGAACAAGAATAGTGAGATATTAGAAAATGCAGCTTTCTCTTGTGAGGGTAAAGCTGCATTTTAATCTGAAAATAGATTTGTTTAAGCGAACAACTGTAAAATAATCTGAATGATCCAAAACAGACAATACAGAATCATTCCGACATTTAAGATGATCGTTGAGAAACGTTTTCCTTTCGGAATTGTGATCTCTCCGGGGGCACATTTGAATTTCTTAAAGTTGATCGCCCAAAATATGATGCCTGTAATGACAAGACCGAAAAGAAGCAGCATGTAAAAACAAATCAAAAGAAACTGAACCGGATGCTGCATAACGAGTCCGACGATGGCTGACGGGTTATTTTCCGCTAACAGAGAAAGCTGATTGAAAAATGTTGATTTCATTAAAAGCAGTCCCGGAATCGAGCCTAAAAAGTTGACTGTCATATGCAGGGCAACCGTGTAGATCAAGCGCCCGGTTTTTACATAAATGAATCCCCAGAACACACCGAGTGTAAATGCGTATACAAATTGATTAAAATTACCGTGGAATAACGCAAACATCAATCCTGACAGAAGGATAGCCGTTGCCTGTCCGTACTGTACTGTCCGGTCGATGATGAGTTTTCGGAAAACATATTCTTCGACGATGGGAGCGCAGATCACCATAAGGAAAAATGCTGTGAGCGGAGACAGTCCGGTAAGAATGTCCTGGATCGGGTTGTCTACGAGATCTCCTTTTAGTGTTCCGAAGATAGCTGTCGTAAATGTGCCTATTACATTCGTAACATACATAAGCGCATAGCACATAAAAAAGGCGATAATCCATTGCCCTGCCGTCATTTTCTTCTTGTGGATGACCATGCCGGGGATCGTGCGTACGATGATGACCAAAAGCGGCATTGCAATAAGATACATCGAAAGCGATGAGATGATCAGGGAAATATTCGGATTCACCATAAGCTGGGGTGCGATCAACTGAATCAATGTAATGACAGAAATCTGCACTCCCGAAATTATGATCGCTCCACAGAAATAAAAAAGTCCGATCTTGGAAAAATGACTCTTGTGTTTCTTTAACGGATCGGTCGGAGCCGGGATGATAAGTTCAGTGTTTTCCATATGAAATAACCTCCTCTTGCGTAAGATTAAAAATCAATAAAAAATTTTACGTCTATTATCCCATTTTGCGAAGCAAAAATCAATAAAAACAGAACTTATATTTGCAGCCGGTGAGATGCTAAGGCAGCAAGGTGTTAATTTTAGAAATCGATGTTATAAGGAATATTTTCAAAATATGAAGAGGTAAAAATTATTTGCGCCCGAAAAAGGAGGGGGGGTAAATAAAGTTTGCTGGACTTTGCAGAGTGGAGAGATAAAATAAAATAAAAAGGAGGTAAGCGGTATGAAAATAGGAGAAACAATTTTAAAATTACGAGAAGAAAAAAAGATGTCTCAAGAAGAGTTTGCACAATATTATCATGTGACGAGGCAAACTATTTCAAACTGGGAAAAGGAAAAGAATTATCCGGATTTACAAACATTAGTAAAGATTAGTGACGAATCAGGAGTTCCGTTGGATTCTATGCTTAAGGATAACTTCTCTATGGTACAAGAAATCGATAAAAAAGTAAGACACTTAAAAATATTTAAAATAGGAACAATAGTAGTATTGGCGATAGTTATTTTAGTTTCAGCTTATATAGGAATTCAAAACGGCAAGCAGGACCATCTTGTGCGGACATATGAAGATAAGTTGGAGGAACTTGGATTTGAGCAAGAAGGTAATAATTATTGTCTCACAGATTCCGATTTTAAGTATGATATTTATATGTTTGACAGACCTTCTATATGGAAATGGAATCAGGAAATGAGTGACAGAGAGAAATTTATCGTAGCCACACTTCTCGTAAAGAATAGCGATTTGGAAGAAAATCCGGGTATTACAATTCGGAAAACAGGCGATTTTATAACACTTTATATTTCAAGAGAAAACCATTTGGCAGACGACGGTTCTACAAAACCAAAAGAGTATAGTCTTGATAGAAACGGTCAGATAAAACATAAAGAAAAAATGGAAGCAGATGATTATGAAGTATATGCTAAACTGAAAGAGGAGATAGAGAATGGAGTGAAAAAACTCAATGAAATGTATTCAAACATTTATGAATAAAAATATTTGTATAATGATTGCAAGGTCGAATAATAGGGTGTTGAATGCTTGACACCCTTCTTTTGATTAATCTAAACTATAAGAAAGTGTTGCGGAGTTGTGGTGTACGGTTGCAAAAATCCGATTGAACTAATATTTTGTAGCTATAATATGGGCATGCAAATACTTGCATAACAAGTATAATAAATGTGTGGTGTTTTTTAGAACAGGTTCTTGTACCGAAATTCGGTACAAGAAAGAATAGGATGAGAAGCAGACAGCATCTCAACCGGATGCTTCTGCTTCTACACAGAAAAATAACGCTTCCCAAACAACAGGGGAATCTAATGGAGGGAACTCAGGAAACGGCGGAACTCAAAATACAGCTCCGGTACATACTCATGATTATAGTATTCCGATCTATACAGGAGAATGGGTAGTCGATCAGGAAGCTTGGACAGAAACTGTCAATGAACCAGTATATGAAATGGTAGAACATACAATTTGTAGCACATGTCAAGCTGATATCTCAGGAGTTGCAGGACAACATTTAGACGAGACAATGCATGCGGGATATTACTCGGGCTGGAGAAAAGAACAAACAGGAACAAAAACGTATACAGTTAATCATCCAGAACAAGGGCATTACGAATCGATTGTGACCGGATATAATGTAGCTGTGGAGCAGTTCAATGAAATGGAAGTTTATAACCATATCACAGACTGGTTCAGGATCGAAAAGAGATTGCGAAGAGGGATTTGGTTCAGATTATGTGACGGCTCAGATTTCTTTAAGAATGATTACAGAACTACTCGCTATGGACCTCATGACCTGCATTCATTCGGTCGCGGCTATCGCTTTATAAGCGAAAAAAATGATCTCCACTTATGAGATCAAACTCTCAACGGGAGCTCATTTTTCGCTTGCATGGCTTGTAGTTTTAGCGCAAATGGTGTCAAATTGGTGTCAAAACAGAAAAAATCACAATTTCAAAAGAAATAAGATACTGCAAACCATTGATTTTAAAGGGTTTGCAAAAATATTAGCACTCAACCCTTGACAGTGCTAATAACGGGTGCTATATTACAGATATAACAAAGAAAACAATAAATTCAAAAGTGTTTTGAAAGGAGATATGACTTATGTTGATGCCTAGTATTTTTGGAGAGAATTTGTTTGACGATGATTGGATGGATTTCCCGTTTGAGAGATTTGACAGAGATTTCTGGGGAAAGAAAAATCCGCTGTATGGTAAGAATGCCAAAAACATGATGAAGACAGATATTCGTGAGCATGAAGCGGGATATGAGTTGGATATTGATCTTCCGGGATTTAAAAAGGACGAGATTACCGTGGATCTTGAAAATGGTTATCTGACCATCTCGGCGGTGAAAGGACTTGACAAGGACGAGGAAGATAAGAAGGGAAAATACATTCGGAAAGAGCGTTATGCAGGTACAATGCAGAGGAGCTTTTATGTAGGTGATGCGATCACTCACGAAGATATTAAAGCAAAATTTGAAAACGGTATTTTGAGCCTGACAATTCCGAAAAAGGATGCGAAAGCAGTAGAGACTAAGAAATCCATTGCGATTGAAGGATAAATTCATTTCTTTTGACAAGTTTTTGACGGTAGTGAACGGGAACGGCGAGTGTGCTGTTCCCGTTCACTGCCGTTTTTACATGCAAGAGCGGATGTAAGGACATTGCAGGAATAAAATCGAGAAAAAGTTTTAGAAAAATCACTTTTCGCGGTTTTTATATCTGTGAGAAAGTGATAATATATAACCTGAAATCTTAGGGAGAGGGTTATATGAGTTATGAAAAAAGAAAATGATTTTGGCAGGGATTCTATTCCTTTGCTTGTATTAAAAATTTCAATTCCGTTTATGTTCGCGCAATTTGTTAATGTGCTGTACAGTATTGTGGATAGAATCTATATAGGAAATATTCCGGTGATCGGGGCTGACTCGCTGGCAGGCGCGGGGGTATGTGCTCCGATCATTACATTGTTGTCATCGTTCGGAACGCTGATCGGTATCGGGGGTTCCGTCTTGTTTTCGGTACGTCTCGGGGCGGGAGATGAAAAAAGCGCTAAGCAGATACTGGCAAACAGTTTTTCTATGCTGCTTATTTTTTCGGGAATATTGACGATTGTATTTTTACTTACGAAAGATTATTTACTGAGATGGTTTGGGGCAAGCGCAGATATATTTCCGTATGCCAATACTTATATGACTATTTACACGCTTGGAACTTTTTTCGCTCTTTTGTCAATGGGGATGAATTATTTTATTACGGCACAGGGATATCCGGGGCTTGGAATGCTGACGACACTGATCGGAGCAATCGTAAATATCGTGCTTGATCCGGTATTTATTTTCGGACTTGAAATGGATATTGCGGGGGCGGCAGTGGCTACGGTGATTGCACAGATGTCATCATGCATCTTTGTTCTTTATACATTGAAGAGAAAGAAGATGCGTATTCCGCTGACGCTGGTGAAGCCTGAGCGGGAGATTGGAAAACGAATCGTGAAGATCGGTTTCTCTCCGTTTTTGATTCTGGCATCAGACAGTGTGATCATCATTGCGCTGAATGCTGTTTTGCAGTATTACGGCGGAGCAGACTACGGGGATACGTTGATCACGGCGGCTACGATCGTGCAAAGCTATATGCTTTTGATCACGGCGCCGATGCTTGGCGTGACAGGAGGGTCGCAGCCGCTTATTAGTTATAATTATGGAGCAAACAGAGCGGATCGTATTCGGAAAACAGTGCTCTGGGTGTTGATGCTCTGTGTTTTCTTTACGGCGGTGATGTTTATTATTTCAAGAGTGGCTCCGCAGTATTTTGTTCGTATTTTTACGGATAATGCAGAGTACCGGGAACTGTCCGTGTGGGGGATCAAAGTGTTTACTCTGATGGTTGTTCCGTTAAGTCTGCAGTATGTTTTTGTTGATGCGCTTACTGCTCTTGGCATGACGAAGTTGTCTCTTGGGATGTCTGTTGTAAGAAAAGTTTTTTACTTTTCATCAACATGTTTTCTCCCGGCGTTGTTTACGGCGAAAGATGCTTTTTATGCGGAGCCGGTGGCGGATATACTGGCGGCATCGGTGACAAGCGTTGTTTTTTTCTTTGTATATAGGAAATATCTGAAAGGCAGCGGAAGACTTGGGGAAATCAAACTGTAGAAACGACTGTGACGGTTATGGAAAAACGACTGTGCAGGTTAGGGCGATTTGTGTTGTAAAATGCGGGGAAAAACTTTATAATAGATAGAATAGCAAGTAACCGCACACAGATGTCCGTCGGTAAAAACATGCAAGCATGTTTTATGCTCTACGTACACTGTATGGCTGAACTATTGTATATAGATTGGAGATATGAAGATATGATCAAAGTGATAGCGAGCGATATGGATGGAACGCTTCTTTGTGATGACCACAGAATCGCTCCGGATACGATCGCGGCAGTAAAGGAAGCGTGTGCGGCAGGCATCCGGTTTATGGTGGCGACAGGCAGAGGTTATGAAGGCGCTATGGCAGAGCTTGACGGAACAGGAATTGTTTGTGATTATATATTGGGAAGCGGAGCGGAAGTCAGAGATCCGCAGAGAAAAATTGTAAAAGAATGCGGCATCGGAATGGAGTTGTGCAGAGAGATCTGCGAAGAGGTGAAAGAATTTCCGATATCGATCGTATTTCTTACAAATGAAGGCGATTACCGTATCGGAACGGAAAAAGAAGTCGAAGAAAGTATTATAGCGGAGATGCAGCTTTTTCATGTAAATATGACCCGGGAAGAGGTCGTGAAAACAAGCGAATATCGCAGGGCGATAGAAAGTGTAAAGGTTGTTTCTGATTTTGAAGAGATTGAGAAAGCGGGTATCCCGGTGTTTAAACTATTTATGTTTTCACATGATCTTGAGTTAGTCCGCAGGGTGACAAAACATCTTGAAAAAAATCCTAAAATCGCAGTCGCTTCATCATTTGAATCAAATGTGGAGATCACGGATGCAAGAGCGCAGAAAGGTCCGATATTGAAGGAATATATCGAGTCGCTTGGATATACTATGGATGAGGTTATGGTTCTCGGAGACAGTTTGAATGATTATTCGATGATGTCAATGGATTTCGGAGCGACGGTAGCGATGGGAAATGCGGTTTCGGAATTGAAAAAAGCGGCAAAATATATTACGAAGTCAAATGATGAGCTTGGTGTTGCGTATGCCATTCGGGAACTGTTAAAAAAGCAGAAAAATAAATAAAAAGGGAAATTGGTTCAAGTATGAGATTGAGAAGTAAATTTGCTGTGAAATGCGCGAAAGCGACGAGCAGTCTGATCAAAAAGTTAAACCGTGGAAGCGGGGTGACGCTTCCGGGATATGTGGCGCGTCTGATCGATCCGAATATACTGAAGGAATTATCGGGTCAGGTTAGAAAAAAGACGATCGTCACAATGGGAACAAACGGAAAGACAACGACGAACGCGATTTTATGTAAGGCGTTAGAGCATGAAGGTCAGAAAGTGATTATTAACCGTACGGGCGCTAATATGTTAAACGGAATTATTTCGGCGTTTGTTCTTGCAACAGACAAGCATGGCAATCTGGATGCGGATTATGCATGCATAGAAGTAGATGAGATCGCATCTGTAGGGGTGCTGCCGAAAATAGAGCCAGACTGTGCGCTGCTGACAAATATTTCGCGAGATCAGCTTGATCGTTTCGGTGAAGTTGATATTACTTATAATAAATTGATGACAGCGGTGACAAGCGTTCCGAAGACAACGCTTATTATAAATTGTGATGACATTTTATCTTACTCTTTGGCGCAGGAAAGCAAAAATGCATTTGTCACATATGGTATCAGCGAGCAGATATTTGACGATGTTTCACGATCTGAAATACGGGAGAGCATTTTTTGCCGCAAATGCGGAAAGAAACTGGAATATCAGTTTTTCCATTATGGTCAGTTAGGGTTGTATCATTGTCCGAACTGCGGATGGAACAGACCAAATCCGGAATATACGGCTGAACATGTCGTAAGAGAAGATGAATTGTATTCATTTGATATGGACGGAATCCACTTTGATCCGCAGATAAGGACACCTTATAATATTTACAATACTCTGTCGGCGTATGCGGCTCTTAAAACGATGGGAGCGGGATATGAACATTTTAAAGAGATGATAGAGGCGTTTGATTATGGAAATAACAGAGAAAGTATTTTTAATATAAACGGTGCAAGAGTGCAGCTCCACCTTGCGAAAAATCCGATCGGTTTTCAGCAGAAAGTATCGCATGTACTCAGAGATCCGAATCCGAAAGATATTATCATTCAGATCAATGATACGTATCAGGATGGGGAAGACGTATCATGGCTTTGGGATGTGGATTTTCAGTATCTTGCGGAAAGTAACGCAAGAAAGATTATTACGGCGGGAACAAGGAAGTATGATATGGCGCTTCGGTTGAAATACGAAGATGTTTCTTGCGAATCTACAGACGATATGCGTGCATCGGTGCTTGAGTGTGTAGAGCAGGGCACGAAAAATCTTTATGTTATCGTGAACTACTCCGGATTGTATCAGACGAACCATATGCTGACTGAATTAGAGGGGAAAGGAGGTACGGAACGATGAAGAAACTTACAATCGGACATTTATATCCGGATCTCTTAAACTTATACGGTGACAGAGGAAATATACAGTGTTTTCGGAAACGTCTTGAATGGCGGGGGATGGAGGCAGAGGTGATTCCGTTTCTATCAGGTGAAAAAATTGATTTTTCTAAGTTGGATATCGTGCTCTTAGGCGGCGGATCTGACAGAGAGCAGGAACTTGTATGCGGTTTCCTAAAAGACATCAAAGATGATTTTAAAGCATATGTTGAAGACGGGGGAGTTGTCCTCGCTGTGTGCGGGGGATATCAGCTTCTCGGGAAATATTACAAGACAAATAAAAAGACGATAGAAGGTCTTTCGATTCTTGATATAACGACAGAATGGCAGCCGGAGAGACTGATCAGAAATATCGTGTTGAACAGTCCGCTTTTTGAACAGCCTGTAGTCGGATTTGAAAATCATGGAGGAAGGACATATATCGGTGATCACACTCCGTTCGGGAAAGTGTTTTACGGCTTGGGAAATACAGGAAAATCAGGTTATGAAGGCGTTATATATAAAAATGTGATCGCAACATATTTGCACGGACCTCTTCTTCCGAAAAATCCGCAGGTATGTGATTATCTTCTTGAAAAAGCGCTTCAAAGAAAATACGGTGAAGAAGTGAAGCTTGAGCCGCTGAAAGACGAGACGGAAAAGAAAGCAAACAGTTATATTGCCGACAGGTACAGCGATAAAAAATATGTGCTTCGGGAAACGGTAAAAAGACATACCTGATCCGGCTGCAGAGAGTGTGACAGAAAGACAGATTTTCCGGCAGGTGGAAGTTCTGGCGGGAACACTACGCTTGTTGCTGTAAATATAAAATAAAAGAAAGGAAGTATTTCTTATGGATGTAAGACGGATGAGAAATGAAGCGCTTGGCAAACGTGTTGTGAAAGCGCTTGAATCAAGAAATATGGAAGCTTATTATGCATCAACGAAAGAAGAAGCTGTTCAAAAAGCGCTGGAGCTGATGGAGGAGGGAAGCTCGGTTACAATGGGCGGCTCGATGTCGGTTCGGGAATCGGGACTTCTTGATGCGATCAATGCGGGAAATTATGAGTTTTATGACAGGGATCAGGCGGCGACACCCGAAGAACGTCAGGAGATTGCATTGAAAGCGTTTACATGCGACTGGTACCTCGGAAGTGTCAATGCTATGAGTGAGAACGGAGTATTTGTTAATATTGACGGAAATGCGAACCGTGTGGCGGCATATGCGTTCGGACCGAAAAACGTACTGCTTATCGTAGGAATGAATAAAGTGGTGAAGTCAGAAGAAGATGCGGTGCAAAGGGCGAGAAACGAAGCTGCGCCGATCAATTCACAGAGATTCGGACTTGAGACTCCATGCGTAAAAAACGGAAGCTGTTTTGACTGCAAGAGTTCAGACTGCATCTGCTGTCAGGTCTTGGTCACAAGATTCAGCAGAATTCCGAAGCGGTTTAAAATAATTCTTGTAGACGATGTTTTGGGATTTTAGGAGAGGAAATTACCTATGGACAGAAATGAAAGAAATACAATGGATCAAAACGCGCGAAAACGTACGGTGCGAAGAGAAGGGAATGCTGAGGGAAGCGCGCGGGCAAATGAAGGTCTGGGAAGAAGACCGTCGGGAAACGGCGCTCCCGCCTCAGCAGGAAGACCGTCAGGAAAAAGCAGTTCGGCATCTGTACGAAGAACATCGGAAAGCGGCGATCCGACCAGAAGAACAACGCCGGGCGGAACGGTTACTCCGATGAGACGAGAGTCGGGAAGTGTGAGGAAACCGTCTGAACAGGCAGGGCGTGCGCAAGGAAGTCTGCGAAAGGAACATTCTGAAACAGGAAGAACGCGGGATGCAGCGGGAGCGCCGACAGATCCGTCCTTAAGAAGAGCGTCAGGGAAAGCGGGAACGCCGACAGATCCGTCCGCAAGAAGAGCAGCGGGGAAAACGGGAACACCGACAGATCCGTCCGCAAGAAGAGCAGCGGGGAAAACGGGAACACCGACAGATCCGTCCGCAAGAAGAACGGCAGGGAAAGCGGGAGCGCCGACAGATCCGTCCGCAAGAAGAACGGCAGGGAAAGTGGGAACGCCGACAGATCCGTCCGCAAGAAGAACAGCGGGGAAAGCGGGAACGCCGGCAGATCC
>ULQG01028519.1_pt1 | contig 64034 bp, 41 predicted proteins | sample 1954251 | NCBI WGS metagenome assembly ULQG01 (sample SAMEA4835649, study PRJEB28245) | human gut metagenome | biome: gut microbiome; material: fecal sample | place: Denmark | collected 2008 | reverse complement strand
TTCCTTTATCTATCATTATAAAATTACTAAAACATATAAAATATTTATCTTTATCATCATTATTTGTATAAATACTTTTATAATCATTAATATTTTTATTATTTTTATCTTGAAAATAATCATTAAAATCATTTTGAAATTTATAACAAATACTTATATTATTTTCTATACCTTTGTAAACACTTTCATAATTATTAAAATCTTTATTCTTTATATTATCATTTCATTCAATCTATAAATCTTAAAAACTCTTAATATTTTTATCACTATTGTAATATCTAAAATTATCATTTTTATTTTTACATCTGTTATTCATTTTAAGATTCATAAGTTTATTATAAACATTCATATTATTTCCGATACCTGCGAAAAGACTTATAGATTTATCACGAAATTTATTATTAAAATCTTCATTTTTATCTTTACAAAAATTATTAAAATCCTTAAAAAATTTATCTTTATTCTTATTATTTATAAAAATACTTATATCATCATCTATAAAATCACTTAAAATCTTTTTAATTTCATTATTAAATCTTATATTAAATTCTCTAATTTTTGAATTTTCATTTTCTTTATTTTTAATTTTACTTAAAATTTCATTAGTTTCTTTATTAAAATCTCTATTATTTTCATTACCATTTTCCTTAATTTTCGAATTAATTTTTAATGTAATTTCAATATTACTTGTAATTTGACCTGTAAAATTACCTGTAAAATGACCTCTATCTTCACTAAAATCTACAATTTTTGCATCATTATTTTCCGTAATTTTTGAATGAATTTTTGAATTAATTGACCATATACCTATATATAGTAATAATATTACAAGTAATATTATTACAAATAATGAATATATAATATATATACAAATTCCAACTCGTAATTCAGAAACTATATCAAATAATCACGAAATTAATAACGAATTTAATAACGAAAAAATTAGTTCAAAAATTAGTGATTTTAGTAGTGCAACTGGTCAAGATACTAATGTCGCCAAAATTAATTCTTTTGGTAGAAAAACTGGTGATGTAAAAAGTGATAAACTTTGAAGAGCTTTTAATAAGGATTTTATTAGTTTTAACTTGTGTACTCCCGGTGGGGGAGTGGGTTGGACGCCCACTCGTGAGGTCTTACAATCGCTAATATTGTAATTACTATTAGACTTATTGATAATTCTGCTTCTGATAGTGATAGTTTTATTAATTCAGTTTGAAATTTATTTAGATTTGCTTGCATGGAATAAGATTATATTATATATTTGTACTCGTAGTTATAATAATGTAAATCCTAAACAAAGTAAAACTATGGAAACAAAAATTGCATTTAGTCCTCGTGGTAATAAAGTTCTTCTTCGTGCAGATTTTGAAGTATCTACTCTTAATATTCTTAATAACGAGGAGATTAATAAGATTCCAGCTAAAGTTTATACTGTTATAGCTGTTGCCGAAAATGTCAAAGGTCTTAACATTGGAGATAAAGTAAAACTGGAAAACGGTTGTATTCCTACTCTTATTCAAATTCCGGGTGATACTCAAACACTTGCAGCTAAACAGAAAGTTCATCGTGAAGGTAAATCTATTATTGGTGTTGGAACTGTTAAGTTTAGTGAATTTGTTCTTGTAGATGAATATTCTATCGTAGGTGTTTGGATTGAATCTCCTACTATTAATAACTAAAATATGCTCAATCCTTTTGTTTATGATAAGTTAGTTCCTTTCGTAGATGAACGTATTGAAAAACATCTTAAACCTTATGTTCTTCGACGATCTGCTTCTTATAAACGAAGTGTTGCAGCTTGGGAAAAGTTAAGACCTGACCAAAAGGCGAAAGTATTAGAGTTACTGGAAAGAACACAAAAGGATAGTGTTGCCAAAGCTATGATGCGAGGAGATGAAGTTGTTAGTGTTCCTCGTGTTGGTAGATTTGAATACAGTCCAGCTAAGTTCTTTAAGAAAACTCATGCTGAGGAACTTGAAGGTTTAAGTCGAGAGGAACGTAAAGCAAAGATTATTGCTTATCATATTGCTAATCGTCGTAGACGTAGAACTGCCGAAGAAGATGGGAAGAAAATGCGTTTCAGAAAAGATTTTGCCAAAGGGTAGAATACTGTACTTTAATGAAGAGGAACATAAGTACACAGATGATTTAGGTAATGGTTACATATCTGTTACTACTCTTATTGGTAAATATACGCAAGAATTTAAGAAAGAAGAAATTGCCGCAGCGTGTGAACGTATAGGTAAGAATCCTCAACATCCAAAATATCAAAAATATAAAGGTAAAACTAAGAAACAAATTCTTTGGGAATGGGAACAAGAAACTATTAAGGCTTGTGATAAAGGAACAAAGAAACATAATTATCTTGAAACTGCTATTAAGACTTGTAATGGATATAAGCTGAACGCTAATGGTTTTATCAATGATAGAATCTATACGATAGATGATATTGTTGGTAGTCATAAATACGGTAAGCTAAATCTTGAATATTTTGTTAAGACTGGTATTCGAGAAAAGTATCCTGATATATTTAGTCTGATTGCTGCTCTTGTTACGAAAGGTTATCATATCTACGCTGAGATTGGTGTTTATGATAGCCAAAATCTTGTTTCCGGTCTTATTGATATTCTCTTAATTCGTGATAAGGAATTTATCATTTTAGACTGGAAAACTAATAAGGCTCCAATTAGATTTGAAAGTGGTTATTATGATAAGAAACTTGATGGTACACTTGACCTAAATAATTTTATTTATAAAGAGGAATATTTTGGTGCACCGCTTGACCACCTTGCTGATAGTATAGGTAATCATTATGCAATGCAACTTTCTACTTATGCTAATCTTGTTGAGAGCTGGGGTTATAAAAATGTAGGAATTATTCTCTGTCATATTAGAACTATTCAGAATCAATTTCAAGACGAAAATGAAGAAGATGAGGAAGTCGTAGAAATGTATGATATTCCTTATCTTAAAAATGAAGTCGAAATGATGATTGCTGATTATTCAAGTAAACATATTTATAAAACTGCTAAAACACTTTTCTAAGCTATGAAAACTATTAAGATTTATTATATAAATACTCGTGGTAAACTTGCAGTAAATCTTATTAGGATTTTTAATAGTAATTATCGTGGGCAACTATAAAATTTAGTTTGGACGATAGAAGTGTTATAAGTGATGATACGAATGGTGTCGCCAGTGGGCGTCCAACCCACTCCCCCACCGGGTGAGGGTGCGGAGCACCCGAAAGGCCGAGCGGAGCGAGGCCCACACAAGTTACAAAAAGTATTACAAATATGAAAGCAATTAAGGAATCAAAATATAACTCATTATTTAATAAACTTATTGGTGTAAATGATTTACCAAATAGACTTATTGAAATTGCGAAAGATTTAGAATATCCTATATTTAGAAAAAATGATAGTTATCCTATTAATCTTAATATTTGGGGTATTCGTTCTAAAAGTAGTTGTACTAAACATTATAATGATGTTATTGTAATGTTTTATGAACGAGATTTTAATATATGGGAATGTATGGTTTTTGAAGCTACTACTGACCCAAGTAATCTAAATCTTGAAACTCCTGTTAATAATAAAGGTTGTGCAGTTCTTCGAGAAGGTGTACACAAAGCTCTTTGGAAAATAGGTAAACATAAAGGACAATATAAAGCACTTGTTCAAGCTAATCCTTGTCAAGTAATTCGTGACAATAACCGAGATGACAAAATTGATATTACCGATAATACTGACTTTGGTATGTTTGGTATTAATTTACATAGGGCGTCAAGCTGGAAAGTAAGTGACGAGATTGGTCTTTATTCTGCTGGTTGTCAAGTTATCAAGGATGTAAATCAATGGAATGATATTATTATTCCTTTGTTTGATAAGGCGATTGGTAAAGGAACTCAATCTTATGTTCTTATTAATGAAATGGATTTAGATTTGTAAGTTATGAAAGATACTGTTCGATATATATTTTATATTGTTTTGATTCTTGCGATTGGTATTGGAGCTACTTATTTTGGTAGATATTATAATCGTAAGTTTTTAGGTATTGAAAGACATGATGAAATTATTAAATCTTTAAGAGATAGTCTTAATAGTTTCATTGAAAAATATGATAGGATTATTAATGAACAACAATTTGTTATTGATAGTCTTAGAGGAATTGAACAAAAAACTATTACTATTTATGAGAAAGCTGAAAGTGATTTTAATGATAGTAATATCATTAGTGATGATTCCGTTCTCCGCTATATCGCAAAAAAGATACAAGATTGATGGCGATACAGTTATTGTTTTTACTCCGAAAGAAACTCGTAAGTTAGCTATAAAACTTCTTGAAGGTGAAAAGTATGAAAAACTTTATCTTACTGCCAGTGAAATTCAAAGGGTACAAGATAGCGTTATATCCTTCCAGTCTTATCATATTGCTATTCGTGATAGTCTTTTGGTTGTTTCTTTTGGTGGCCTTGATTCACTCAATAGTAAACTAATTGATTATCAAGAAAGATATTTAGTTGAACGAAAAAAGAAACGTAGAAATGGTTGGATTGCAGCTGGTTCTATTGCTTTGAACGCTGTATTAATATTTGTATCAAGTCGATGAGTAAAATTAAAAATTATATTCCTAAAAATTGTGTATTAGCTGGTGTTGATATTATAACTGTTATTACAGAAAATAAACAAAACGCTGGAAATCTCGGTAAATCTTCTATTGCTAATGGCGTGATTCAATTACAATCATTAGATTATGGAATTGAGGTTTCTAATACACAAATGCAGAATACATATTTTCATGAACTTGTTCATCAAATGCTTAATAGTATTGGTGAATTAGAATTGAGTGAAAATGAAAAGTTTGTTCAGAATATGGGAAATATGATATTTGAATTTCTTCGTACTGCTGATTGGATTAGGTTAGAAGAGTTCAAACATAATAAGTTTTCTGATGCAGATAGTAATGCACCTTTTATTAAAGAAGGTATTGCTGAAATAAAATAATGTATGGTACATGGATTTAAGATAGAAAATGATAAACTAATTCTTGATGTAGAAGAAATACTTCAATATCCTTTACTTCAACAGATATATGCTCGTGATGATAGTAAAGATAAATCTTTTGCAGAAAAAGAATTTAGATTTATATTATATTTATCCGATAGAAAAGGTTATGTAACGAAAGCAGGACTTACTAAAAAAGAAGCTTATGCTTATGCTAAGTCTAATGCTGGTTTAGATGAATCTTATCTACCGGATAAAGTTGTTTTATCTGCTATTGAATTTGTAAAATCAAATCTTAATATTACAGCTGTTGAAGATTTAATTAATTCTACTATTAAATCTTTGAATCTTTCAAGTAAGTTAGTTCGTACATTAACTGATGGTATAGAAGATTTAATGTCGAAAGAACTTGAAATAAAAGATTTAGCTCTTTGTGAAGATACTCTTAAACAAATTATTAAAATTGCTAATGAAATTCCTGCACGAGTTGAAAGTCTTACTGAGCTTAATGATAAGTGGGATAAGATTGAAAAAGGTGTAACATCAATTCGTGGTGGAGCTGAATATAGAGATAGCTATGACGGAACAAATGATAGAGCATCTAATGCTCCTAACGAAACAGAAACATTATCGTAAAGACAATCGTTATGGTTATGAAACTGGTCGAAGTCCGTTTATAGATTATATACTTGAAGATAAAGAAAGTTACAAGCCTTTATCTTCAAGTATTTGTCGTTTTACTGGTAAACCTTGGATTGACAGAGATAATGATTTTCTTATAGGTGAAAGTGGTGGTGTACTTATGAAGATAGACTTTATCTTTGTAGGTACTGAAATATTTAGTCGTGTTGCAGACTTTTATGAGAAACATGGATGCTATTGTCTTGAACCAGATGATAGTCCTAATGCCGTAAAGTTTTGGCAACGTGAAATGGATAGACGAGTTAAAGGTGTTCAAGCATATTGTAAATTATACATTAAAGATATCCCTGCTTATTTAGCAGCCAAATCTGATGCTGAACGTAAGGCTTTACTCCATAAAGTTCGTATAACTGGCGACCATTATAATTATCTTAATTATGGTCGTATCGAACGTGCTCCTAATGAAAAGGAACGTAAACAGTTAGATAAAGAGGGAAGATTTAAGGTTAATACTGTTGAAGGCTTTCCTCGATTTTGGGATGGAGATTATTGGAACTTTAAGATTGATGAGCTGATTGCTAATAATAGTTGTAACTTATGTAAGGCAAAAGCTCGTCGTAAAGGTTTTTCATATAAGCGTGGTAGTCAAGCAGCTAATACTATCAACGCAAATAAGAATGTAACTGTTACACTTGCTGCCGACCAAATGGATTATTTAACTGAGAAAGGTGCTACATCTTATATGGTTAAAGTTAATCTTGATTGGTATGAAGATAAAACTTATTGGCGAAGAGGTTATCTAAGTGAGAACTTTGATAAAGGTATTGAACTTGGATATAAGAAATCAAAAGAAGGTCAAAAGGCTTTCGGATTTCGTAGTAAACTTTTAAGTGTTGCTATTGGTAAAAATGAAAGTGCCGCAGTAGGTAAGAAAGCTATTGAAACTGATTTTGAGGAAGCAGGTAAATGTCCTAATCTTCAAAAGGCATTAGATGTTATGATGTCTAATAGTGAATCAGGTGCAATGCGAATTGGTACTATTCGTGTATATGGTACGGGTGGTACAAAAGGTGCTAACTGGGAAGCTTTCAGTAATTGTTTTTATAATCCCGGAAAGAATGATATGCTTCCTATGGAAAATATCTGGGATGCTAATAGTAGACATGCTGTTTGTGGTTTCTTTTTTCCGCAGATATGGGATTATGAACCTTTTATAGAAGATGGTAATTCTTTATTGTTTGCTTCTTGGAAGGATGATTATGACAAGAAACGTGGTGCAGAAAAAGAGAAAGATGCTGGTGAATATAATATTTATGTAGGTCAACGTGCTAACAGTCCTAATGAGGCATTTACGAACACACAAGAGAACATTTTTCACAGTCCGGAACTTACTAATCATATTAACGCTATTAAATATGATAAGTCTAATCATTTTTATGAAGATGGTTGGTATATACTTGATGATGGACGTGTTAGATTTGTTACTAAACAGGAATGTATTGAACGAGCTATATTTGGTTCCGATAGATTCCATGAGTATATAACTGATGTACCTCATAATTCAAAGACTGATGTTCATGGTTGTATAAGAGAATTTTATTCTCCTATTCCAAATGATGGTAGTCTTTATTTTATTTCTTATGACCCATATCGTGTAGATAAAAATAAAGAAGAAGTTAGTACAAAAAATTCACTTGCAAGTTTTCAAGTGTGGATGCGTACTAATAGTAAAACTCCTTACATGGGTAAACGACTTGTTGCTTCTTATTGTGGTCGTCTTGATACTATGGAAGCTGTCGATAAACTTGTTCTTTATGCTTGTTTACGTTGGAATTGTAAAGTTCTTTATGAGGCTGGTACTGGTGAACTTGTTACTAATTTCAAGAAATGGGGTTATAGAGATAAGTTACTAAAAGACCCAAGTAGTTATATCAATCGTAGTGTTGATGGCCCTCGTATTACTGGTTATGGTATTGTCATTGGTGATGGTGATATTAAGTTAGAAGGTATGCGCATGGTGCGGGATTTCTTATATGAAATTGTCGGAAAAACGTCCGACGATACACCAATATATAGATTTAATCAAATTTATGATATAAGTTTCTTATTAGAGTTAGATAGATTTATATTTGGGCGTAATGCAGACCGATTGAGTTCGGCTATTGTTGCAATGTTTGAATTTCGTAAAGATTCCCTTTTACTTGAACGAGAAGCTAACTCAAAAAGTAAAACTAATAACACTGGTCGTAAAGTTAATAGATTCCTAAAATGAGTGAACGTGATTTAAGAGCAACTCCACTTGTTATGCCTGACCAGCGTGCAAGTACTGCTACAAAACAAACGAAAGCTTGGTACATTCCTAATTGTAATTATTGGATTAATCTTGCTATTGGTCAGAATGATAAAACTGTTACACAGAAATTTCTCGATGCTGCTAATGGTTTAGTAGACCCTAAGACTTATGAATATGTTCTTCGGAATTATATTGATAAGGTTGGTGAGAAAGCTGTAATGTATGGTGAGATACGTGATGTAGATTTTCTTACTCCTATTAAAGAACGATATATGGGAGAATTTATTAATATGTTCTCTAATTATCAAGTATTTAATAATGACCCTTCTGTAACTCTTGCTCGCAATAAAGTTCTTGCTGATAAAGTAATGGCTTATTGTAATCAAGAAATTATTAATCGTCTTAATGAAGCAGGATTTAATACTGGTCAAAAGACAATTAAGCAAGGTGAACTTAACGATATTATTGAGGAAGTTCTTAACGATTGGATTGATGATGTAACTATTACAACTCAAAAACGTCTTGAACTTATTAATACTATCGTTGAAGCGAAAGACAAGTATCAACAATGCTATTTCTATTGGTGGGCTTGTGAGGAAGTTTATACTTATCGAGAAGTTTATAAAGGTGATGTTTATCTTCAAGTAATATCCCCTCTCGAATATTATCGTATTGAAAGTGGTCAACGATATATCGAAGATGATGATGCAGGACTTCGTGTTTATCGAATGACTATTCCTCAAATCATTGATAGATTTCGTGATGAACTTACAGATGCAGAAATGAATTATCTTAAAGATATTTATACTGTATCTCCTAAATATGATGCTCCTGATGGCATAGTTCAAATCTTCAATAAAACAGATTTTGCTGAACGTAAAGCTATCTTACATACTAACGCAGAAGCACTTCGTAGTGAAGCTCGATTATATGGTAAAGAAATTGATATTTATCATTATGTTTGGAAAACTGAAATTAAACAAGGTATTCTTAAACATCAAGATTTATTAGGAAATATCGTTGAAAGTGTTGTAGACGAGAATTATGAATTTGATGCTTCTGCTGGTGATATTGAAATTGAATGGGAATGGATAAATCAAGTTTGGGAAGGTTGGCGTATCGGTGGTTGTCATAGTGGTATTTATATTAAGCCTCGACCTATCGAAGTTCAACGTGAAAGGTTTAACAATTATAGTGATTGTAAATTACCTTATAATGGTATTGTAGGTTTACATAAAGATAATCTTCGTAATCCTATTCCTTTCCGTGTTTTACCTTATCTTGCTCTGTATCGTATTTATACTTTACAACAAGAACGTGCAGTAGCTAAGTTTAAGTCTTGGTTATTATTCCCTGAAAGTATTCTCGCTGATAGTAGCGATATGACTACCGAGGAACGTCTTGCTGTTGCGAATAAAGATAGTTTTTTACCGTTTGATGATTCTGATGCACAACCTAATGCTTTACAATCTATTCGAGAAGTAGCCACAAGTGCTATTACGAATTATATTCAAATGCTTGATAATCTTAAACAAGGTTTGAAAGCAGAAGCTTGGGAAGCAGCTAACATGAATAATGCTCGCTTTGGTGATGCTAAAGATTATGCAGGTAAGGCTGTTAATGAATCTAATTATTCTCAAGCAATGACCGGAAGTGTTTGGAGTCTTGAATGTTTTAATCTCTTCCGTGAACGTGATTATGTTGCAAATATTGATTACAGTAAGTTTGCTTGGATTGATGGTAAACGAGGTTCTTATGTAGACCCGACAACTAATAAAGTTGTTGTAGTTGATATTGATGGTTCTTCTGATTTCTCTGGTAATATTGGAATTTATATTCGTAATAATGCCGATGTTCAGAATAAGCTGAACATGATGAAAGAATTTGCATTTAGTGCAGGTCAGAATGACCAACTGGAAGTTGCTATTGAAGCTATTGAAAACAATAATATTACTTCTATTGCTAAGAATATTAAGAAAGCTATTCAAGCTCGTCGAGATTATGAACTTCAAATGCAACAAGTTCAACAACAAGCTCAAGCAGAAGTTGAACAAATTGTTAGTCAGCGTGAAGCAGCTAAACAAGAATTTGAAGCTCAACAAAATGCTCTTGATAGAGAACATGATATTAATCTTGAAGTTCTTAAACAAGAAGGTGAAAAAGAGATTTGGAATATGCGACTTAAAGTCGATACCAATGGAAATGGTAATATAGATAAGGATGAAGCTATGGCTGCTCAATCTGGTTACACTGCTTCTGATGTTAATAGAATAAAGTTACAAAAAGAATTAAAGCAATGATGACCGAGAATTATCGACGGCGAGCAAGAGAACCTGCAAGATAATACTACTATAATTATTGATAATATATTATATATAGTATATCTTTGTTCATGTAATAATATTCAACTATAAATAAATACTAATATGGCTGTTGAAAAAGTTGTTATACCTGATGATGAAACTCAGGAGCAAAAACAAGAACGTCTTCGTAAAGAATCAGAAGAACGTAAAGCTAAGGAAGCTAAAGAAGCTCAAGAAGCTGAAGAACGACGTAAAGCTGAAGAGGAAGCTGCTCGTAAGAAAGCTGAGGAAGAAGGTGAGAAGAGTGGTTCTACTGGTAATGGTGAAGAAGAAACTGAACCGGAACAAGTAGAAATTGATGGTACTCTTTACACACTTGATGATAACGGAAACGCCGTAGATGATAACGGTGAAATTAAGTTCACAAAGGAACAAATTGATGCAATGTCTGATGAAGGTGCTAATGAATTAGACGGTGATTATATCGAAGCTATTTCAAAAGCCAGTGGTATTGTTATTAAAGATGAGAAAGGTGAACTTGTTAAGTTTGAACCTACAATTGAGGGTTTTGCTAAACGTGAAGCTGCTGTAAAAGCTCTTGGTGAACGAGAGGGTTTTGCAAAAGGTTTTAACGAATTTTTAGCTAACAATCCTGATATTGCAGCTCTGGTTGAATATAAGAGTAAGTTCGGTACAATCGAAGGTTATTCGGCAAATGTAGATTATAGTAAGATTGAAATCAAAGATGATGATAACTTACTTGCTGATTTAATCTATAAAGCTGAAATTCAAAAAGGTACTTCTCCGGAACGTGCCAAACGAATTGTTGAGTTTGCAAAAGCAAATAATACTCTTAAAGATGATGCAACTGAAAGTCTTAATTGGTTGCGTAAAACTCAAGAGAGTGAGATTAAAGCAATTCGTGAACGTGAGGCCAAAGAAATGCAGGCTGAACTTGAAAAAGAAATTAAATACTTTGGTGTTTCGTATGAAGATGACGGTACTGTCAAAATTCATAATGCACCGGGTAGTCTTTATGATTTAATTGTTGTTAAAGGTCAGATTGGAGAATACGCTCTTCCGAAAGAAGGTCTGAGAATTAAGACAACTGATGGTGAGAAACTTGTTTCTCGTCAAGAGTTATTTGATTATTTCTCTCGTCCTGTTCAAGAGATTAATGGAATGGTTTATAGTCAAGCACAGATTGATGAAATTAATCGTCTTTCTAATCCTGCTGAATTGGCTATGCGATTTATTATGAATCTTGACGGTGGAGTTGACCAACTGATTAAAGCTGAACTTGCTAAAAAAGAAGTTAAACGTCTTCGTTCATTAGCAAGTAAGACTGGTAAAAACAATGGTAATCCCAGAGTTCAAAAGACTGCAAAGGATGATAAAATTGTTTTACCTATTAAATAAAGCAAATGTTCTTGCCTTATAATAATAACTTAACCAAAAATCTAATTTACAATGCGTGAAATTGGAACTGTAAAATTTGACTCGAATCAATATACAGATGCTAATATGCTTCTGAATTTTGATTTGATTGACCCTGTTAAACTTAATCGTAATCTTACTTATCTTTGGGGTAAGGATAGTGACAAGTATCCTCTTCTTACTCTTACTGAGGGTCAAGGTGCTGTTACAACAAAAGTTAAGCTGAATGGTGGTGATACTCAATATACTTGGGAAATTGCTCCTCGCCAGCGTGTTACTTCTCGTCTGAAAAAGCTGGTATCTGATAAAACTGCTATTCAGCCTTACGGAACTGTTGAGGTTGAAATGGAGGATAATTGGTTTATTTATCAGCACACGGCTATTGCTCCTTCGGGTATGCAATGGCGTATTCAGAATGAGGGTATTGCTACTTCGACTGGTGGATACGTTTATCGTTTTACCAATATGTCGGGTGCTCCTATCTCGGCTGATGCTGTTGCAAAAGACTTCATTAGTGGTGCTATTTGGGCATTAGGTGCTTCGACTATTCCGGGTAGCAAGTCTGACGGAAACCGCTCGAATAACCAGTCGTTCAGCAAGGCAACCAACCAGTATGGTTACTACCGTTTCTCGAAAGAGATTGCTGGTAACATGGGTAATAAGGTTGTTAATATTGCTTTTGATACTGCATCTGGTGGTGAGCGTAGTCTTTGGATGCCTTACGAAATGAAGATGTGGGAAATCATGCGACGCGAGATGCTCGAAGAGGACTTGTGGTTCTCGGAGTACAACCGTGATTCGAATGGTATTATCCACTTAAAGGATGAGAAGACTGGTGAGGCAATTCCTCGTGGTGCTGGTGTTCTTGATATTCTCAAGGCCGTTGGTAATTATGAAACGTATTCTGTTCTGACACTTAATCGTTTCGACCGTATCATCACTCGTATCTTTGACAATCGTATTGATTCTACTGTTGAGGAACTTGTTCTTTATTGCGGTAAAGGTTTCGCACGAATGTTCAATGATGCTATCTACTATGATGCTCGTCTTAAGAATTACTTTGTAACTCTTGGTGATAATGAGATTAAGAGTGATGGTGAGATGATGTCTTATGGTAAGTATTTTAACCGTTATAAGATGTTTAATGGTAAGATTCTTACTGTTAAGATTGTTGATATGTTCGACCACGGTATTCGTGCTCGTCGTGACCGTGAAGCCGGTAATATGTATCAAGGTCTGCCTATTACTTCTTATAGTGCTGTATTCCTTGACCATACTATGGGTTCGAATGGTGAGCGTAATATTAAGTTTGTTTGTGAAGAGGGTCGTGAGTATAAAGTAGGTGTCTATAAAGGTATGGCTGAACTGCCTGCTTCGTGGGGACTTGCAAGTGGTACTCAACTGTCGGATACGAAGGATATTGCTTCTTATGAAGTTCTTGGTTCGCAGGGTATCAATATTGATAATCCTACTACTTCGTTCTGGCTTGATTTAGCTCTGAACTAAACACCCAATTTGAGTAGTAATAATCGAAAGGTTATTACTACTCATTAACATATAAAAGATTGAATAACTTAAAATGTTAAAAATATGATTAAAGTTAATCGTTCAGTTCGTATTGAATGGAGGAACAATCCTTCTTCTTTTGAACTTCGGAATAAAGATGCTTTCAAAACTGATTTTCTTCGTCTTGGTTCTGCTATTCGTCCTGTTAATGAATTGCTGAGCCGTAGTGAGGAAATGCGAGTTCTTCTTCCTACTGTTGTTGGTGTATCTCCTATTGATAGTTCTTGGCAAGAACGAATCACTACATACTTAAATGATTTTCTTCTTGAGATTCCTGTTCATGGCTTAGAGTTCGATACTTCTTACGTTTTAGATTTAGGTAATCCTGCTCTGAAAAGTAATATCGACGAACTTATTGGTAAACTTAAAAAAGCTGATAAGATTAAGAATGAAACTGGTTCAGAACTTGAAGCTATTGTTCTGAAACGGATTAAGGAACTTGATGAAACGGAACTTTATAAGTATGTTACTTTTGTTAATATTCCCGATTATATTAGTTGGAGATATTGCCTTTTAAGTAGCAAAGTTGCTAATAAGGTTGAAGACATTAATAAAAGCGTCAATATTCAATTTTATCTTACTTCGGATAGTGAGCGTAAAGCACTCAAAGCTGCTCGGACAAAACTTCGCACTGATGCTCTCAAGAAATATACGGAGCTTATTAATAATCCGAATAGCGCACTTATCGACAAGGTTGTTGTATCGACAGGTAGCGTAGGTGATTATTCAGAATTTATGGCAATGACTGCCGATGATAAGCAATCTGTTCTTCTTGAACTTATTGACAGTGACCCGCAGAAGTTTATTAGTATTGTTGATGATAAACATCTGGAGATGAAAGCTAAAATTACTATTTATCTTTGGATGAATATTATTCGACAGCTTCCGAATAGTTCTATCATTGTTGATGCTTCTAATCCGGAAAATGTTATTGGTAATAATATTAATGATGCTATCTCGTATTTCTCGAATGATAACAACAAAGGTATTGTTGCCGAGTGGAACGCGAAGTATCGTAGTTTGAAAGGTTAGTCATGTATGAAACGGTAAAAGAGTTACATATCGAAATAGAGCAACGAATACAGCAGATAACATCTAATAGACATCGGAGTATTGCTCCTCAGTTTATTGATATGATGCTGAATCGAGCTGCCGTTAAATATATACAAACTAAATCAAATAGGAAAACTAATTATAAAGGTGAAGGTCTTGAAGATAGTAAAAAACGTGTAGATGATATTCAATCATTAAAACGTGAAACACCGTGGCTTAAACTTAAACGTGATAAGCAAGATGCGGATTATCCAAATAGAGCTTTCGTTATTCTTCCGGGTGATTATCTAAAACTTATTTCTTCTACTTCTCGATTAACTTATGGCAAAGCTCGACTTGTTGAGAATTTACATGAGGTTTATCCTGATGATGAAGTTAAGAATTTATATTATCATCTAATTGATTTGTCTAAAATTACCTTAACTGGTGATGAATTTAATGGACAAATTATTGTTAATGGGAATGAGATTGATATTTCAGATATTCTTTCTCTTTATGATAGTGATTCAGATAAGATTGATTTGTATGAAATTGCAGGTTTGACTTGTGATAGATTACGTCAAGCTCTTTCTAATGAATATAATGTTTATTGGGAGAATCTGATTGGTCGTTATTATAAAGATTGTATTATTATTACTTCTAATGCAAAAGATGAAATTGCATTAAAAATTAATAATACAGACATTCCTGTTATTACTTACAATACTACTTATGATGAGTTCGTAAATGTAGGAAATAAGTTTTCTGAAAATGATTTAATTGCTACCGAAAATATTCGAGCTACTCTAAATAACTTCTATGGTAATAAAAATAGACATCTTAATCCAATAAGTGAACTTGTTGATGATAGGTTGTTTGTTTATTACGGTGATGATTTTTGTGTTGATGCGGTTAAGATTTCATATATTAAGAAACCACGTCTTTTTAATATTGATATTAACCAAATGTCAGATATGGAAGTTACACCTGATTTCATAGATAGTGTAGTTAGCGATATTCTTCTTGTTCTTAAAGATGACAGTTTTAGTGCTGTTAAACAACAATCAAATTTAGAATAGAAAATGAAAAGTGTAATTGTCGCAAATGATTTTCTGACAACACTTGCTAATAATGATGTTAGCAAGCTGACTCGCGGACAAGCTGTTCTTCTTAATTCGGCTGGTAAAGTCGTTGCAGCTGCTTCGGATGTCAAGGATGATGAGATGTTGCAGTTTGTTCTTGGTCTTGGTGATGGCAAGGTTAAACGCGGCGTTTGGATTAATCCTAAGTGGTCGAAGCAACATAAAGAAAAGTATCTTGCTCCTGCTGGTAAAACGTATAAGTTTACGAATCTCGTAGCTAATCGTGGTATTGGTTATCAAGGTTTCGATGCTGAGGTTATTATCTCGTGCAAGCCTATTAATTCTTTTGGTGGTTATCCTCTGGAAGTTTACAATGCCAGCGTAACTATTAACGGAATTGACGAAGCAAGTGCAGATATTATTGCTCGTCTGAAAGTTGAGATTGAAAAGACTTTGACTAAGATTAATGCTCGCTTTGGTGCTAATAGCATCACGATTGATGATTTCACCGAAGCAAGCGTTACGTTCACTGGTGCCGCAGGTTTTGAGTATTATGTGACGTTTGATGGTATTCTTCGTGCTACGCTTGAAGAGGGTGACAAGAATCAAACTCCAGTTGGTACTTATGACCAAGTTGCTAAACTTGAGAAAGAAGCAGATGTTGCCGGTGTAGGTTATAATCCTAATTTCAAGGAATATGACCGTGTTTATGGTGATATTTTTACAGCTACTGAGGGTGTTATGTATGACACTTATGTAATTACTTCTCGTGCTGATTTCACACATCCCTTTAATTTACATACAGAGGGTTTACAGGTTACTCAATTTATTGCTATTGACAATACTAAGCGTACTGCAATTACTGAACTCGAAACGGTATTGGCACTCATTAAGTAAGAAATTGATTTGTTAAAAATGTAACCACAAGGATAACTCCTAATGCTATTAATTGTGGTGTTAGGAGTTATTCTCTTAATGATGCTAATGTTATGTGACAAGTGGGCGTGCAACCTCCTGCCCCACCGGGGAGCGAGGCCGCAGGCCGAGCCATACAAGTTGCACCATTATTATTATTAATCGTCATATAACAATAAATACGATTAGTATTATGATAAAGAAAATATGGAATAAAATAACTACTTTTTTAAGTGGTTATTATTCAAAACATAAAGACGATATTATTATTGGTTTCGTCATTGCTACTGTCGTAGGTATTTTATTTAAGGCTACTGTTGCTACTTGGTTTATGAGTTTATGGATTACATTAGCTTATCAAATCATTACTTGTGGTATTCAAGCTGCAAGAAAGAAAGCAATAACTGGTCTTAAAATCCATCCTATTATTATTAACTTTGTAGTTGGAGTATTTATTTCGTTATTGTTCTTGGTATGGCAGTAATTAATCTTCGAAATGTTGTAACGCTCGGTGTGCTTGAAGATGGTGTATATCCGAGTGTTTATAATGGCCAAACCGGAGAATATATTGGTACAGTAGATGGTGAAGGTGCTGGTGTTAAAACAGTTCCTACATTATATATGTACTATCGAAAGAACGGCCACCTATATTTATATAGGACAAAGGAGAGGATTGAAATAGACTTAACTAATGTAACTGCTTACGATAATAGTGCTCTATTTAAGCTAACTGAAAAATCTGATATTAGTTCTGCAAAAATTACAGAGTTTGAATCTCGAAATATTGATGTAGGACATTATGAATATAAAGTTCCGTGGGTTAAATCAACTCAACAATATCTTTATATACTTGTACCGATTGTTCGTTCTATACATACAATTACAGTACAAGGCATCATAAGTAATCAGATATTCACTCTTACTGGTATTTATGTTCACGAGGGTAAATCTTGGTGGATTTATCGGACGAATGTAAAGACCAATTTTGATTTTAATGATGCTGTTAATGAGATTCTTGATATTCAAGTATATGTTCGTGAGCTTACAGCAGAGGACTTAAATCCTGTTGAACAACTTACAAAACTTTTATTTGAACATATTAATAATAAGTTTAATCCTCATGAGGTAACAAAAGAACAAGTTGGTCTTGGCAATGTTGATAACACTGCCGATATAGATAAACCTGTATCTCGACCTCAAAAAGAGTACATTGATGCTCTTGAAAATAGGATTAAAGGTTGGTTCAAACAGTTGAATGTTTGGATTAACAATCATGTTACAGAAGTTAATAAGAAGTTTCAAGATGTTTGGGCTGCTATAAACAAGAAACTTGATAAAGAAGATTACGAGAATGACAAAGATAATTTCAATGTTCATATTCGTAATTATGATAACCCTCATAGAGTTACTGCCGCACAAGTTGGTTTACCAACTGCCGCAAGTGATATTGAGAAATTAAAACAAAAAGCTCAAGAACTTCAAGGTTTGCTTATTAATAAGCAAGATAAAACTTCTGAAGAACTTGTTACTGATAACAAACGTATTGTAGATGCTATTAATGAGATTTATGGTATTGTTGTAGAACATAATAATCATGTTCGTAGCAACAGTATTAATCAAATTGAAGTTACAAGTGAGATTCCTACTACGTTTGAAGATGGTACACTTTGGATTCGTATTCCTCGAAATGAAGAAGATTATATAACAATTAAGATTGAAGCTGTTCCGGTTGATTCTACTATACGAATGATTAATTCGGAAGGTAAAGAATCGGCAGGTGTTGGCAGTGCAAGTCTTGAATGTTTAATTCAAAGTCGTTTACATTATATTGTAGAAAAAGAGAATTACATTACAAAAGATGTTTATGTCGATGTAGGTGTTGAAGATACGACAATCAATGTTGTTCTTACACCTAAGACTAAAAAGACATTAACTGTAAATGCAACTCCTGATAATGCTTTAATTGTATTTACTGATAAACCTTCTAATGTAATTATTGCTCAAGGTACTGGTACTCTTACATATGAAACTTATGACCCGCGTGATATTTTAATTCAAGTTGGTGCAAGTGGATATGAAACTTACGAAGAGCGTATTACATTAGATGAGAATATAATTCGTGATATTACTCTTACAGCTCTACCAGTTGAACAAGGTGCTGTAAGTCTTACGGTAGTCGATAGCGAAACAAAGGCCAAAATAGCCGCATACGTCTATGATAAGGACACGGGTGGTATATTAGGTCAAGTCACAAAAGATACGCCGCTACAACTCACCGGAGATGTCAATACGAGCCGAATTTTGAGGTTTGTTTCGTCGGGTTATATAGAGGTTGAACAACTGGTAACTTATGCAATTCCTACCGCAGAAGTTACTGTTGAAATGGATAAAGTTCCAGTTCAATCTGGTACTATCTATGCAACTGCTGTAAATACTGAATCTACTGCTTTAGACGGTGTTACGTTTGAGTATAAACTCAGTACTGAAAGTGATTGGAAACCTCTCAATAATGATGAATCGACTGCTGGTAAATCTGAGGTTGTTACAGCTCCAGTTGGAACAAGTGTTGATTTCCGAGCTTCTAAAACTGGTTATATAACTAACACTGGAACTGGTACGATTAATTCTACTGGTGAACATAGTGTTACTATTGTACTTGAAGAGGTTCCGCCTGAACCTACTACTAAACAATATTATATCCATGCTGTAACTGAGGAATCTGTTAATATCACAACAGGTGTTCATGGTTATTTATGGAATAATAATAGTTGGGTTGAACAAACTTTACAAGGTGGAGCAATGGGATTTGCTTATACTGGTGAACCCGGAACTTCTATTCGTGTTAAGTTTACTGCTACCGGATACAACGATACTGAAAAAGATATTGTTTTAGAAGATGGTAGTACAGAACCGATTGATGTTAAAGTCGTAATGACAGAGGAAACTCCTCCTCAACCTACAACTAAGGAATATTTTGTATTCGCTGTTACTGAAAAGAACGCACCAGTTGAAACAGTTACTGCTGCTTCTGTATTAGTTGATGGTGAATGGATGCCTCAAGATTTACGAACTGTTGTAGCAAGTATCGGATTTAACTATACTGCTATACCGGGAACTGTTATTAAAGTCAAATTTGTTGCTACTGGATTTATTACTGAAGAAATTGATGTTACTCTTCAAACTGAAAGTGATGAATCTTTAATCGTACCTGTTACTCTTCGTTTTGAGGACGGTATTGATTATATGCAAATCGAAGGTGACGGTACTAAACATCCTATATTTAGGGTTGGTAATGTCGAATCTAATTAACGGTTTAATGATATGAAAGAATCAGTAATTCGCAAAGTATTTTGTGCCTTAAACTGGCCTCCAAAAACTGGTGCTTTTCAGAAGTTAATTACTTTTGTAGTTGAAGGTTTAGCCACTAAGGCTGAATCTTCAACTGTTCAACAATTACAAACAAAAGTAGAAACTCTTGAAAGTACTGTTAATACATTACAAGAAACTGTTACTACTTTAAGTGGCAAAGTAAGTACATTAGAGAGTAATTATACTTCTTTGGAAAGTAGTGTAACTGCTCTTGAAACACCACAAGGTTAATATTAATCTACAACTATGGCACAACTTAATCTTCTTGAACGAGCTACGGAAGCTGTCGTAATGCTTAATGGTAATCGTCGGCAGGTTCTTGATATGTGGCTTAATGGTAAAAAAGTTTGGCCAATAAATGAACCTGTTGTAGAATTAGCTGTTGATAAAACTCTTGTTATTCTAAATAAAGATAATAATTATCATGATACCATAACTGTTTTCGCAAGTGATACAGTTGAATGGGAATTTGGTAATTAGTTTGTTATTATAGTTAATCGACCAAAAAAAAAAAACAAATGGCAACTATTCCGAGTTATTTATCATGGGTTCCTAAAACTGGTACTGGAAATGCACAAATTAAGATTAATTCTGTGAATCCTTATACTGGTCGTACTGATAGAAGTACTCAAGTTCCCGGTAAGATTGTTGGAAAGTCTAACGCAGTTACAGTCACGGTTCTTGAAAAGGCTGCTGACGAATTTATTACTCCCGATGGTTTAACTATTAATGTTGGTAAAGATGGTGGAACAATTCATGTAACTGGTAAGTCTAACTCGAAACTTCTTACGTTTACATGGAAAACTAACTTCGGTATTGCAAACGTAACATCATTTAAAGTTAATGGTAGTACAACAGCTACATCTGGTACTGCTATTACTGGTGACCCCGGTGCTACTGGAGAATATACCTATGATGTTACTATTGTTGTACCGACGAATAAAACTATTAAAGTTCGTTCTGCAACTCTTGAAATCAATGGTGTAGGTGCGAGTGTTGTTAAAACTATTACTATTACTCAGGCTCTTGGTGACAGCTATCTGTATCTCAATTCGCAGGGTACAACTACCGCAACTGTTATTATTCCGAAGGGTGGTGGTGAGCAGACTCTGAATGTTCTGTCGAATGACGAATGGACGTTCGAACCTGCTGAACAAATTAATTAATCATTTATGAGTGTTATCACTAATAAATGGAATGACAGGAGTGGAGATTCAATTAATATTGAATCTCCCTCTTTTCAAGGAAATCAGACTGTTAAAATTTCATCACCTGTTCAAAAAGGTACTTCTAAAAGAAGTATGAAGTTTATTGGAAAGTGTAAAAAAGATTCCAGTAAACAAGTTATTCTTACTGTTGAACAAGAAGCATCTACTTATACATATGATTTAACGTTAAATAGTGATAATACTGAAATTGCCGCAAAGGGTGGAACTGCAACTATTACAGCTGTACTTAAAACGTATCGTAATGGTAATTTAGTTAGTACAGATAATGTTACACCAGTTCTATCAGGAAGTGCTACTGGATTTTCTATATCTGGTACTAAGGTTACTGCAAGCAATCGAACTACAACTGTTGGTAGTAGGAGAAGTATTGTTGTAACTGGTAAATATTCAAATACATTTGATGGTCAAACAGTATCATCAACTATTACTATTTATCAAGAAGCCAATGAGGCTTCTTATGGTGCTTTAACAGGTGGTTCTGTTTCAGCATCTGATATTCCTGCAAGTGGTGGAACATCTTTGACCAATGTTACTAATATGTCACAGACGATTAGTTATACATCTGGTTCGACTCGTGCTGGTACAGTTACCTATTCAAAAACAGATGAGATTACAGTTTCTTCTCTTGGAACCACAGTTAAGGCAAGAACCAAGGTTGGACAAGTTACTGTAACTTATACTGGTGAAGGTGGTGCTGTTGCAAATAAAACAACTGATATTTATCAAGCTGAAAATAAAGTAACTAATAGTAATTACAATCCTCGGATTACTGCTTACGGAACTCCTACCATAAGTATCGGTAGTGGTTTAACAGCAGCTGGTGGTTCTGCAACTGTAAGTGCTTCTGTTACTAATACTGAAACTTATAATGCTTTGTATAGTTCGGGTGCTACTGGCCCGAATCAAACACGAAGCGTTGGTGGTAGTTTATCAATTTCTATGACTGTTAACGGTAATAGTAGATTTAGTTTATCTGGAAATACGATTACTCATAGTAGTATGGGAACTAATGAAACTACCGATACTATTACTATAAAAGCTGTAAATAACGGAGATAATTCTAAGTCAGCTACTGCTTCTAAGAGTATAACAAACAGTAAAACTGTTAAATCTACTTCTGGTGGTGTTTATACATATGGTAATATAACAGCTGGTACAATTACGAATGCTACGATTCCTGCAAGTGGTGGTTCTGCTACTGCTAAAGCTGGAAATGGTACTCAAAGTTGGAGCAAGTCTGCTACTATTACTACGTATCAATATGATTCTGGTTCTACACAAAATGTTACAACTGAAAATGCTTCAAGTGGAACAAATAATGTTTCACCGAGTATTGCTTTTATTGAAGCTACTGCATCTTCAAAAGGAACCACTGTTTCTTCTCAAACTACTGTAAAGAGTCAAATTGTTACTTGGTCAGCTAATGGTAAATCTGCAATTGGAACAATGTATATTTATCAAGCGGCCAATGAAATTGTTTCTTATAATTACAGAGAATGGAAAATTGTTCTTAGAGCTAATCCTACAACAATTCCAGCATCTGGTGGAACTTCACAACTTACAAATAGTGCTATACGAGATAGAATACCTGTTTATACGTCAGGTGCTACTGGAAGTAGTACTACTATATCTTCAATTCCTTCATTGAGTATTAGTGGAGATGGATTTACATTAGCTAATAATATTGTTACAGCATCTAAAAACAATGGTGGAGCTCGAAGTTGTACAGTAACAGCATCAAAAGAAGGAGCTGTTTCACAAACTATTACTATTACTCAATTAGCTGGACCTGATGGTATTGGTTATATGCAGATTGAAGGTAATGGTGTTGACCACTATATTTTCCAAGTTGGTCGTACACCAAATACTCGTTCTAATGATGTTCAAATTTTATCAGAAGAGCCTGTTGAAGTTGCAACAGAAACTAAGTCTGAAAGTTTGTTTGCTAAAATTAAACGTATTGTTACTAATCTTAATTAATCAAAAGTTATGGCTTTATCCAAATCTGCTTTAAAAGCAAAATTTGTCACTGGTGCTATACCAACTCAAACTGATTTTGCCAACCTTATTGATGGTATATTAAGTATGCCATTGGGGGGGGAACAGGTGATACAACAATAGGTTTCGGAAATGGAGATAGTACTGACAGATTATACGTTAAATCTCTTAGATATATTTATGATAATTATCGTAGTTATTTTTTAATTGGTGCTTGGGATGATGAACTTAGAGGTAATTATCTTGTAGCAGTTATTTGTTTTCAAGACAATGCTGTTAATGGTGCTAATTTTAATATAACTTATCATTTATTAGATAAAACCGAAAGAACTCGTTTTGAATCTGTAGCTGGCGATATTAATACCGCTGATGAAACAGATTTAATAAATTTAATTAGAGGTTCTAATTGGGCGTGGTTTAATATTACACAACCTACTAATAATGCACCTAAACCTTATACTATTGTTAATGGTACAAGAAGTTATGTTATTTTCCCTGTTGTATATAATGGCATTTGGTATATAGGATATGCCTTTGGTCAAGAAGTTACAAACGTTGGTTTTACGGAAAATATATATCGTTCTGTCGGTGCACCTACTGTTAGATGGGGTGCTTCTGATGAAACTATTGCAAATGATTTAGAAAATAGAAGTAAGTTCACTAGTAAAACACTGTTATAAACTCCGACTGTTATTAGTAATAATAGTTGGAGTTTAGCTAATATATGTCAAACTTTAACTATTATTACTATGACTATTGCACAAATTAAAGCCTTGTTTCAAACTGGGAAAATTCCTACACAAGCTGACTTTGAAAATTTGATAAATAAAATTCCAAACAGTGAATCAACTAGGGGGGGATAACACTTTAAGTTTTAGCGACCCTAATTATGCTAATGTACTTGGTTATAGATTTGTTACTATTGGTGATGAAGCATCTTATTTATTTATAGGTTTTTATGATGCAGCTAATGCTACATATTTACCTTATATAATTGTACATTGTAATACCGGTTCACCTTCTGAATTTGGTAATACTCCACCTGTTAAATATACTATTCTTACATCTGAAATGATGATGGAAATGTTATTACAAGGTGGTGAATTATATTCAGCTAATGATGAAGCACTTGTAGGAGCAATTCCCTCAAATGCTAAGTGGAATTGGGTTGGCTGGTATCATTTATCTAATACACATCGAGTTATTAAAAATGATCTTGTAGAAAAACACTTTTTTATAACAACTGATGGTTCTACAAGAGCTTATTTTAAAATAGTTTATGCTACTGAAAATGATATATTCCCTATTGTTTCTGAAGCTATTAGAATAGGAGTATCGGGTGGTGCTGTAACTACATATAATTACATTCTTACTTCTATTGCAAATATCAATACTTACAAAGAAGAATTAAATGCTATTTTAGATTCAACAGATTTAGGAACTACACAACTGCTGAATTTTATTAATAAATACATGAGAGATATTAATGTTACAAATTAAAAGTTAAATCCAGTTTGACTTTTAGTTGTTATAAATAATCTATTTAATCTTAAATCAAGTACATCTTATGATTAATTTATTCGTAATACAAAAACAGTCAATTAAATTATGGCAACTAAAAGTCAGCTTAAACAATATTTTAAAACAGGTAAAATACCTACACAAGCTCAATTCGGTGATCTTATAGATTCTATATTTAATATTATTGGTTCACCTGATGGTAGTTTGAATATAAATGGTGATGAAAATAACATTAAACTTTCTATAAAGAATTATAGAAGTTTACATGGTATATATATGAGTCAATTATCTGTTAGTCTTCATTTATTTTTTAATAATGATATTAAAAATAGTACAAAACCAGTTCCAGTATTTATCATATTTAGTACTGTAAATAATTTAATTAATTCTGCAAATGCTGATATTAAGTATGCTGTTCCGAATGTCACCTTACTTAAAAGTATGACAGATGATAATTTGGATTATCTCACTGCAAGTTTGGATGTTATCATTCGAAGATTTACTGCTCTTAAGATTACATATTATGATTTAGTACCTAAAAAAGAAGAAGTAAAGAAACCTTCCATTGTAACAATTATGTATGTTGATTCTGATAATACCACTTATGTATATAATTGCTTTATGGGTATGGGTGATATTAATTCTATAGTACCAGTTTGTATTCATAGTCTTATTAAATTACGGGATATTGAAGATGATAATTATTCAGGTGCTATGTCTATTTTACAAAAAACTGTTTATAATAATATGAGAGTAAAATCTGAATGGGAAAAGATAATGAAGTTACGAGGTTATGAAGATGGTTTAGTTATTGATGATAGCGGAATTGCTGAAAATTTTATGAATACTATACATGCTAATTGTTATAAACAAATTCAATTAAGATAAAATCATGATTAAAGTCTATTGTAAATTCCTACCGTTCAAAGGATATTTATGTATGACGATATTATGGTGGTTAATCATACGAACTGAATATAAAGATAAGATTACTGAAACTGTTGAACAACATGAAACTGTTCATAGTTATCAGCAAATTACTCTTTTTGCTACAAGTTTTTTGGTTAGTATCATATTAAGTCTTACTACAAATGTTTCTTGGTGGTGGTTACTTGGTACTGCAATATTTCCTTTATTAGCTTACGTTTTTAGTTGGATAATTGAACTTATATTACCTCCTTATAATCGAGCTTATAAGGATATTTGTTTTGAAGGTGAAGCAAGAAGTTTAGAATCTGATGAAGATTTTAGAAAGAAATTGTTTCCTTTTAGTTTCTTAAAATATATTCCAAATAAGAAATATGGTGGTCGATGAAATTGATGAATGGTAAATGGAACAACTCGTAGAACATTTTGTTGAGTTATTCAGTACTCATTTCGATTTATCATTTATGCTTTGTGTGAATGTTTTAACATATATACTTATTAAAGCAATAGATGATATTAATGGTGATAAATCTGTTGGTACATGGACTAAACGACTGGTTATGCTAATTAGTTGTTTTGCTATTGCCGCAGGATATATAGCAGGTGGATATGAAAATACTACAATTCTTATTAATTCTGCTATTCTTGCACCAGTTGCTTGGAGTTGGATATTCAAACCTATTCTAAAAAAGATTGGTGCTGATTATAAACAAAATCATTAATTAATTAAGATGATTACTACTATGGCATGTGGTGGAAAGAAAGGTGGTAAAAAGACCACTGGTAAGAAAGTAAAGAAATAAATTGTTAGTAATATAACAATTTATATTGTTAAAGATTGAATTGAAATGGTGAGAGGTGTTACTAATGTAGCACCTCTTTTTTATAGTGAATATGGTGGGAAATCGACTATTTTAACGTATATTTGTTAGTAGCCCAATATAATATACCTATTAATATTAATCCTCTTATACGCCTATCTATGTTCGATTATACAGCTATTATAGTAGCTATAATAACATCCATAAGTACGATTACTGGTATTTATCTAAAAGAATGGTTATTTCCTAAACGTAAAGAACAAAAACTTACTATTGAAAAAAGTAATTGTTATATAGAACTTGATAAGATATGTGCTTCTATTCGAGATACTATTCACGCTAATGCTGTTTATATTGCTTATTTTCATAATGGCGGTCATTTCATTAATGGTGTAGAAATGGATAAATACACTGTTGTTGGTGAAGATTATGATTGTTGTGTAGTATCTTATAAGAAATCTTTTAAGGATGTTCTTGTTAATAATTTTCCTTATTTATTTCATAATCTTCTTGTTAGAAATCGTCATTATTGTAATGATGTTAATAAATATAAGTTTCAAGATAGATGTTATAAAGATGAACTTGAAAGTAGAGGTATGAAGTCTGCTTATACTTTTCTTATTAAAGACCCTATTAAAGAAACACCTATTGGTTTTATTTCTCTTGAATATAATATCGTAGAAGGATTTAATCCTGATGATGAAAAATATATTTGGAAAAAACAAAATACTATTGCTAATCTTTTGAATCTAAATAAGTAAGATATGGGAACACTTAATCAATATGCAGCTCGTATTGCAAACATGGTTAATCAACCTAATAATCACGAACTTAAAGAACGTGTTAAGGATATGATTAAAACTATGTTTGCAAATCGTATCCGACAAAGCGTTGAGAAAAATGGAATAGATGATATTCTTAAACTTACCTTTATTGCTCCTGTTGAAGAGTTGAAATATAGTGATATTCTTCCTACTGAATATCGAGTTGCTAATAAAATTAGATTGTTAGGAACAAAGTACAAAGTTCCTACACCAGTGCGCATACAAAGTGATGCGCCTTTTGCGTTTGTAGGTGATACTGTTGGTAATGGATATATGTATGAGAGTTCTATTACATCTCTTAAACTACGTCAAAGTGGGCGTCCAACCTGCTCTCCCACCGGGTATCCACGAGCTTATATTATATTAAACGGTCATATAATTATTGCTGAAAAAGTTGGTACAAAAGATATTGATGATAGACGACCAATTAATGAAGTAATGATTACAGGTATATTTGAAAATCCTGATGAAGTTCTTTCGTTCTTTAAGAATGAAGATGGTCAAGATATTGAATTACCTTTACCTAATGATATGCTTGAAAGTATAATTCAAGAAATACTTAAAACTGAATTTGGTATTTATCCTCAAGATTTGGATATTAAAACAAATAATAATAATCCTACTATTGCTCAACGTGGTAATGGTCAAGATTAACCTCATGTTTCTATCATTATGGTTGATAATGAATATTATTGGAGAGATTTCGTTAAAGAAGTTCAAATACAACTTAATTCTTTAATTAAACAATTACATCTTGCTTATGAACGACGCAATGATTGTATTTATAATATCAAAGATAATCTTGCTAAATATCAAGAAGCCGGTGTTGATGTTTCAGTAGTATTCGATATTGATAATCGTAGTAAGATTTATTTTAATAAAAAACAAGATGCTCTACTTGGTACTAAACTAATGAGTTATATTCGTAGTTATAATTATTTAGTTTATGAACGTCTTGATAAACTTGATGATGATATAGAAACTCTTGCTGCTCTTAAAGAATTACCTTCTGAAATGTATATTTATATGCAAGATGAAGTTAATAATGAGATAGCTAATTTATTATGTAAAGGTAATAATTATTCTTTTGGTAGTTCCGTAGGTTATGTTTATGTTTACTATAAAAAGACGATGCCCGGTGATGTATGTAGTGTTGTCGATTGGGGTGCTACAAAAGACTTAAAAAAGAAATTGTTAGAACAAGGTATTAATATACGAACTGCTGATAATCCAAATGGTATTCCTTATTTCATATATTATGATTATGATTGGTGTATAAAAGCTGTATATCATAAAGTTAAAGGTCGAATACCGCAAAGTGTTTATTACAAATTCAAATTTGGTCACACAAGCAGTGCTTATGAAAATGGTGAAAAAACTATTGACAGAACACCTTTTGCAATGAAAGGTAAAACTGTTGATGAAATTGCAACTAATCGAAGACTTAATTGTTTCAATAAAATTCTTGCAATTTGTTTTAATCATCCTGACGAAGCTATTAAACTATATCGAAATAATCTTCCTAAACAAAATAATGCTTTATGATTGATAATAATATATTCATTAGTAGTGCTACATTAATTCCAGATATGTATAACGATTATAATATACAAAGTGATGATTTTGTAAGTCGTTTTCCTATTTGGATTGCAAATGCTTTGGAAGAACTTAAATTCATTCAAGCTTATGTTGATATAGAAAAAGATATTGAATTTGACGACCATCGTTGTCAATTACCGTGGGATTTTCGTGGTATAATTGACGTCATTATAAATAACAAAAAAGCTGTTCTTAAAAATTCAGCTGAATTTAACAAAGATACTATTACTGAAAAAGTAACAACTGTTCCGACATATACTCCTTATCCCGGTATTCCAAATGCAGACATAACAAGTCCCGGTAATAAAAATAATAGTTTTAATCATGCTCCTGTTGATAAAGAACAACCTTATTATTACATTAGTAATAACTGGATTCATACTAACGTTGATTATGGAACTATTCATTTAAGATATCGAGCTTTACCAGTTGTTTATGATAGTATTATAAATATGGATGTTCCTCTTATTTATAATAACGGCCCTCTTAAAAAATATCTTAAACTTTATGTTCTTAAACAAATGCTATTAAGAGGTTATAAACATCCGGTTATAAGTCTTACAGCAAACAATCCTTATACAAATCCTGCAATAGAACTCGATAGAATGAGAATACAAGTTCGAGTTTCTTGTAATAAATTTAGTAACGACCGTCGAGAGAATATTGCTACTATTCTTCGTACATTAGAATAATAGAAATTATGAAAGTTTTAGGTCTTGATTTAGATAATTCACCTCATATTGCACAAGATAAATCTTTACGATATGCTAAAAATATAACTATTGATAATAAAGGTCAAAGTTATTTTAATGAAAGAGGATTTGATTTCATAGGTGAATTAGATGATATTCTTGAAAATCATCCGACAAATCGGCATATCATTCCTTATATTTATAGCGATGCCGATAATCACAAATATAATATTATAGGTACAATTCCAACTAATGTTGGTGTTGTACTTTTTTGCGTTGTAGAACACTGGAATAATGCAGATAAATCTGATTTACAAACTAACGACGCTATTATATATCTTAATCTTGATGATAATAACCCAACTGTAAAACGTTGTTTGTATAGTACATCGGGTGTATTTGGATTCAGTATTGATAGACCAATTCATGGAGATTATATATACAATTATAAAGAAAATTTAATTGTTACATTTACTGAAGGAACTGATGAATCAGCAAATGAAACAAGAATTATTAATATGACTGACCCGTTTTATGATGGTAACAATGGAGATGATACTGCTATAGGATATAATATTACTATTGATGAAGTTGATTCATTTAATCTTATTCCAAATGTTACTTATCCTGAACTTCAATTAGAAGTTAAAGACGGTGGTAATCTTAAAACTGGTGCTTATCAAATAGCAATTAAATATCGTCTTGATGATGGTACTTATACTAACTATTCTCCTTTGAGTACATCACTTATTGTTTGTGGTAATTACGAAGAAGATTATGCATTAGGTATCGAAATCAATAAAAATATTACTATTAGTTTTATAAATAGTGGTATTAAATATAAACATTGTAGATTTGCTATTGTTTATATTACTGACGAAGCTCAATTATCATATGAAACTAATGATATTTCAATTAATGGTGTAAGTACTACTCATATTGTAAGTGATGTTTCATATTTATCTACTATAAGTCTTGATGATATTTTTATTAAAAATATATCATATATTCGAGATAATACTCTTGTTAATTTCAATAATAGACTTATTCGAGGTAATGTAAAAACTCTTGATTATAGTAAACTTGATAGTGAACTTAAAGAGTTTACAGAGAACAATCTTGATGTTCAATTAAGTTGGAATCCAAGTTCTTCTTATATTAATAGTACTCGACGTTATTTTAAGAGTGGTGAAGTTTATGTTCTTTATGCTGGATATTATGATTATAAAGGTGACCTTGTAAATATACATCATATTCCTTGGAAAGCTAACAATTATGATGTTGAAGCTTATCCTGTAGGTTCTACTAATCAAAATGCTCATAAAATTCCTTATAAATCTGAAAGTATTAGTAAGATTATAAGTCCGAGTTGGAAGAGTTTACCTGATATTGATGCTGCTGAACAAGTAGATGAAATTGCTAAAACTGGTGTTGGTAGTGAGAATCCTACAATAGCTCGTAATCGTTATTTTACTTTATACGGAGTTTCAACTGGACACGCTACTGTTAAAGCAAAAGGTCGTTCTTTAACCAAAGGTAAACTAAAGTTACCAAGTCTTCCACTACCTTATACAACTGAAGATTCTGAAGGTGGAGTTAATCCTTTTGATTATCAAGTCGTAGTATTGGAAATATCAAGTGAGAGTACATCAAGCCAATTAATTGGTGTTGAATGTAGTCCTACATTTGGTGGAGATAGTGTGATACCTGCTGGTATAAATTTAACTACAAAAGTTTATGATGCTACATCGGTAGTTAAACAAATTGATTCAGAAGAATCTGAAGTTGAAACTGGGTATTATGAAGTTTCTGAATCTAATCTTTTAGCATCTGATAGTAAATCTACATTTATTGGTAATACAATTAATACCAAAACTAATTTCGTAATTAATCTTGATGCAAAAGAAACTAAATATATTTTAATTGAAGCTCGATTAGGATATAAAGTTGATGGAACAACTGCTCCGACATTTAATTGGTTAACTCAATTATATTCTACTTCTTCTGAATGGAATCCTACTTATACATTAAGTCCTAATATTAATATTAAAGCTAATCTTGCTGGTAAAACAGACTTAATGAATAAATATATTAGTTCGATAGTTTATTTCTTTGTTGAACATAATATTAATAATTCTCGAATTGTTACACAAGGTTTCGCAATGCGAGATACTGAAACTAACAATTTCGGTAAGAATCAAACTTATAAAAATCCTTTTAGTGGAGATAATGCAAGATTTTATACATTTGAATATCTCTATAATAAGATAAATAGTATTCGAGGTAAACTTAAACCTCTATACTTTGAAACTGATGTTCTTAAATTTGTTAAAAATGAAGAACTTGATGATGATATAAAAGTATTTCCAGCTAAATGGAAAGGTGAAGATTTTGATGGATTTGATACAAATCCTAATGAATCTGGAACTCGATTCTTAGATGCTGACATTAATAGTCTTACTATTGATACTTCTCGTACAACTAAAGATGTTTCACTTGAATATATCAATGCTAATATTAGTTCTCAAAACAATATTGCTGGCGATAGTTATTATCGTATTGAAAAAGGTTTTGATGGATTTAATAAAGGTACAGATAATGAAGCATGGGCAAGAGGATATATTGCCGATTTAATTAATAATTCTGAAACACTTTATTCTGATGTTAATAATCAGAAACTTCAAATTGCATCTAATGTAATTAATATTAAAGGTTCTTCTGAAATAATAACTTCATTAGTTGGTGATACATTTATTGGATATATAACACTTCGAGCTACTGCTCCATCATCTGATTATCGTTATGGTGATGCTCAAGCAAAAGAATTAGACAGTAACGCCACTGTTTATCGTTGGATATTCACTGTTCCTCTTGAAAGTAAATTCAATATTCTTGCTCGATTTAGTGTTAATAACGTAGATAAATCTTTCAAATATCACGATAAACGGGGTAATGAATTACGCGAATTTTATCAATTAAGTTATCAAGTTGATAATTTCATAAATAGTAGTGTTGGTAAAGGTTATTCTCCTGTTTACAATGAGAATGGAATTGAAACATTTACTTATTTTGAAGAAATTCCCGGAACTCAAGACCATCCTTATCGTATAATTCGTAGTCAATTACAGAGTGCTGAAAATGCTAATCTTAATTGGCGATTATTTAGAAGTGATGATTATAAAGATATGCCTTTTAATCGAGGTGAAATTATCGCATTAAAAAGTGACAATAAAAATCTTTATATTCAACAAACATACGGTTTGCATTTATTGCAACTTCGTGATACACTTTCTAATACTGATGAAGGTACTTCGTATTTAGGTACAGCTGATATATTTAATATGGAACCTCAAGAGGTTACATATAGTCCCAGTGGTTATATAGGTTGTCAAAGTTATTTTGATACTCATGTTAATGTTATTGGTTATTTTGTTATTGATGCAGTTCATAGGCGTATCTTTAATATCAATGGAGATAAAGTAAGTAATATGACTGCGCTCAATGCTCTTAAGTGGTTTGACGGTAATCTTGTAAAAGATGTAGTTAATCCGTTTAAAAATAATGGTAGAATTTGGGCATTTAATGAAGATACTAATATCTTATATTTAGTCCAAAATGTTAATAACAAACAGTTCACAATTAGTTTTAGTCCTGTTGCTAATGCTTGGATTTCATTTCATGATTATAATCCTATCGTAGGTATTACCAATCGAAATGGATTATTCTGGTTTGATAAACATGGTATTTATGCAATATCTAAAAATAATTATGGTAGATTCTTAAAAGATGATAATGGTAATCAACTTGTTAAAGAATCATATATTAAATTTATTCTTAACGACAATAGTAGTTATAATAAGTTATTAAATAATATTGCTTGGAAAGACAGAGTTGATATTGTTAATAATCTGTTACCTACTATTAATGAATTTGAGAAAACTATTAATGCTATATTGGTTCATAATGATGACCAATGTACTGGTTATAAACTTGTTAAATTTAATGATATTTGGTATAATGGTACAACTGGTGTTAATAAAGTAAATCTTTGGAGATTTAATAATGTTAATGATATACACAAACAAATACCTTTTATGATTACTGATTTAGTTGTAGATGAATCTGCACTAAAACGTAAAGCTAAATGGTATGATATTAATAAATTCATTTGTCAACATGTTTATTGTATAATGAAGTTTAATAATAGTGATAATAACAGACTTTGGGAACTTATTGATATTAATCCTGAATGGATTCTTGATAATCGTAATAATCAAAGATAATTTGTAACAACTTGTGCGGCTCGGCCTTCGGCCTCGCTCCCCGGTGGGGCAGGAGGTTGCACGCCCACTTGTCGTGTTACTCAAACTTTTAATGGTATGTCTAATCGTAAAGTTAATCCTGATAGTCTTCGTCAAATTACTCGTTATATTAATGAATATTCTCAACATATTTGGAATAACGAATTGACTGGTGATAAAGAATTTGTTCGTGTTAAAGAAAATAATAAACTTAAAACTGTTCGTTCACGTTCAAAAGATGGTAAATATTATTATCCTTATCCCTCATATGAAGGTGGTGCTAAAACTATTGGCCCCGGTTTTAAGTTAAATGATACTTCTGATTTTACTAAATCTGTTAAAGCAAAAGGTAAAGCAACAAGAAAACAAATTGATGCTGAATTAAATCGTCGTATGGCGAAAGCCTACAATGATGTTCGTGATATTTATTCTGAGAAATATGGTATTGATGATTTCAATACTTTACCCCAACCTATTGTTAATCTTATGTCTAATCTTGCGTATCGAGTAGGTCGAACTGGTTTTAGACAATATAAGAAATTGTTAAAAGGTGCTAATGAACGTAATACAGATAGTATTATTAAAGAATATACTACTGGTAATAAAAGAAGAGATAAATCTGAATTAGAAATATTTAAGACTAATAGTTCTAATGATTATGATATGATTAGAAATAAATTATTTTCTAATTTTAATACTGATGATAATCCTGATAACTATGTTGAAGATATGAGTAAAACTAATCGTAAAAAATATAATTTCGGTGGTATTCGTTCAACACATGATGCTACCGCTGATTATTTAGGAATGGCTCGTGATTCTGGTAATAGATTTTTTGGTAATGCTATGATTGATATGTTTTATCATGACGGAAAAAATGATGATACTGGAATCCCAGTTAAGAATTATGTAGATAAGTTGATTGATAATGATAAACTTATCTATGCAAATATGCAGAACAAAATCAATAATGAAATTGTTACTGCTCGTGGAGTTGCTCGTTGTGGTGGTCTTGTAAGACGTAAGCGAAAAGATTTCGGTGGCGTTATGTCTGGTAATGTTTATCGAAGTATTGTCGCTGGTAAAAACAATCGAGATTATTTTGATGGAGTAGGTGTTGGTCTAAAAACTAAATATTTAGATAATGCTTATGCTGAAGGTGATATTGATTTGAATGCACAAGGTATTGCAAAGGCAAATCAGTTGATGGCTCGTGATTCAGCGATTTATACTAATATGCAAAATAAGATTAATAATGAAATTCTAACTTCTCGTGGTATTACTGCTAAATTCGGTGGACTTGTTGGAATTCCTCGTAGAAAATTCTATTGGGGTGGAACAAGTATTAATGACCCCGGTAGTGTTCAATGGGGTACACGAGTTCAAGTCAGTGATATTGATAAATCTAAATATAGTGCAGACGGCGAAGGTATCGTAGGTGGTAGTGCTTTAAGTGGAGCTGGGACTGGATTGGGAATTGGAGCTGCTGTTGGTGGAACTGCGGCGCTTGCTACTGGTGCAGCAGCTGGTTCTTGGCTTGGCCCTATCGGTGCTGGTATCGGTGCATTAATTGGTGGCATTGTTGGTCTGTTTACTGGACGTAAAAAAAAGCGTCAAGAAGAACGTCGTCGTCAAGAACTTTTAGCTGAACAAGCTGAAATGGAACGTCAGCAGACTTTGGGTAATATGCAAGATAAAGTTGAAAATGATGTTGCAACTATTCGACAAAGTAATCTTGGTAATTACTCTGAAGGTACAGGATTTTATGCTAAATTAGGTGGAATGATTGGTCGTAGAAAATTAAACACCGGCGGTCAAGTAGTTCCTAATTCATCTAATAGTGTTGTTGCTTATGGTCAAACACATGAACAATATAATCCTGCTACTGGTGAAACTGGAATAATATATGGAGATTCGGAAATTGAAGGCGGCGGCGCTAAAAATGGTCGAATGTATGCTGGTGAAGTTGTTCGTGAAACTCCTGAAGGTGGTCAAGTATTCAGTGATACGATTAAAGTTCCCGGAACAAATCGTACTTTCGCTGATTACGCAAAGAAACTTACTGATATGAAAGGTAAAAAAGAAGCTCAAGTTATTCAACTTGCTGATGGAGTTACATTATCTTTGTCTGCATTAGATAAGAGTAAAACTAACAAATTACAAACTGGAACAAATGTTCGTAATATTGAAAAGTTAGTTTATAGAATGAATAAAGCTCGTGGTGAATCTGAAGTTATTGATGCTAAAACAGAAGATTTGTTTGAAGCTCAAGAACTTTATGCCACTGCTTTAGGACTTCGTAATGATGCTCCGATTATGCGTTGTGGTGGAATGATAAGAAAGAAAAGACCTTTTGGTGGATATACTTCACCTTATAGTCTTACAGGAGTTTCAGCTCCTAAACTTACTACTTTACCGCCGATTCAAACTACTGCAAGTGCTGGCGGTGGTTCTGCATTTAAGTTCGGATTTAATGAATTTGGACTTGGTATGAATCTTGCAAGTTCACTGTTTGGAATTGTAGGTAACGCTCTTAATACTCGTGCTAATCGAAAGGCTATTGAATTTGAATCTACACTTCATGTTCCGAAAGGTAATAAAGTAGATGCTGTTCAATATAGTACAGATTATGATATAAGTGAGGAATTACAAGAACTTGGTACACAAGAACGTAGAGCTGCTCGATATATTACTGATAACACAAGTAATGTTCAAACTGCTCGAAATAGTGTAGCAAATCTTGCAATTAATGCTCAACTTGCTCGAAATAAACTGTATGGAGCTAAGAAAGATTATCAACGTCAAAGATATGATTTGAATAGGCAAGAACGAGTTAATGCTCGAAATGCTAATAGTCAAATTATGTATCAAGACGCTATTAATGAATATAATAAAGCTGTCGGCTTAAATCAACAGTTAATGGCAGTCAGAACGCAAGGATTACAAGGAATGTTACAAGGAGTTGAAGGTCTTGCCGGAGCAGTTAATAATTACGCAAGTGCCCGCTTATATGAAAAGTTATGGCCTCGTGGAGTAACTAATCACATGAGAAATGGTTTTGCTTGCGGTGGTCTTGCAAGACGTAAAAGAGCTTAATGTAGTGCGTGATATATCGGATTATTCTTTTATAGGATAGTCCGATATTCACGATTTTTTGTATATTTGTAATGATACAAATAGTGGTACAAATACGCGCGACAAGTGGGCGTGCAACCTCCTGCCCCACCGGGGAGCGGAGCCGCTGGGCGAAGCCCAGCAGGCGGAGCCATACGAGTTACAACTAATTTACAAACTAATCATTATAAAATTATGGCAGAAATTGCAATAGGTCGATATGATACTAATACATTAAAAACTCCACAATTACAAGATTATGGAAGTGTATATGCTGCTGTTGGAAATGCTTTGAATCAAAAGTATTACCAAAATCGTGAAGCTTATATTAATAGAATTGCTAATCCTTTAAGTCAAATTAAGGCAACTTCTCGTGGACAAAAAGTTCTTGATTCTGAAAGAGCTAAGATTGTTGAAGGTGCTAATGAATTTAAGGAACAAGATAATTGGTTTGCAGCAGATGATTATATTTATAAGCAAACTGAGAATATTCTGACTAATGAAGGTCTTAAAGCTGTTCAAGCTGATTATGCTTTGGAACAGCAATATATGGAAGATTTGAAAAAGAGTGATTGGGATACTCAAAATCAAAATGCTTTCCTGCTTCGTAGTCGTTTACAATCTTCTGATATTATTTATGATGCAGAAACTAATACTGTTGTAAGCGGTGGTTTTAATGGAGTTCAAATCGGTAAAAAATTCGATGTAAATAAATATCAAAAAGACGTATTTGATATTCTTTCAAAAGCTAAAGCTGATAAAGTATCATTTGAAAACCTTGTTACTAATCCTGATATGATACGTCAGTATGGATTAGATGTTGCAACAGGTTTTGATGGTGAAAAATTAGCAAGTCATTTTGTTAAAACTGGTAGTGAAAGAGAAGGTATTACAGAACAAGAGATTATGAGTTATGCTATGTCATTACTTAAATCTAATCCTGATTATACTAATTATCTTACTACTGTTTGGCAGAATCAAGATGCTCTTACTCGATTTGTAAAAGATGATAGTTCTGCTGGTGGACATTTAAGAGATTACGAATTAGGAGATTATGCTCCTTTATTCGCTGGTAATCCTACAATGTTTGCTCTTAATGGATTAGGTATTAACATAAATGAACTTGGTGCTCCTACAAAAGACGGTAAGTTTACTGTTAATTCTAAATTACCTGCTGAAGTTAAAACTTTGTTAGATACTGTTAATAAGGAATATGGAGTTAATGTTCTTGATATATTACAGAACAAAGCTCAAGTTCCACCTGAACTTATTCAAGCTGGTTTACAGAATTATGTAGATAAAATGTTTGAAAGTTACGCTAAGGGTGTACTTGGAGCTACTGATGATATTGAGAATCTTGATAGAACCGCTTTTACACAAAGTGTTTTATCTGGTCAATTTATTAACAATAATATTCAAAGTTTAGCTGGTGCTGCCGCAGGTTTATATTCTTATCAAGATATTAAAACTACGGTTGATTTAATTGCTAATCCCGGTTATACAGCTTATATTAAAGCTCGTGCAAAAGGTAAGCAAAAAGAACTTGAAACTCTTCAACAATATGCTCCGTATCTTGATACATTAAGTGGTTTTGAAGTTACTGGTGATAGTGTTGCAGAAAACATTAATCGTCGTAATGAAATTACTGACCAAATGACTAAACTTTCAAATTCTATGAATCAGATATTTACATCTGATGAACTTGGAATTTTAGGTCTTAATCCGGGAGATGGTAATATTGTTAAAACACTTAATATTTCTATTGCTGAAAGATTAGTTGATTCAGCAGGTCTTGATGAAGAAACAGCAGCTAATCTTAAAGGTAAACTCTTACAAGTTCAGACTGCTCAACGTAATTATAATAATCTTCAAGCTAAACTTCGTTCTGACGAAATTCAGCTTAATTCTGTATTTGATACTTGGAAAGAACATCGAGATAAATTATCTGGTTTCTTAGGTTGGTATAAAGTTGGTGATACTCAAGCTCAATTAATTCTTGATAATCGTATTTCAAATTATGAAGATTATCTTGATTATATAAATAATGGTTATATACGAAATGAAGCTACTGGACAAATTCCTATGACTCCAGAAGGTGGAAGATATTATGAAACTCCTAATGGAAGAGTAGCTATATATCCAAATAGTATACTTACAAAAGAAGAATTTGAAGCTACACTGGCTAATGCAGCAGATAATGTTTCAAATCGTTATCGTAAAGCTATTGCTGATACACCTCTTGAATTTACAGCAACTCGTGAGATTATTGCTAATCCTTCAAGATTCCAACAAAATTACATGGCAGCTGCTATGGTAAATTGGAAAAAAGGTGCTGGTAATATTAGTGTTGTTCAAACTCCATCTGGAAAAGGTACTGGTCTTACCGGAATGCAATTAGCTAAGTATATGAACTTTGATGCGTTTCCTACTTCGACTACTATTAATTCAAAAGGTACAAGTGTAACTCGTCAGAGTAACGCTACTAAAAATTCTAAACCTCTTTCAGGTAAAGAACTTGGTCTTGATTACGATATTTATAAGACTGAAGTTAGTCCGATTGCTAATGGAATTGCAGCTCGTGAAGGCCGTAATGAATATGCAATTACTCTTTTCGATGAAACCGGTGCTGCTCGTGGTAATATTATTTTTTCCGAACAAGTAGACCCTTCTACTATTGCTCGTCAAATTCTTGATAATTATCGTAATATTAAACCTTATGCTAAAATTGGTGGTGAAGGTTTACAACGTAGTGTTGGAATGATTGAATCTCAATACGCTTCGGGATTTATTGATTTCAATACTACTGGTGCTAATAATAGTCCTGCTGTTGCAAACATCGCAGACCTTCAAAGAACTGTTGATGATTTAGGTAAAGTTGAATATGATTTGAATATTCACGAACCTTTCTATAATAGTATTGACGGTAATAGTCGTAAAGTTGAGGTTGGTAGAACAACACAAGGTTATTATATAAAAGATATTGGTGGATTAAAATATCCTGATGGTTCTGTTCGTTATGGAGAGTTTGGATATAACATAATTCCTAATAGTCTTTATACAATTAAAGGCATGACTCCTAATAATATTGAATATTATGAAAGTATAAATGAAGCATTAAAGCCTATCACAGAATATATTTTAACTCAGTATGGAATTATTCTTGATATGCAAGAAGCCGCTGAAGCTATTCAAATAAATAAAATAAACAATGCTAATATAGGATATTAAACTATGCCAAATTTAACAGATATTAAGATTCCTATTACAGGTTCAAAAGCTCTTACTCCTTCTGAAACACAAATTCAAGGAGTAGGAGCTACTCCTGTTTTACCGTATAGTATGCCGGAGCCTGAACATGCTCGTGGTGCAAAACTATCAGCAATTAGAAAATTTAATATTTCTGAATACGAAGATATATTAGGTAAAGGTCAAGTAAATCCTAATCTTGATTTAAGTGTTCTTAATGAAAATAGAGCACAAAATCAAAGTGGTTGGTATTTAACTAAGAATGCTTTTGGTCAATTAGGAACTACTATTCTTGGTGGTACTATTACTGGTATCGGTAATATTCTTAATTTCTTTCCTACTACATATCGTGCTATTAGTCAAATATGGGATGATAATGCCAAATATAAATGGGACAAAGCTATCAACGAAGGTCTTGGTTCTGAATGGCAGAGAGTAGGTAAAGATATTGAGAATTGGGGTCGTAAAGCAATGCCTATTTATCAAACGGAACAAGCTCAAAAAGGTGGTTTTGCTGGTGGTATGGGTGATGCTACTTGGTGGGCAAGTATGTTTCCTACCGTAGGTTCTGCGGCCGCATCTATGCTTCCTGTTATTGGACAAATGCGAGCTTTACAAGCTATTGGTAAATTAGGAACAATGATTAATGGTGTTGGCCGTTTAGGTTCTATATTGAATAAAGCTGGTCGTGCATTACAAAATCCTTATACTCAACAGATAATTGGTACTTTATACGGAGCACATCTCGATAGTATGGAAGAAATTGTTCGTGGTTATGATGAACAATATCAATATGCTCTCGATTTAGGTTTCAGTGAAGATGATGCTCGTAAGTTTGCATCTGTTTATGCTTCTGAAAGTTATAATGATGCTTGGGCTTATGGAGTATTATTTAATGCTATTGAACTTAATAGTATGCTTCGTGGTATTAAAGAAGCTCCTGTTAATAGTATTTCTATTGAAAAAGGTTTAAGAAGTAATATAAAAGGTCTTGCACAACAAGGTAAGACTTTTGTTTTAGATAGTGAAGCATCTAAACTTAATCGTAAACTTATTCCGAGTGTTGGACTTCGTAAAACAAAAGATTTCTTTTCTGTTGCTTTATCTGAAGGCCTTGAAGAAATGCGAGTTGATATGGCACTTAATGAAGGTGTCATTGCTGCAAAGAAAGAACTTGGAATTGAAGATGAAACTGCTGCTTTAACTCCGTTAGCTCGTATGGGAAGACTTGTTGAACAAGCTTCTTCATGGGATAGTTTTATTTGGGGTGCTATCGGTGGCGGTGTAATGTCTGTTGGACGTAATGGTGTTACACGAATACTTAATGGTAAAGCTCAACAAGAAGCTGAAAATAAGCGAGCTACTAACATTATAAATGGTATTCAAGATACTGCCGCAGCTATTGCTGATTTTGACGGTGATATGAATATTAAAGTAACTGAAACACCAGTTTTAGATGAAGCTGGTAATCAAGTTATGAATAATGATGGTACTCCGAAAGTTAACAGAACTATTACTGACCCTGCTTCAAGTTTACTTGTTGGTATTATGGGTAGAATTGGTTCTGCTAATGGATTCAATTATGCTGTTGAATATTTTGATGAATTAAGTAAATTATCAGATGCTCAACTTGAAGAAGTTTACGGTGCTAATAAACGACCTGTCGTAGATGCTCTTCGTAGAGAATTTACTATTATGCGAGATATTCATGCTCGTAATATGGGTTTAAGTTGGGGTAATCCTTTCGACAATGTTCTTAAAGTTCAGGCATCAACTGATGATTATTTACTTGACTATTATCGTCGTCAATTAGCCATTGTTGATACTGATATTCAAACTTTCGATATTGAAGCGTCTAATCTTCGTAAGCAACGAGATGAAGCCCTTAAAGCTATTGATAGTAAACTCCATAGCTTAAATGTAGAAAAGACTGTTCTTGAACAAGAACGTGAAGAACTGCAAAAAGTTATTGAAGATTATAAAACTCAGCTTGAAGATAAAACTCGTAATAAAGCGATTAGTACACTTAAAGGTAAACGCACTCGATTAGTAAATAAGATTAAAACTATTGAAGATACAATCAATGGTTTGCAATCTCAAATTGATGAATTAAATACTTATATTGCTAATCAAGGTGCTATCAGTACAAAACAACCTAATCGCAAAGCTCGTAAACCGTATCTTCTTGAAATTAAAAATAGTAAGAAATCTATTTTAAGTCTGCAACAACAAATTGCAAATGCTCGTCAGGCTATTGCAGAATTAGAAGTTGGTAAACTCCAATACGAACAAGAACTCGCTATTCATAATGGAGAAATTGCTGATACTCATAGGAAGATTGAATTATTTGAAAATGATTTAGCTGATTACGATGCAAGACTTAATAGAATTAATAGTGATATTACAGAACAGAGTGAACGTGAAAATAACAATGTAGCTGAATATAATGAAGCTGCAAAACGTTTGCGTGAAACTCGCAATAACAATAATCAAACATATAAATCTCTTGAAGAGGCTCGAACTCAACTAAGTATGGCTGTAATGGCTCTCGAAGAAAATGTTAATAATCGAGATGAAATTATGGCTGAACGAAGTAAGTTACTTAAAGAGGTTTATGATAAACAAGAAGAGATTGAAAAAGCTCAAGATAAAGTAGAAGAAACTGTTGAAACTACTAATCAAGAAGCAAGTCAAGAACCCGAAAATGTTACTACCGAGGTGCTGACAGACAGTAACGGGATTTCGTACTCTCTCGATGACAGCGAGGCCCCAAATACCGTCGATATTAAAAATAAGGTATATTCGGTAGGCTCAAAATTTAATGTCGCAGAATCGCCCAAAACCGTGCAAAGAATCGAGGTTGTAACCGACGACGAAACCGATTTTAATGCTGTAATGGTTACTATAAAAGATGATGCGACTGGTAAAGAAGATACATATTCTGCAAAAGAACTTGCAGGTATGGATATTACTGAAATTCGAAATGAAGTTCAAACTAAATTTGATGCTATTTATAAAACACTTTATAGTATTCAAGATAAACTTTCAGCAGATGAATTTAAGAATCATTATTTAGATACTATCATAAATCTACATAAAGAATTATCTGATTCTAATAGTGATATTTATAAAGCACTATTATCTCCTATTGATAATACTGAACTTAATACGTTACGAACTAATATTATTGGTAATTTTATTGGTTGGATAAATGAATATCAACCTACTGAAATTAGTAATGAAAATTTAGAAAAAGCTAATCGTGTAAAACAATTATTATCAGATAGCAATATCCGTATTGCAAATAATCTTAAATCTAATCTTTTCAAAGATTGGATTTGGAATCTTTACGGTGGTGATATAGTTGGTTATAGTGAAGAGGAAAATGCTAAAATGCGTGAAGCTATTGCTGACTATATTGCTAACGTTGCTAATGTTCTTAACAATAATTATACTATAACTGATGGTAAATTAACTCTTAAGAATATTAATGTAGACCATAATGTAATTCGAGCACAAATTGAAGGTCTTACTCAAATCAAATTTGAAAATCTTAATAGTAATTTTGATACTGTTAGATATTCAGATTTCTATCATAAGATAACACTATTCAAAAATAGTATTATTAATGAAGTAGCTAAAAGTACAACTGAATTTTACAAAACTAATATCGCATATATTAATAGTGTGATGAATAGGTTTATTAGTAAAATTCGTGCTATTAGACAAGATGAAGATAGTCCGTTACATGGTGCTCTTGTAAATGATGATGGCTTTGGTAGTCAAACTTCTAAAATTATGGAATTTGCTACTGCTGTTAACAATTTAGCAAAAGAGTTTTTAGACTATGGTGCTGTTCCTAATCTTCCTACTCGTACAAGACTTCATACATTAGCTCAATCAATTCAACCTTATTTGGTATCTGATGTTGATGCTTTGAATCTTACTGGAGTAGATGTTATTACTGCTGTTCGTCAAAGTAATGTTCTTGATTTATTAAGAAATGCTCGAATGGCTTATTCTATTCTTTCGAGATATTATAATTTTGAAAGTGGTACTGAATTAAACGATGATGTATCTATTCTTAATAGTCTTGATGTACTTGCTAACAGTGTTTCCGACTTTATAGATGATACTGAATCGAGAGATGAGTTTAATACTAATGACTATCGTTATTATATTAGTGATTCAATGCGTAATGCTCTTGATGCTATTGAAAGTACTATTGTAAAACTTGATGGTCGTCAAATATTTACTGATAATCACGTTTATACTTACGAAGATATTCTCGATTCTATATATCAGCAAACAGATGGTCGTAATGATGTTATCAAATATTATGAACCCATTTGGTATGCACTTAAATATTTCAAAAATGATGTAAATGTTAATACAATATATCAACAAATGAGTAAGAATGGTGTTCCACAAGAACAACTCGATGCTCTTAAACGTTTGTTTGATATTATTAATAAACGAATTGCTAATCCGATTCAAACAACAGACGGTGCTTATCTTGATAGTAACTTAAATCTTCGTGGTAAGTTTTTAAGTGATTTCTTCAAAACTCATATTCAACGTGAATTTGAAACTAATGGTTTCAAAGGTTTACGTCGTCTTACACCAGAAGTTTATAAGATTATCACAAGTCCTGAATATTATAATCCTAAAACTCGTGTTATTAAAAACAACATTACAGTTAATGGTGTTAAATTCAAGACTACTGAATTATTTGATGCTTTAAGAACTTTACACGAAGGTCAGGAATTTGAAGTTACTTATAAAGATGGTAATGTCGATGTCAATTTAGATGTAAATGGTAAGAAACTATTAATTGAACGAATTGGTTTAGGTGATAGTGAAACTTATCATGGAATCCAATTAGGTAGAATTGATGAAAGTGGAGTTAATCAATACGATTCTGCTTTTGGTAATTCTTATGGAACATCTAAATTTATAGATACTATTATCCGAAAAGCTGGTGGAAGTGATACAATATTTAACTTAACAAAAGAGTTTTATAAAGTATATACTGAAGCCTTAACTCGTGAACAACAAACTTCTGATTCAGTTATTTCAAAACTGAAATCAATTATTAAAGAATTAGATAAATATGGTAATACATCAAAAACTGAACATTCTGAAATAATCAATGCTTTTATTGGAGCTATCCAATATAATACCGAAGTTGAAGGTGTTAGTCCGGAAGCATTTGATATTGAAGCTCTTGATTTGAATAAGATTTATTATCTTATTAGTCCTATGTTCTATAACGTAAGACTTAAAAATCTTAATGATTATGTTCGTTATGGACTTAGAATCAAGAACGCTTATCAGAATCTAAATACTAAACTTGGAAATGACTTTATTCAAAGTCAAAAACTTATTACTGAAATTAAAGAAAAAGGTTCTGCAATTTTAGTATTAAAAGGTATTAATAAATCTCCTATTACATTTGCCGATTCAAGTGGTTATCGAGCTAATGTAAATGAAGAGATGCAACGTACTGTCATAGTTAATGGTAAACCTGCTGTTAATATTATTCAACGTCAGCCTGATGCTGATGGTTTAATGTTAGTTTCATCACTTACTACTGACACTGCATTTAATAATCCTATTGTTGAAGATAAAATTACTTCATCTGATAGGCATTTCCAAATGTATGCTGAAATTCAAGCTAATGCTGGTGAAAATGGAAAAAGTTATGTTCCGTTACATCGTGGTAATTTAGCAAGTGATGTTGCAGATACACCGTTTAATGTAGCTGCTATGGAATTTGTTACTCAAACTATGAGTGATATTATTTCAGATGCTACGTTTACATCTCTTCCGACTGATGCTAAATCTGGTCTGTATACTCTTGTAGATGATACTAATAAGACTCGAACTAAAGCTCACAATGCTAATATTCGTAGTCGATTAGCTCCTTTGTCAGAAGCTATCATTACAAGTTATAATCGTGGAGTTCCGGGAGCTGAATGGTTTAATATTAGTTCTCTTTACGAAAATACAGACCCTGCTACTGGAAAAACTCGTTATATTAAACATTTAGATTTCCAAACAGTTGTTCGTAAAAAGAATATACTTGGAAATGGAATAAGTTATATCAATAGAATTAGTATTGAATATACTAAATCTGGTGATAAATTTACTCCTGTTAAACTTCGATTAAGTCGTAGAGTAATTCCAGTTAATAGAATTACTTCAAAAGTTCGTATTGCTAAGAGCCCTTTTACAGCACGAGAACTTGCTCAATTAAATGGTATTATTGAGAAGAGTAAATCTAATAAAGGAACTTACGCTGTAATTGATTTGCAAGCAAGAGGTATTACTGGTAAAGATTTAACTGATTTACTTAATCATAATCTATTCCGTAAACTGTATGGTAATATGCAACGTAGTGTTACTACTGCATTGCAAGGCGACCATTATACTTATGGTGTTAAAACAGATGATGGTTACGTAGCAGTTAAAGGTCAATATAAATCTAAAATACTTGATTGGGCTAAACAACAAGGTATCGTTGATAAATCTGTTTCTTTAACATTTGATTCGATGCAAGATTTTATTCTTGACACCGGCGCTTTAACAACAAGTGTTATTGGAATTAGAGATACCAACGGTAATGTTGTTACCAATTATACTATTGATTCTATTCAACCTGCAATGTTCTTTGAACTTAAATCTGAAAGTTCTGATAATCCTATTCGAGAATCAGAAGATATGACGAAAGAATTTGCTGTTAAAGCAATTACAACATTAAGTTCAATGACAAGTGATACTGAAACAAACTGGTATCAAAAACTTGTTAATATTACAGATGATAAAGTAGCAGGTCTTAGAGTATTAGGTGTTATACCTGATTTTGTATCTGAAGATGTTGCTAACAGAATCGCTGAATTATATGATAGAATTTATACTGATGGTAAAACTAATTTCAGTATTAAGAAACTATCGAGTAAACAAGATTTCATAATTGCTCAATATGATAAAGGTACTGAAACTATCGTTATCAATAGTAATAAACTTACTAAACGTGATTTTACTGCTACTGATTTAGGTGTTAATATTACTCATGAATCTCTTCATAAGTATTTTGAACAACAAGCTAATTCTAAAGAATTATACGATAAACTTGCTACATTAATTAGCGATATTAATGACACTGCATTTAAAGTTGATTCTAAAGAATTTAATGCTAAATATAAGAGCGATTTAACTGAACTTGAACTTGGTTATCTTCGTACATATCTTAAAATATTAAGTGAAACTCCTGCTGAAATAGTTACTTATGCTTTTACAAATAAACAGTTTGCTAATTTGGCAAATAGGATTATTGTAGAAGAAGCTCCGAAGATTAAGAAACGTAAAAGTCTTTGGGATAAAATTATTGATGCAATTCTTTCTGTTATTGGTATAGATACAATTACAGATAATAGTTTACTTAATAATGTACGAAATATAGTAATTAATAGTTTGGATAGTGTAAATAGCCGACGCGCAAAAAGTCCGACAAGTGGGCGTGCAACCTCCTCTCCCACCGGGGAGCGGAGCGCTGGGCGAAGCCCAGCAGCGGAGCCAACCTCAGTTACAACTAATCAAACTAATGTTACAAATGATGCAACACATGATAATTTATCAGTTACGGAACCTATTAAAACACCTGATGTACCTCTAACAGAAAATCAAAGAGCAGCTCAAGCTGAATTAGATTTTCTTGATGATGACAGTGAAATTACGTTTGATGACAATAATTCTGAAACACTTAATAGTATTGATGTTTCTGATATTGGCCCGAACATAGTGATACCCGGTGGGGGAGTGGGTTTGACGCCCACTGGTCAGGTTTTTTCAAATAGTTCTGAAAATGTTTTGAATAATCAGAAAAATGTTGTATCTTCAAACGGTGGATATGTAATTGAATTTATTGATAAATATATTGATGACAATAATAACAAAATTTGTTAGTTTATGAATGCACAATGTAGTCCTGAACCTTATCGTTTAACTGTTGATGGAAGACTTGAGAAATCTGGTCTTTATCATCAAATGAAATCTTTTAAGACTAAGCCTATTGAAGATATTATTACATCTTTAATGGAAAAAGGTGTTTTACCTACTATTAAAGATTATAATAATATTCGAGGTTATGCTGAAGATAATGCTGATGTATCATTAGAGAATGCTTTTAAGCGTCGTATTCTTACAGCGTTTTTATATGCAGAAGCGGATGCCCGTACTCCTTATGGAGCTACGGGTTATCCCGTTTATACAAGTGGAGAACTTAAATTAGAATCTATATTAGCTGCTCTTTCGACAGATGAAACTTATAGTGAAGATATTCGTAAAGATTTTGAATCTCTTGGTAACGCATTAGGTCTTGATATTAAACACGCTTTTAATCCGTCTATTGTAAATACTGCTACATTTGATGAGATGGATTATGCCTATATGGCTCGTGTTTTAACTGCTGCTTACTTTAAGTTAAAAGGTCTTACTGCGGAACAAAGACAAGCTCGCTTTGGAGCTAATTACCGAGATGTTTCTCGTAGTGGATTTAAAGCTTTAATTCTTGCTGAGTTTAATAAAGAACTTGAAGAGTATAAAGCTCGACCTAATTTTATTCCTACAAGATTCAACGATATTTTTGTAGCAAATGTACTTACTGATTTGAATAAAGGTAATAGTCAAATCTTTAATTATTTTCTTGATTATATTGATAAGAACTATGGTATTAATCGTAAGCGTGCTTATCAAAATAATCGGATTGTCGATGATGAAAGTACAGAGGAAGGACAACGTGATGCTATTGAAGATATTGAAGTAATGTGGGATGATTTACAAAAAGAACGTATTGATAGAAAGAATACGTTAGCATCTCATGTTAAAGCTCAAATAGCTCTTCTTGTAGGTTCGAGTAATTTCAAAAATAGAACTGCTAATAAAGCATACATTCCTGCTCCTATTGATATTAATGTTTTATGGAATAAACTTATTGAGGCACATCTTTACGATATTCAACCTCAAGATATATATAATAGATTGCAACAACTTGCAGCTATAAATGATGAATTTACTCCTATTCTTGAAATATTCCAACGAGTATTTGAAGATGATGGTTCTGCTGCTTCTGATTATGATAATTCTTTTGTAAATGCTTATATTTCTGGAATTAAACTCGTTGTTATTCCTGTAAATATTATGGCATTAGAAAGTGGTAATAATGCTACTATTTATCAGAATAACCGAGAATCATTTGGTGTTAAAACATATATTGATAGATTTGAAAGTGTTTTAAGTACAAATATTGAATTTGGATTGTATAATAATCTGAATGATGTACTTTATACTAATTCTAAATCTAAACGTATTTTTGAACCTATTTCAAGACGTAGTAAGATTGATAAAGCAGCTCTGTTAGATAAACAGATGTCTGTAATTAATTATTTAGGATTAGCAATTACTCGTGATGCTCTTACTCAATATTATAATGCAAATGATAATGCAAATGAAGTATATTCAAGAGTTAATTCTCTTCTTGAAAATGTAGTTAATGATACTAAACATCGTGTTAATACATATCGTGGCAAAGAAATTCCTGCACATAATATTAATGGATATTTATATTCATTAGCACAAATTGCTACTTATGATTTTAATAGTTTTACGAATATGAGTTATCTTGATGTTCAAGGTAAACTTAATTATTCACCTCAGTATGATAGTATGCTTACAAAGTTCCTTCGTGGATTTATTACTCGTACTGGTGTAAATATTGAATATATCAAGTATATATTTAAGGATTATCTTAATGACCCAACTTTAACTGCTCCGGGTGCAGAAGATAATATTCTTATTTATGATGAAAAGACTGGTCTTGGTATATTCACTAAAAATAGTATTGGTGAATATGAAGTAAATCCTGCATTTATTTCTGATGTTGAACGTCGTTATCAGTTTGCATTATCTGCATTTAATGGTGTTAAGATTGGAAATAAAGGTCTGAAATATCGTGAGGTACAAGGTGCTCTTTATACATATACCGAGGTTATTCTTAATATGCTTGGTCAATATGTATTTTTAACATCTGATAGTCCTCGTAGTTACATGATGACTACAAAACGACTTGAAGTTGATGATTTATTTATTAAAGATTCTTCTAAACCTCGTACTTCAATTCATGTTAAGACTTTTGGTTCTAATTATACACCTACCGCTGTTGCAGCACATCCTAAATCAATATTTATTTTCTCAGGTAATACTAAAAGTCGTGCGATAGGTGCTCCAGCAACATCTGGACAAGAATCTATTCGAGGTCTTAAAAATACTATCGAAATTGATGGTTTTAAGGGTGAGAATATTACTCCGAATAAACCTACGACAACAGATTATTTTACTGATGCAGATTATGATGCTTATGTAAAAGATTTTGAAAGTCGAGTAGTTCCATTTATTAATGATGCTATTTCTCGTGGATTAAATATTTATCTACCGATGAATGGTATTAGTAGTAGATTAGCTACTCATGCTCCTCGTATATATTCTTATGTAACTGAATATTTAGATAATCTTGTTGCACGAAATAAGTTTGTTCGTATAACAGATAATCCGATAAATGAAGAATCAAATGTTTTTCATTCTATCGAAAAGATTGTAAATAGTGATATCTTTAAGTTTAATACTTTTGGGCAAATTATATTTCAATTAAGAGATAATAGTGACGAGAATCTTGCTCAAATGAAAACTCGTCATAATCGAAAGTATTGGAATGGTAGAGCTATTTATGATGCAAAAGGTATTCCGACTGGTAAGGCGTTTCAGTTCTTGAATATTACTTATATTGAGAATGGTAAGAATATCACATTACCTGCTCATATTGCAAAGATAAACAATGTAGATGTTACAGAAGTTTATCGTAATATGATTGCACAAGTTCGTAATGAACCTTACGATGAAAATCTTGTTGCTAATACTGGTAATATTCGTGATTTCGTAACTGCTTATATTCGTTGGAATGCTACAACTGGTGTTGATAGTTTTGAAAATATTGCTAAAAGTATTTACGATACTAATATCAAAACTGATACAAGTGTCGTTACTACTTTCGATAGTTATTTAGCAGATTTAGTTCAAGAAGTATATAATCAGAAAGCTAATGATTGGATTAAACGTCGTAAAGCTGATGGTAAAGAATATACTCTTGATACTATCCCTGCATTAAAGAAAGAAAGTTTGTTAAATAGCGCTCGTCAGCACGTTCTTGCTACTTATGATATTATGGATAATGATGGTGTTCGATTAAGTTTACTTAAAGTATTACTTAATCATACTATCTATAATCATAGTATAAACGCTATATTTAATGGTGATATTGAAGAATATAAAGATACAGTAGACCTCAATAAACGTGTAGCACAAGTTATTAAGAATGGTCTTAATTCTATTGATTCAATTCATAACGATACTCCTCGTAAGGTTGTTGTTATGGAAGATATGAATTTCAATAGCAATATTCTTGATAAAATGGGTATTCAAAATGAAGCTATTTTGGATGCTTATCGTGCTACTGCTACTATTAATGACTCTCAGTCTATTATGACTGATGTAGGTCTTATTAAACTTTTGAAAGCCACTGGTCGTTGGAATCCAAGTGAACCTTTGTATCAATATATTACTGATTTACAAGACCCGACTAAAATATTTAATCCTACATCTTATGCTAAGGTTGTAGAACAAGTTAAATTGTTTGGTACAACTCGTCGTCGCCGTGGTGATTTTTATCATGCTCCGGCTGTAACTGGTAATGAAGTTGATATATTTGCTGATGAAGTAGATAGTGTTCAAATAAAAGACTCAACTGTTGTTCTTTTTGAAAGTATGACACGAGGTAGTGCTATTGGTCAATTATATGATTGGATGATTCAAAATAATATTGACCAAGTTAGTCCTATTTCTGCTGTTAAAGTATCTGGTATTACACCAGTTAAAATTCATAATGACCAAGGTGGTCTTGATATTGAAGCACTAAATCGAGTAGATGATAGGTCTATTCTTTATATGCGAGATAGTGATTTTGTTATTCAACAAGATATTAAAGCTGATTTGCTTGATGAAACTACTATTTTAGGTGGTCAGTTAGTTAAGCAGATTATGGAAGGTCTTGATTGGAATAATGCTATTTATGAATTAGATGGCAAAAATGTTACTGGTAAAGAACTGTTTGATGAATTTCAAAAGACATTAGCTACTAATATTCGTGAAGATGCTATGCAATTACTTTACGATATTGGTGGTATCGATGAGAATGGTGAAATTCGAACTGATGCTCGCGGTGCTATTCAAATTGATATAAATAAACTTGTTAATCGTTTTCAAGAAATTATATCGGATGATGTTGATGCTATAACTATTCGAAAAGCTCTTGAAATTAAAGAAGATGGTCTTCCGACTATGCCTTTATCTTATCCTGTTATTAAAGGTAAGTTAGAGAAGATACTGGCTTCTATGTTAAGTAAACAAGTTATTAATAAATATCTTCCCGGATTTCATGCTCCTATTCGAGCAGATATATTTACTGCAAGTAATGAGTTAATCAAACATAATGAGTTCTATTCTGATAAAGAACTTTACAATAAAACTATTGATGAACTTGTTGCTAATGGTTCTATCACATATGCTTCAAGTTTTATTGAAGAATGTAAACGAACTGGTAGAAGTCTTGAATTACAAGCTGAATATCGTGAGGGTGGAAATTACCATTATGCAGAAGTTATAGTTAATCCGTGGAAAATGGATTTCTATAAAAATATTGGTACTGTTAAAACTATTACTAATGAAGATGGTACAACTAAGGATATTATAACTGTTGATATTGACAAACTTGATGTTGAAGCTCGTCGGATGATAGGCATTCGTATTCCTACCGAGGGTAAACAATCAATGGTTGTATTTGAAGTTGTTGGTTTTCTTAATAATAATGCTACACAAGCTATATTTCCACAAAGTCTTATTACTCGTACTGGCTGGGACTTTGATATTGACTCGATTTACGCCTACTATCGCAATGTAATTTTTGAGCAAGACAAATATATACCTGTCGAATTTAAGTCGAAATTTGATGCCTCGCAGGCCCAAATAGGGGGTAAATTCACAAGGTCGGTATTTAAGCAAAAGTACATCGAATTAGCTACTACTCCACAAGAATTTACTAATTTAACAAGTCATAATTTTAATGCTATTGTTAAGTGGATTAGCCGGTATTATAATCCTAATTTAGTACCTACTAATGCAAATCAATCTCCTCTCAATAATATAATTGAATTAATTAAAGAGGATTTGCAAGATGTTAAAAGTAATCCGGAATATACTAAGATTCTTAAATCTATTCTGCATAATTTACAGTATGGATTTGCAAAGAATTACGGTGATGTGAATAGTTTAGTTCGAGAATATCTTGCTAATAAGCGAGATGGTGTTACTGAAGATTTTGGTAATTACACTCAAACTCAACGCGCTTATACTTCGGATTTATTAATTCGTGCTCATAAAGCAATTAATGATTTAATTAAGTTTGTTAAGAATGTTAATAGTCAATTAGCTACTATTGATATTTCTCCTGATACAATTAGTAATTTTGATACTATTAAATCAAAATTTCAATATCTTGTTGAGGATACTGATAAAACTATTGTTCCTTATTTAAGTGCTATTCAAAGTAATATTGATAAAGCATTTAATGCTTTTACAAAAGACTTTGTTCAAAACGAGAGTATTTATGAATTGAATAGTAGAGAAGCTCGTGATAATCATTTGATTGATATTATTACAGCTGTTCTTTCTAATCCAAATCATGCTGAGGAAGTAAATAAACCTAATGGTATGGCTGAAATTCAAGCTGTATCTGACCGTGATAATGCTCTTTGGAATTATACTCTTAAAACTTTGAATCCTAATAATCTCATGGATAAGATTACTCTTAATAACATGAGTATGGGTTCAACAGTTCTTAAAGGTCATTCTGTTAATTTCGATACTTTAATCGCAACAATTTCTACTTTACATGGTAAATTGCTTAAAGGTATTCGTCGTAAGATTAGTCTTAATTCTTTACCGATACCTAAAGGTTTTGCTGATAGAAGTGAAATGTACACTGTAAGTGATAAAGGTGTACCTCGATTAACAAGTAAATATAAAGAATTTTTAGCTAAACGATATGGTGCTGAAAATATCCAATTATTGCCAAAAGAAAATGCTCTTTGGGTTAATGATGTTTGGATTAATAATGATGCACTTAATGAACATTTGGATATTAGTGGTGAGCGAGTTGAACTTCAAATGAATCAGTTTACTTCTGGTATTCTTGATGTTCTTAAAGCTGGACTTGGATTTAATCTTAATGTTCATACTTTAAGTGTAGCTCGTGCTATATCATCTGGTGTTACTATTGAACTTTATAATGGTAAAGCTAATAGGTTTACTAATGAGGATGCTTTTATTCATCAACCTGCTATTGTTGAAGCAGTTAATCGAATGGAAGTTCAATCATTAAGTCGTGGCAATTTTACAATTCTCGATGCTGTTGAAGCAATTCGTTCTGATTATAGCGTAGAACTTGCTAAGATTTATGCTGATTTAATTGTTAAAAAAGAAATTACTCCGGTTGAATCGCATGATGTTATAATGACTGTCGCAAGCGGTAAAAGTAAAACTAAAACTCTTACTGTCGGACAGCTTAATGAATTAAAAGATAAATTACCGAATATAAGTATTAATGAAATCAGTGGTAAATATGGTTATCAAACTACTGAAGAATTATTAGATAATATCAAAAATCGTGATAATCGTACAGCAGATTGGTTATTACGTCAGATTAGCGTTCTTGGTAATTTTGTTGAATATAATGAAATTGCTACTAATTTGATTGACCTTAACTTTATGCTTAAAAGTGAAAGTAGGGTTGATAGTTTCTTTAAGGCTGACCAAAAAGAACGTAAACTTGCTGAATATTATTATCCAGTAAAAGCTTTAAAAGAACTTGTAAATGATAAGTATAATCAAACACTTCGATTTATTGATGAATATATCGAAGAAAATGCTGGTAATCCTAAAGCAATAGATGCGATTAAAGCTGCTTTTACTCGTGAAAGTTCTGATGCTTTTAGACGGCATTATAAACCAAAAGATGTTAAAGGTAATCCTCTTGCTGCGATTACTTATTCTGATATGAAACTGTTTCGTTCGGAACTTCCGAAACGAAATGATATTATGACACGTCGTGAACTTATTGAGGATTTAGCTGTTGGATATGAAACTCCTAATAAGGTAATTCTTGATAATGGTAAAGACATTATTGAAAGTATATTTGTTGGCTCATTTGAAGGTTATCTTGATGGCAACAAATTTAATGATACTGAAAATCAAAGTGCTTATGGAGTAATTCAAGCTCGTTATCAATACGCACATTGGTTAATGGCTAATGGTTTCGGTGATGTTTTCATTACTCGAAATCATCATATTGCTAATACGATTTTAGGTCAGATACTTCAACGTAAAAATTCGATTGATGAATCTACTTATAAATATGTTACTGATAGTATTATGAACTATCTCGTAAGTATTAACGGTGGATTAGATAATGGACTTGTTAAAGTTTTTCCTATTTTAACACCTGATAATACTCCGGAAGTTCTTACTACATTAGGTATTCATACAGAGGAACAACTTAAAGAACAAAAACTTATCTTCAAGACTCTTTTGAATACTGTTAAAGACGGTTATACACCTGAAAGTTTTACTCAATATACCAAACTTTCACTTGCTCAACAGATTCAATTTATTCAAAAAGATAGTACATTAAGAGATTACATTGAGAAATCACCTGAGTTCAGAGGTGATAACATATTTAAGTATTTAACAGTTCGTAAGAATAATCGTTCTGTACCTTATGATATTATTAGAATCCAACGTGATGATAATGATGTTAATTCTTGGTCTAATATAACTGATAGTATTCTTCGTATGTGGGATAGTAAGATTCCTTATATTGCTCATACGATACGTCAATTATTAGTTTATACTTATGTTACAGAAGGTTTTAATTATGCTTATAATGTTTCAAAATATATTCCGATTGAACTTATAAGTACTAATCGACCTAATGCAGAATATGATGCTTTATGTCGTGAAGTTCATTATCCTGATCCTTCTGTTAATCTTGGTAATTATGCAGAAAACTTAAGAAATGCTGAAAAAGCTGTATTTGATGGAAACGTAGATATTACACCTGTTATGAGTTTAATATCTCGTATGAAATCAGATATGAATCCAGTATTATTAAGTGATATACAAAAACGTTATCGCTGGGAAGCAAATAAGAATAAAGCTACTATTGGTTATGTTCAAAATGCTAACGGCGAAAATGTTGGTACTGGTTCTTATATTGATGAGAATGGTAATACTCAGAATTTCTATATTGAAACTGAAGCTCGATTAATTAATTCTGAATATGCTAATGCAGAATATGTAACTGAAAGGATTACTCGTAGTAAGAATCGTGTATACAAACGATATACAATTCCTACAAATACAAATAGTCCGTTGAAACAGATTTATGTATTCTTACCTGTTAATCCTTTACTTCGTAATGAAGCATCTTTAATGACTGGTGATATTAGTATTATACCTACTTATCAAGAAGGTATGATGGCACAAGTTCAAAAAGGTGGTGAAACTATTGTAACTGATAGATTATCGGTTATTATAGATTCTGATACTATTCATAAATTCATGTTAGCTATTGATGATAATGAATCAGTCCAAATGGATGAAAATTCAGATTTCAATGATGCTAATATGATTGAAACAGAAGATGCTATTGATAGCACTGTTGATGTTGAAACAGAAGATGTAATTGATACTGATGTTACTTCTGTATCTGATACAGATTTTGAAGTATTAAATTCAGTTGAAGTTACTACTCCTACATTCATTAATATTGAACATACACATTCTTCTGCAAGCGATGTTATTTATAATGAATTAGAATCTTCTGCTTCATCTATTTTTATTACTACACAAGCAACTCATTCTTTCTATAAAGGTTATCATAAATCTGCAATTCAAGTAGATTATAATAAGTCTGCTTACGAAGAAGCTCTTCGTGTAGCTCCTATGTTAAAGAATGGTAATCTTTATATTAACGGTGATGTTCTGATTGATGCTAATAGAGATTTCAATTATTTAGATGATTGGACAAAAACTTTTATTAGTAATCTTTACAGAATTAATCCTATTATGACTTCGGTTAGTACTGTCTTAAATGATGGTGTTGGTCGAATAGTTGCCGAAACATATATTGATGTTCCTCGTAGGAATATTAATATTTATGGTGATAATGAAAAATTATATTCTCGTGTTGTTCATGCTGATGTTCCTACAAGAGATGGTTTACGAAATTCTCTTGTTGTCGATTCTAATATTGCTATTGAAACTTTGAAAATTATGGATAGAATCCAGAAATTTTTGAATAATAGCAATGTTGGAAATCGTGAGGAATTTATGAATATCTTAAAATCCTTCGATGATGAAAGTTTTGAAGGTGGTATTCAAAGTGCTCTTGAAGAACGAGATATTGCTGCAATGAAAGCTACTTATAGTCGTTTGGCTAATTTAAGTAGTTCTGTTTATGATGCTATCAAGCAATTATGGGCTATTACTAAAGATTTGAATTATGAAGAGATTCGTTCAAATTATGGTGCAGCTCTTGATTACAAAGATAGACTTGTAATGATGTTAAAACTTGCTTCTCATTTTAGTCCATATCTTACACTTGAAGAAATCAAAATTCAAGATACAGTTTATGATGCTGAAAGTGAAGAAGGTAAAGAATTATTTACTAAGGAATTTGGTGAATTAAATAATAATATAGCTCGACTTAAATCTCTTGCAACAAAAGTTGCTGGAATACGGTCTAATGTCATTCAATCTGTTAAAGATGTGGTAACTTGGGCTGTAATTGATAAAAGTCGTAATCCTAAATATACTACTGCGTTTAGTAAGATTAAAGAATATCTTGCTTCACATAATGGTAATCTTGAAGGATTTGATGTTAATAGTGTTGAAATAACAGAAGATGAATGGTTAGAAATTCAGCATTTGTTATTTGAACTTGATAAAGATATTAATAAGACACAACTTTGGCTTGATTCTGCTTTTACAACTGGTATTACTCTGATTGATATTACTGGTAAAGCATGGGATGAAGCTAATTATAAAGCTAAGAAAGCAGCTCAACGCATTAATGATGAACTTGAAAGTGCACTTGAAGAGTTCCAACCGGGACTTTCTAAAAATGCTCGTGCTCGTGAAAAGTTAATGCACAAATTTATTAATGAATATGGAGATTTAATTGGTAGTTATAAAACTGAAGGTCTTGGAGATTCGACTGGTACTTTACGAAAAGATATTCGTGATGCTATTTATAAGAATCTTTATACTGACAGTGGATTTGTTACAAGAACTACTGCTGAAAAAACTCTTGAAATCATTGATGATATTATAAAGAAATATAATGAGAATCATACTTGGAACATTGTTCCATTAAGTGATACTGAAGCAGCTAAACATCTTGCTGAACTTACTGAATTAAGTAATCGTGAGAAACTTGTTTATTTACAAACTCATGACCTTATCGAACTTAGTCTTATTACTGATATTAGTGGTAAGCGTGAAAACGTTCTTTATAAACTTGATTTTGGTAATACTCCGGTATCAGATGAATATGCAGCTTTAAGTGATAAAGAACAAAAATTACTCAATACTATTCGTAATCTTATTCAACGAACTATTCGTGAATATGACGGTAACTGGATTAATTATTATGGTAGATGGGATGAGGTAATGCCTTTTATTCCTCAAGCTACATTAGGTCAATCTGCTAAACAATTTGTTAGTATTCCTATGATTCATAAAGATAGATATTATACTGACATAGATGGTATTAAACGATTTGTTACAAAAGCTCAAACTTTACAAGTTCCTAAACATATTCCTGTATTCAATATTCGTAAAAAGTATAAGTCTGAAAGCTATACTGAATACGAAGCTCGAATCGTAGAATTATTTAATGAATGGTTTGATAAAAATAACAAACTTCCTATTACAGTTAAACCTTCAACTCTTCGTGAAATTAGACATTATAACGATGCTGTAATGCTTGAAAATAAAAAGTATAAAGCAAAGGTAATGTCTTATGATATTGTTGATGTAATGAAAGGTTTTACACAAGAACTTTATAATCTTCGTGCAATTAATAATTTTGAAACTGATTATCAGCTTACAAAATATTTAATGAATGAACGTGGAGTTTCTGGTGTAGCACCTCGTGATATTATTAAAAATGCGAATGAACAGTTAAATAATATGGAACGTCGTATTTTTAATTTTAGTAAATATAATAGTGTTCTCGATGTTTCTGCCGGTGCATTATTGCGTTATACTTCTATGACTTTCATGTATCTCAACTATACTGCTGGTATCACTAATATTCTCAAAGGTGTTACTGATATGATAGTTGAATCTACTGCTAATAACTTTGTTGAAAGCAAAGATATTATGAAATCAGGTTTGCGTGATGTTATTAAGACTATCCCTCATTTCTTACGCGATATTAATTCGACAAGAACTGATGATGTACTTGTAGCAATCATTAAAGATTTTGATGATATTTATCAAGATACTCGTGATGTAACATCTTCTGATACTGGAACTTCCTATTGGATTAAAGCTATGCGAATGGTTGATACTGTTGGCTATGCTCCTAATAACATGGGTGAGTTCATTATGCAGTTTGGTATGTTACTTGCTGCTACACAATCTCATCGAGTAGTTGGTGGTAAGATTATGGCTTTCAATGATTTTTATAATGATAATCTTGAAAAATTATTACAAGATGTTCTTACTAATGAACAATATGATAAATATCTTATTTTCAAAGAAGATTTAAATGCTGAGATAGCTCGTGAAGAAAAACGTACTTCAAAAGAGTATTTATGGAATCACGATTATGCTTCTCAATATCTTAAATCACATTATAATTTACTTTCTGATGAACAACGTAAGAAAATTGTTGATTCTCGAAAAACTGATAAAAAAGTTCAACGTGAAGCTTTTGATAAATACAATACTCTTCGTTCGGAACTTAAACTTGAAGATGGTCGTTTGAGTTTTAATCCTGAAAGTGGTCTTACAGAAGAAACTCTTTCGGAGTTCCGTGGTCGAGTTAAAGCTATTAACCAATCATTACATGGTATTTACAATCGTGTAGACAGAAATAGTTTACAAGATGCTGCTTTTGGTGATTTATTAATGCAATTTAAGAAATGGGTTCGTCCTAACTTTGTTCGTTATTTCGGTCGTCGTTTCGGTCGTATATTTTATAATGAACAATTAGGTTCTTATGAAGTTCCTGTATTTAATCCTATGTTTGATATGTTTAGAAGTGGTAGTCAAGCTTTCAAAGATAGTCTTAATGATAACAATACTGTTATCGACTATATGAAAGGTATTGGTAACTTCTTCAAAGGTATATCAAGTTGGTTACTTAATATAGGATTCTATTATAATACTCTTCCTTTGAATGAACAGATAGCAACTATGAAATTTGCTCGTTTAATGGGTGCTTTAGCTTTCAGTGCTCTTGCTGCTATGACACTTGGTGCATTTAAGAAAGATGATGATGATGAAGATAATATTTTATATCAGCACGCTATGTATGCTGCAACAACTTATTATCAACAAATGATTGAACCTATGCCAGTATTTGGTTGGATGGCTACAATAGAACAAACTGCAAATAGTTTGTTTGCTGGTCAGAAAACTTTACAATCTGCATATAAACTTGTTAATCTCACTATTCAAGGTCTTTGGGTTGATGATGATGAACTTATTTATGATAGAGGTATTTATAAGGGACAAGATAAACGTGCAGTTGCATTACGTCAAGCTGTTCCTGTTCTTCGTCAAATTAATAAGTTTAATAATCTCGGTGCTACTATGTCTTATTACAATATGTATAATCCTTTTGGTATTACATTTAGTGGTTTTAGAGATATGATTAGTCCGAAAGATAGTGATAACTACGAGGACGAATAGTCTAATAGAGTAAACGTCGGATATTTGCCCGTGGCGGTGCTTCCCAGCTTGCTACGGGCATTATCTTTTGTCGGTGGTACATTTGTCTAACTGACAAAAAAAAGACCGTCAGAACGCCTGAAAATAGGCACTCTGACGGTCTGTCTATATCACTTATTATGTTAGTAATATCATTATTAATAATAACAACAATTATAGTAGCAATTAAAGTTGCAACATTGATAGCTCAGCCCTTCGGGCTTCGCTGACCCGGTGGGGCAGGAGGTTGCACGCCCACTTGTCGCGTTTATTCGCCACTGTTTTCAACATCTTTCGGTTTATCAAAAAGATATTGATATGTTTCATTATTAATAACAGTAAATTCTTTATTAGTTACAGCAATAATCCAATCTCCTTTATTGAGTCGAATTATATTTTCTCTAAACATAATAAACATCCAACCATCGGAAAAATGACAATATTTACAAAAACTAACACATTCTGAGATATTAGCACCATCCCATTGGACACCTAATAATCTAACATTTTTCTTTACATTTAGTCGCTTAATCATAAATCACTTTTAAGATGTTTATTAGTCTTTGCATATCTTACAATGATTTATTACATAAGACCGCTTTTACCAAAACCATTTTCACCACGTTCAGTTTTGCTTAATTCATCTTTAGAAGATTTAATATCAAATACTGCACGTTTCTTTTCAACAATTACACCTTGTGCAAGTCTACTATTAGGAATAATAATATAACTAAAAGGTGTAGGATTTTGTACTATAATTCCAATATTACCTCTGTAATCGGTATCAATCGTACCTAATTTAACAGACATAAGTGTTGAACTTGAGATACCACTACGAGGACGAATTTGCATTTCATCTTCTTCAGGAATTTCAACATAAATACCAGTTTCAAACTTATTAACTGTATAAGGTAATATGATATTAACTTTATCAATACGGTTTTGTTCTAAATGATTCAAAAAGTCATCAATACCAGCTCCACCACCAATAGCGATTTTTATAGCATACAGAACTGAATTTTTGAATCTATCATAATCTATAACAAAATATTTACCTTCATAAGTATTATGATATAAATATTTAAGTACTTCTTGACCAAAACCATTGATTAAATCATGGAGTTCAGCAATACTTAATCTTGCTACTTTATTACTAAACTTAACTCGTAAATCGAAACCGGAAGCTCCAGCACTTTTATACTCTGGAACTTCCACGTTATCGACATACAATCCTATAAGACTTTCTTTCATGCTATCTTATTCTTCAGATTGTGGGATTTCACTTACATCTGCGGTACGAATATTATACCCTTCTTCTCCAATATATTTTGCCATTTTAAGGAGATGACGTATAGGAATTGGCATCCTATCGTCACCTCCTTTCTTTCTAACACCAATAAAACATTTGGCATTAGTCATTCTACATTCCTCAGGTAATTGACTTGGATATTGAGCTAAAGCCCAACTTGCAAGCAAAGGAATAATTTCCCAACTACCAGAAGCACTTGGAATTTGACAATTATCAGAATCGAAGCTATTCACAGTACCATCAGAATATACAACTACTTCTGTAATCATTTAGGCACTTAAACGTTGAACTAATTTATTAAAGGCTGTCTGACTGAGTTTGAAAGAATTACCCTGCGTAATAGAATCGAATTTATTGAGATTATCTTTATATTCAATTCCATTATTAATATATGAAGTAACACCGTTATAAAGCCAAAGCATTGTACCGCGATGACTATCTTGTCCGGGGCCACGTTCAATATAATTAACCATAGCGTGTAACTGATTCTTCTTACGAGTAGAAATAACATCATTCTCATAAGGAATCTTACCAATACCACCGCATTTAGCAATAAATTCTTTCTGATTAGCATCACAAATTAAATCCGTGATATAATCAATCATCACATCATCATTAATCTTAATATTCTCAGCAGCTTCAAGAATCAGCTTAGCTTGTTCAGAATATTTAAGAGTGTCACGCATCATTTGAGCACCTATTGCTAAATTAGCTTTAACATTTTTAGTATGCTTAAATCGAACCATATTCTTACAATGATTCAAAGCAGCATTTAACGTATTGTTACATACAACACGAATATCAGTGAAACAAGCCTGAATACTACCACTTCCATCATGACTTGTAGTGAAAAGGATATATTTTTCCATTTCATCTTTTGCAATCTCATAAGTAGGAAGTTTAGCAGTAACAAAGATTCGTTCACCAATACCTAAAACACCAGCAGTCTGAATGATAACATCTTTTGGATTAATTACCATCTGACTTTTACAAACTTGATATATAAAATCCATAGCTTCTGTATTCTGAACAGGTTCATACCTACTACCAACAGTACCAAGAATTTTATAATTATCTTTACGATATGTAGCATATACATCATTTACGCGAGCACCCTTTTCCGGAATAATGATAACATCACCATTGGACATATGACAAGCATAATGATTATCTTCTTTTACTATATGTTTAGCTTCAGGAGGAATAAAACTTGCAAACATCGGAGCTAAAGCTACTTCATAATCCATATTAGCAATATGAATGATTTCATCAGGAGTTTTAGCTTCTTCAACGATAGTTCCAAGATCATGCCAAGGAACATCTTTCAATGAATAGAATGAATAAGTATTTCTATTAGAATTAAATTCAATATTCGCAGCCATAATTAAATTAGTTAATTCATATTACAATTCAATAATACGAATATGAGCAATGTCCTTATGTTCAGCACCAAGTTTGCTAAACAGAAGTTCTTTCTCATTTTCAGCATCTTCGAGATTCAAAAATGTAAGAGCTTCATTATGGTCATCAATCCACTCTCCACCATCTTTGGTTACATTTTTAAGAAAATCTTGTTTCTCACCAACGATTACTTTTGTAATCAAATACTTTTTACTCATAGTTTAATTAATTTTAATTTG